>Ga0247727_10003130_pt1 | contig 36985 bp, 54 predicted proteins | sample WisWelCaveWW1625_FD_202498 | JGI IMG/M metagenome (GOLD analysis project Ga0247727, IMG submission 202498) | Biofilm microbial communities from Wishing Well Cave, Virginia, United States - WW16-25 | ecosystem: Environmental > Aquatic > Deep subsurface > Groundwater > Cave microbial mat | place...
GAACACCCATGCGTCGCCGTACACCCGTGCGGTGCCGTACACCTGTGCGGTGCCGAACACCTGTGCAGTGCCGGACACCCATGCGTCGCCGGACACCCGTGCGTCACCGAACACCCGTGCGGTGTCGAACACCTGTGCGGTGCCGTACACCTGTGCGGTGTCGAACACCCGTGCGTCGCCGGACACCTGTGCGGTGCCGAACACGCGTGCGTCGCATCCGACGAAAACTGATGGATCCACGCCGGCGGTGTCCGCAATCCAGCCGCGACCATTCGGATGGCGGTGTGCAGGGACGGGACCGTATCCAAAGTCGAAAGTTACGGTTAGCTGGTTCATGAGCACTCTCCCATTAGGTCCGGTATCGCACGAGTAGATAGTACGTCACGATGACGATTCTGTCAACGGCAGAGTTAGTCAGATCACGCGCACTAAACCGTTGACGGAATCGCCACGTAGTCGTATCCTCTAGCGCATGCGACAGTTACTAGTAGCAGTCTGTTTCGTGGTTGCTAGTTGTTCCTGGAATTTGCCTCCAATGCCAGGGCCGACCCCATCGCCGGCGCCAACCCCAACCCCAACCCCAACCCCAACCCCAACCCCGCCACCGCCGATCGTTACCTTCCCCGTACGCTTTCCGGTCGTCGGCGTGCGTCTGTACATGACTAACCACAGGTACGGGAACGGCCTGGACGGTTCTCCACGCATCTCCGGTGATCGCGAACTGTGCGAGGCCCTGCACCACGTGCCTGTGCCTTCTGGCGACTGCCATTTCGACTCGGACGTGTGGACCTATGACGAGCAGCGCGCGGACTACGAGGGCTGGGTCTTGGCTGGTGCTCGAGCAGTCTCCGTCCTGCCGGCAGCCAGGCTCGGCCCTGTGTGGCAGTACAAGGCTGGTGGTGAACAGGGCCGGTGTCATGATCGGCGGGAAGGTGTCAATACGTCGTGTGATCACTTCGGAAGCGCGGCGAGTGGCTGGCGCGACGACCCGCAGACGGCAGCGTTCGAAGGCCGACCCGCATGGCTCGCGGCACAGTCTGACGTGTATGGTCCTTATGCCGGATGGTTTATGGTGCCGCAGACTTCTGGCCCGACCTTCGGCACGCAGATCCGCGCATGTCCACCGCTCGAGGAGGGCAATGACGCCTCGTGCGGACCTTGGACACTCGTTGATTGGAAGTAGGAGGCCAAAATGGATTGGGCGACGGTCGTTAACGGCGTAGTCGTTGCGGTGATTCCAGTGCTTGTAGAGGGTTTCAGGAGGGTCCTACCCGGTATCCCGCGTGTCGTGGTGTGGACGTTGCCGATGGTGTTCGGTGGTGTTCTTGTGTCGATCGGGAACTTCCTGGCCGCGTTTCCGGCTGGCATGAGCACCTGGGAGGGGATAGCGCTTGGCGCGGCGGCGATGGTTCTCCGTGAACTCGTGTCTACCGTCAAAGATCACGGGATCGGCAGATAGGTGGCCTCACCAGTTCCGACGGTATCCCAGTACGCTTCTCCGTATAATCCACTCGCGAAGTGGGAGGATTCGAACGGCGTCAGGCGATTCAGCAACGCGAGGTTGCAGAGCGCGATCGACGACGCCATCGCAGCAATACCGGCGGACAAGCACGCGGCCTTCATCGCACATCACGTCTATCGCCAAGACGGGACGCGGGTGGAGAGCATCGCGAAGGTATCGGCGTTCGTTCGTGGTCCTGCCGGGTTCACTCTTGCGGTCGGAGCCTACAAAGACTGGTCCCGTGGTGATCTTGGCGTCGAAGCCAAGCTAGCCAAAGTGTTCTAATGAGTGATCTCCTTCGGCGCTTGCTCCAGCGCGACGAGGACTGCCGTCTGGAACCCTACAAAGACCATCTCGGCTATTGGACGATTGCCTACGGGCATCTGATCGATAAGCGCCGCGGTGGCAAGTTACCCGACTGGATCAAGGCATTTCCGATCGAGCAGGACGAAGCCGAGCATTTGCTGGATTCGGACATCATCGAGAAGCAGGCGAAGTTTGAGCAGGCCTGGCCGCAGCTGAGCAAGCAGTCCGCACTTGTTCAGGCTGTGCTGGTGTCCATGGCATTCCAACTCGGTATCGGCGGTGTGCTGTCGTTCCAGCGCACGCTTCAGGCCATGGAAGATGGACGCTGGAACGACGCAGCGAAGGCCATGCGGGCGAGCAAATGGCACCAGCAGACACACGCTCGTGCCGAACGGCTTGTCAAGACGATCGAGATGCAGGACGCGAAGTTCTTAGAATTATGAGGGGTCTGCTTAGGCGACTAGGACGGAGGAAAGATGTCCAGCTTCACGTTTCCAGCGCAATCTGAGCTGATTTGCGAGTCCAAGGCGTTAGGTGCGGGCGCGAGCACCTTGACGTTGATTGGGGCGGTTCCTGGCGGCGGTATCAAGCTTTACCGGCTGTGGTATTACTCGCAGACGTCGGCAGCCCAGGTGATCACGATTGCGGCTGGTTCGCAAACGATCTTGACGCTCGCGGCGTCCGTGACGGCCCACGCCGTGATAGACACAGGCTGGCTAGACAATGGTGTTCTGCTGACGGCCGCGACCGCGCTCATTGCGACTCCGGCGGCTGCCGGGCCAGCGGGGACGTTCTTCGTCACCTACACCAGGCCTTAAGGATGGATCGTAGGCGCGTTCGTCGGGTGTTGTCACGGCCCTATGGGCATTGGTCGGGATCGAGCGGGACAAGTTACTCGTCTGGCGTTGACTTTTCCAATGGTCTTGTGGCTTACTTGCCGTTTGCTGAAGCATCAGGTAACCGTGTAGACTTGATTGGTCCATACACATTCGTTCTGTCTGGGACAGAGCCGGGTCGATCGGCGGGATGGCCTGAAACATTCTCGCTTGGTCTGATCGCCGCAAACGACACTACTCGGTTAACGCTTGGTACTCCACCCAGCACCTTCGACTTCAATACGCAGATGACCGTTGCCGTATGGATGAATGTCTACTCGAACTACAACTACAATGAGCCGATCAATCATTACACCGGAACGGCAGCAACGAGTGCTTGGGCGCTGAGTGGTGGACAAAACGGTGAGCTGATTGGGACTGTTTACGGCAATAATGGAAACAGCTCTCTGGTGACCGGAGCCAACGGTACAATCAGAAGGAATCGTTGGCAGTTGCATTTTCTGTGGACCGATAATGTGGGAACTGGAACGGCCTACGTCCAGACATGGGACCTACAGCAGAATCCCGGGACGATCGCTTCCGATGAGGGTTTCTTGCTGGCGGATACCAAGATCAACTTTCCGGCGTCAACGTCGATCATCGTAGCGAATGTTCGTGTTGCTATCGCGAATCATACGGTGCATGGATTGATGGGTTCGGTTGCCGTTTGGAACCGGGCCTTGACAGTCTCGGAGCGTGCCGCCTACTTTGCTAGCGGACACGGGCGCGCATATCCGTTGACGGCGGCTAATGGTCAAGTCTTGGAATCTCTGGACCCCGACGATGACATGGTTGGCGCATGGAAACTCGGCGAGGCAACTGGAACAACCAGAGTCGATTCCGTAGGCACTAACGACTTTACGGATAATGGATCGGTACCGAAAGTCGCCGGCAAAATCGGCGACGCTGCAAGCTTCAACGGTACAAGCCAGTATCTAAGCAAAGCTAGCCCAACAGGGATTCCGTCCGGCGACGTAGATTACTCAATCTCGTTCTGGATCAATCCGACGAACGTTACGCAAAATACCGTGATGCCGCTGTCGTTCGGTCAAAGCGGCGTGTCCTTTAACTGGGATTTTGCCCAATTGACAACCGATCTACAGTTTCGGGTGTGGGCGGGAGGAAGTTCTGTTGGGCAAGTGACGATGAATGGCTTGGTTGCCGGTTCTTGGCAACACGTGTTCGTCCAGCATGATTCGGCCAGGAATTTACTGTTCGCGCGACTGGGGAACGGAGTTACTGTTCAAGCTGCTTCTGGAGCGCCGACGACGTCTGCGGCGCAGACATTGGTAATCGGAGGTAGTTCTGGGGGATCGAATTTGTGGAACGGTTCGGTAGACGCCCTCATGATATTCGATGCCATTTTGAATGGCTACCAGTTTGACGCTTTATGGAACAGCGGTAACGGGGCAGAGCCGCCATTTGCTTGATACGCGGGGGACCGAGTTGTGCCCCGTGTGTGGGCAGGAGTACCTTGTCTCGAATCCTGGTTTGACCAGGGCGAAAGACGGCTCCATGTACGAGCATCAGCACCCGGTAGGTTCCGGTAACAGCCGACGGAGGCCGAGCGGTGTTGGCAAGGCCCGGGTACAGGAGCAGAGAGGTGCATGATCCGAAAGTTCTTCCGATGGAGATGGCTTTTCCAGCTTCGGATGTGGTGGCGTCGCCACTTCGGCGCTTGGTCCCCGAAAAGGGCCCGGCTATGAGGATGCTGAGAGGGGGCAGTTATCCAGGCCGGGAACCCGGACCTGCCCCGCCCCCCGAGGCCTCCTCTCAGCGAGTAGAATGGTAGCACATGAGTGACGGCGACTCAAGGCTGCTCTGAATCTCTGAGCTAGAATTCAATGCCACGCGGTGGGGCACGGCCAGGTAGTGGGCCAAAGAAAGGCTCGAAAAAGCCACAGACGCTACAGAAGGAAATGGCTCGTGAGCAGCTCAGGCAGCGCGTGTATGCTGAGATGGCCCCGCTCGTAGAAGCCCAGATTAAGCACGCCAAGGGGATCAGCTATCTTGTCTACCGCCAGAAGCGCGGCGGCAAGTTTACCAAGGTCACAGCCGAGAACGCATCGTCCCTGTTCAAGCTGGCCAAGAAGCCGGGCGAGGACGGAGGGCTCGTTATCGAGGTGTGGGAGAAGGAGCCGAGTGTACAGGCGTTCACCGACCTGATGAATCGAGCGATCGACAAGCCTGCAGAGACGCTGACTGCAACTGTGGGCGGGACTTTGACCGTGGAGTTGGAGAGTCGGATCAAAGCGGCTAGGGACAGACTTGCGCAGGTGAAGCATGGGCACGGCCAGCATCGCGCCTGATCTACAGCTCGCCGACATGATGTCGGACTGCTATGCGGACCCGCTCGGGTTCGTCATGGCCGCGTTCTCTTGGGGCGAGCCAGGTGGACCGCTAAAGGACTACGACGGGCCAGATGTCTGGCAGCGTGAGTTCCTCGAGCGGATCGGGCGTGAGGTTAAGGAGCACGGTTTCGACGGAAAGATGCCGGTGACTCCCATCCGCGGTTCTGTGAGCTCAGGTCATGGTGTTGGGAAGAGCGCCATGGCTGCGTGGATCGTCTGCTGGGTGATGAGTACCCGTCCGCATGCTCAAGGTACGGTGACGGCCAACACCTATACGCAGCTCGAGACGAAGACATGGGCTGCAGTCAAGCGCTGGATGGGCATGTGCTTGACGCGTTCGTGGTTCGTCGTGGCAGACCACCGGCTCTATCACAAGGACCACAAGGACAGTTGGTTCTGTGCTCCGCAGTCGAGTAAGGAAGAGAACAGCGAGGCGTTCGCCGGTCAGCATGCAGCGGATAGCACGAGCTTCTACATCTTTGACGAGGACTCGGGCATCTCGGACACGGTTCACGAGGTGGCCGAGGGCGGTTTGACTGACGGGGAGCCGATGATCTTCTTGTTTGGGAACTGCACCAGGAGTACCGGACACTTCCATCGGGCATGTTTTGGAGCGCAGCGGAACCTCTGGAAGCCTGTCGTAGTGGACTCGAGACAGTCCAAGTTCACGAACAAGGAGCAAATTGAGGAATGGATTGAGCTCTACGGGGAGGACTCGGACTTTGTTCGGGTCCGGGTGCGTGGGATTCCGCCCAGGGCTTCCGATGCTCAGTTCATAGACCAGGAGCGGGTGAACGAGGCTCAGAAGCGCAAGGTAGCCACCCTATCTGACGAGCCGCTCGTGGTGGGTGTGGACATGGCCTGGGGTGGTGAGGACGACAACGTGGTGCGGTTCCGTTGCGGCCTAGACGCCAGGGCCATCCCGGCGATTCGTGTCAAGGGCGAGTTCACCCGCGATCCACAGGTCATGGTTACGAGGTTGGCTGATGTGCTACAGCAGGAGTGGCTAGGGCGCAAGGTGCACACGATGTTCCTAGATTCGGCTGGGATCGCTGGACCAGTTGGGGCCCGGCTGCGAGCGCTTGGACACCGGAACGTCCAGGAGATCAACTTCGGTGCCGACAGTCCGGACCCTAAAGCCCGCTACATGCGAGACTACATGTGGATGAAGATGAAGGACTGGTTGCTACGTGGAGCCATCTCGTCGGAGTCGCAGCTTGAGTCCGACTTGGTGGCGCCCGGCGTACGGCCGGATCGGCAACAGCGGGTGTGGCTCGAAAGCAAGGAAGACATGAAGAGGCGCGGGGTCGATAGCCCTGATGATGGGGATGCGCTGGCGCTGACGTTTGCGGCCCCGATAGCGGTACCGAAGCGAGACGGGAGGCGTACGCCGATGCCGCAGAACTGGGCTTGGAGCTGACATGGAGATTCGTGGCCGCAAGATAGGCGACGGCCAACTGAGTTACATCGTGGCCGAGGTAGGTCAGGCGCACGATGGCAGCTATGCACTGGCCCACGCCTATATTGACGCTGTGGCTGATGCCGGTGCTGACGCGGTGAAGTTTCAGGGCCACATCGCGTCAGCCGAGAGCACGCCAGACGAGTCTTGGCGGGTAGAGCCGCGATGGAAGCAGGACGCGAGCCGGTATGCGTACTGGCACCGGATGGAGTTTCAGCCGTGGCAGTGGAAGACATTACAGGAGCACGCTCACGGCTGCGAGCTAGGGTTCATTGTCAGCCCGTTCTCGGTCGAGGCGGTGCGGATGTTGGCGTCGCTTGTGGATGCCTGGAAGGTAGCGAGCGGTGAGGTACAGAACGAGCCACTTCTCGAGGCGATCAAGGCGGACGGGAAACCTGTGATCCAGTCTGCTGGGATGTTACATATGCGGCTTGATCCGAAATGGGCTCGCTTGGCTTGCGTCAGTATCTATCCTTCTCCACCTGAGTTCATCGAGCGCCCCGATGGTCTGAGTAGACGCGAAGGCATCAGCGACCACAGCGGCACCATCTGGCCGGCGATCGTCTACGCCTCGATGGGCTGGGGCGGAATCATCGAGGTCCACATTACGCTGGCTCGCGGGACTGGTTTACTGGACGAGACTTCGAGTATCACGATCGCTGAGCTGCGGCACCTAGTCGAGGGGGTGCGGTTCGTAGAGCGGATGGGCAAGGCTACTCTGGCTGAGCGGGAGGAACGATTGAAGCCTATGCGGGAACTGTTCCTGGACCGCTGGAAGCGGAAGCTGGAAGCGGATGCGTGCGCATAAGTTAAATGCCGTACAGCGCTATCTGCGCGGTGAGAACGTGCCGGAGTTCGATCTAATGCTCGCATGTAGGCGTTTTGCGGCGCTTAATTCTTCCGGCATGCGGCAACGGAAACAGGCTGTCTGGAGGAAGACATGGCAACGGAGGACAGCTTGAGCGGTAGCGGGCCGTTTCGAGAGCAGACGCGGAACCGCAGGGTGGACGCTGCGATCCAGAACGAATACGCGACTAGGCAGCGAGTGGATCTGATAGAGCGGGCTTTGGCTGATGTGCTGCTGGCCGTGGATCGACAAGACAGCGTGCTGTATCGCGGCTTGGGGGGGCGGCTCCGCTGGCTGGTGACAGGCAGATGAGTGTAGTCGTCGTCATCACGGCCAGACCGAGCTACTCTAGGGTTAAGACCGTCCTCGAGTTCCTGCGGCGCCGGGCTGTGGATCTGCGGATCATCACAGGTGCCTCAGCGCTTGCTGTACGTCATGGCCGGGTGGTGGACCAGATTCGAGAGGACGGGTTCAAGATCGAGGCTGAGTTACCGTGTCTCGTGGAGGGCGGCCGGGTCAGAGAGTCCGTGATGACCACGGGCCTGCTCGTGAGCCTGCTCGGAGAGCAGTTCGACAGGCTACAGCCTGATATCGTGGTTACGATAGCAGACAGGCACGAGACGCTGGCAACGGCGCTCGCGGCGAGCTATCAGCACATTCCGCTCTGTCATCTGCTCGGCGGCGAGGTATCGGGGTCGATAGACGACAAGGTGAGAAATGCGGTTACGCAATTGGCGGACATCCACTGCGTGGCAACTAGTCGAGCTCGGGATCGAGTTCTGGCGCTACGTCCGGACGCTGAGGTCTATGTCACCGGCTGCCCGTCGGTCGATCTTGCAGCAGAAGCGATCGCGCAAGGGCCACTCCGAAATTCAGACTGCGTTGTGCTCCAGCATCCGGTCACCGGGGAAGCGCATCAGGCTGCGGATCAGATGCGGGCCACCATCAGAGCACTAGAGGGGATGGACGCGATGTGGTTCTGGCCAGGCGAGGATGCGGGTGCCGAGGACATGTCCAAGGTTCTACGGCTGGCTGGGAAGAAGCCGATCAGGAACAAGCCGCCGCTCGAGTTCTTGCGGATGCTGCTCGGGGCGAAGGTGCTCGTTGGAAATAGCAGTGTTGGTATGCGGGAGTGCTCATTTCTCGGGGTTCCAGCCGTGAACATCGGGAGCCGGCAGGAGGGGCGCGAGCGAGGATCGAACGTATTGGACGTAATACACGATGCCGGCGCTATCCGAGACGCGGTGTTCGTGGCCAGTCAGATGACTCCTGCACGAAGCCGGCTGTACGGTGATGGGTGTGCCGGTGAGAAAGTTGCAGCTAAACTGATGTTTGCAAGGGTTGGGGCTGTGGTATGAGCGCCATCCTGGCGTTCGATTACGAAAGCGAGCCGAAGGAGACGGTCACGAGCTGTAATAACTGCGGCTGGCAGCGCTTCGAGCCGTTTGCGGAGCGTGATCGATACGGGTTGCCGGTGAAGACGGCGCGCTGTACTGGCTGCGGTCTCGTGTTTATCAGTCCGCGCATGGTGGACGATGGATACCGACGTTTCTACGCGGATGGGCACTACCGGACGCTGCTCACAAAGTTCTATGGCAAGCCGATCCAGCCCGGGACGATGGAAGCGAGCCAGCGAGCGTATGCCGAGGCGTTGGCGGTCTATCTCGAGCCGTATTTGGCGAAGCGCACCATGAGCACTGTACTCGACGTGGGCGGGTCTACTGGAGTGGTAGCCGGGACGATGGCGAGACGCTTTGGGTTAAAAGCGACGGTCCTTGATCCGGCGGACGCCGAGCTCGTGGTGGCAAAGCAGGCGGGCCTGAACGCGCTTTGCGGGACGATCGAGGAATGGAGTCCGAACGGGTACCGCTGGGACCTGGTGCTGTTGTGCCAGACGGTGGACCATCTGCTGGACATCCGAGTGGCGCTCGCCAAGCTACGACACGCTGTGTCGGGACGAGGGCTGTTCTACATGGACATCGCTTGCTTCGACATCTTACTAGATAGGCCGAAGCTGCCGGAGCAGGTTGTGAAGGTGGACCATCCGTACTACCTGAGCCGGGTCCATGCGGAGACGTACCTGGACCGGGCCGGATTTCAGGTGGTGGCTAGATGTAACGGGCCGCTCAGATACCAGGTGGGCTACTTGTGCAAGCCTAGGGAGCAGAAAGTATGAGCGCTTATGTTGCTCCGACACCACGGCTGCTAGGGGGCGGCATTGGTCAACCTGCGAGCCGGCTGTTTCTCATTACCCCAAGCGATACGACCGTCTTCGGCTTTGCAACTCGGGCCATTCGCGTGGGTGGTGCGGGTAATCTGGCTGTGCGAACCGTGGAGGGAGATGTAGTTACGATTCCAAGCGTCCTGGCCGGTGAGGTGGTTTCCGTGGAGGCTGACAAAGTCTACTCGACGAACACCACGGCGACGCTAATCATGGGGATGGCCTGACATGGATGAAAAGCTTCGCAGTGAACTGGCCACGCTTGCAGCTCAGCGTGATTGGTTGAGTAGGCAGCGTCCTGAGCAGACACCACCTGAGCAGACACCACCTGAGCAGACACCACCTGAGCAGACACCACCACAGCCTTCCTTCTGGAAACGTCTCAAGGCTAAGCTCACAAGGAAACGCTGATGGCAAAATCTGTCCACAATGACGTACTTGACGGTGCATTCGATATCCTCGACCAGGCCGACATCATGACCGCTTGCAACGCCGAGCCCACTACCAGGACTGAGGCTATTACGACGTTCAAGCTTGCGGACGTGGCGATGATTCCGAACACCGACTACACAAAGTCAGACGGAGACGTCAACGGTCGTAAGGTGCGTGTGGCGACAAAGTTGGCTGTGACTATTGATACTTCGGGCACTGCTACTCATGTCGCACTTTGCGATGCCACACGGCTGCTTTACGTGACTACCTGCACGTCGCAAGTACTCACTGCTGGTGGTACAGTCGATTTCCCGGTCTGGGACGTAGAAATCGCCGATCCGACGTAAGGGAGACGAAATGCAGATCATCAGGCATAGGTCGATTCACGCCGGTCGGTTGGACCGCTGGTTGGGTGCTGACCAGACCGAGCACATCTCCCGGGCGATGCTCGATTGGTACGGACCGCCGATTGCCGTTGCTGGCCTTGGAGGTGCTCCGGTATTCGCGCATAGGGGCGGCGACTTCCGAGGGACGTTCGAGGGCGGGCACTTCGGCAACCAGGTGGACTATTGGGCCGCCCGGCTCGATGGCTTTGTTCGGGGCGTAGCTCGTCGTCAGCGTGCCCAAGTGAACGCCGGGTTCACGTCCATCTCCGACATGGTGGCCGAGGCGAGTACTGGCAAGCGGCGTGATTGGCACTGGCAGAAGGCCGGTGCGACCGGCGTTGTAGGCGTGACGAATAGCCTATGGGGCCTTGGCAACCAGCCAGCGGCCGGAGCGAACGCTTCAGCCGCACCGGGCGGTGATGTACCTACGGACGCAACGACGGGCGCGATGCTCCTCGACAACGTGAGCGCTGACACGCGTCATGTTGTCTCTGGTTATGCCTCTGGTTCGGTCGCCGGCAATACACTGCTCATGTACGACCGCATCTTCCAGGTCAACAAGACGATGAACTCGACGGCCACCGAGGCCGTGACTGGTTTGCCTACGCGCTACCAGAGCACCACAACGACCGCTGATGACTACATCGGAGGCAATTTCCTGTTCGTGGAGGTAGGCGGTACGGCGCTCGCTGCTACGGCTCACAACTGGACGGTCTGCTTATATACCGACCAGGCGAATGCGGCGTCCACGCTGCCCTCCCTTACGGGCAACTCCGCGGCGATTGTCAGACGACTCGACCACCCGATCCAACAGTGGTTCGCGCCGCTAGAGACGGGCGACGTTGGCATAAAAGCGCTGACGCAGATGCAGGCTTCGGCATTAGTTGCGACGGGCGTGATCAATTTCGTGGTCGGACACCCGCTCGTCTGGATGCCGATTCCGATCGTCAACCTGCACATCATCTATGACTTCGTCCGTGGGGCGTTTTCGCTCGTCCGCGTGTTCGATGATGCCGCCCTAGCGTTGCTCGAAGTGATGAAGCCGGCTACGACCGCTACCACGTACAATGCCGGAATCACTGTCGTACACGGGTAGTTCAGCGTGCGTCTGCTGGACTGGAATAGTCCGTTCGGATCGGCCGAGGAGCCGCTCAAACCTGACGGTTGGACCAGTAAGGCAGATGACGGCCAGATTCCCCGCGATGTGCTTGCGCTGGTTGTGCAGGACGCAGCTCACGCGCATGCAACCGATAATCTGGTGCTTGTGCAACACAACATCCTGGCGATTCAAGACGCAACGCATGCGCACGCGGCTGACAACCTAGTACTCACGGCGAGCGCTCCTGGTGGAGGTGTGGCCATCAAGTCTAGGACCCTGAACTTGAACACGAGAATGAGGCTCTAGCTATGAGTGGTAGCCTGAGTACTCTCGGGCTGATTCCTGCCCGTAGCGGCTCGAAGGGTGTGCCGGGGAAGAACACCCGATTGCTTGCCGGCAAGCCGCTTCTAGCCTGGGCTGTTGGGGTGTCACGTGAAACATGCGACTGGACCTATGTCAGCACCGACGACTCGAACATCGGTCTTCTCGCGGCGCAGTACGGTGCTGGGACGATTCTGCGGCCTGCGCATCTGGCGCAAGGTGAGTCCGGCTCCATGCTGCGTACGGTCCAGCATGCTATTCGAAGCCTGTGGGACTCGAATCGTCTGAAGCCAGATGTTGTCGTGCTGTTGCAGCCCACGCAGCCGCTACGGACCGTGAGACACGTCAGAAGTGGCTTGGCGCTCCTGACCGACGAATGGGACTCTGTGACCACAGTCATCGAGGTTCCGGAGCGGTGGAGACGGGCTGAGCGCGTAGTGGATGAGCGGCTCCATCCCGAGTATGCCGGGGTGAACCGCCAGGATTTGCAGCCGACCTATGTCCGGGATGGGACGTTTTACATTTCTCGCGTCGAGGCGATCGAAGGCGGTACACTCGACGGCGACTGTCGGGCGTACGTGGTGCCGGAGTCTGAAAGTTGTAACATCGATGCCGAGGAAGACTTCCTGCGAGCCGAGCGGATGATGAAGGCGAGGTTTGCTTGTGGCCTACGATGAGTTGAGCGACAAGAAGCTACTTGAACGGGTCAAGGCCTGTTTCAAGCTCGCGGTTGATTCCGAGGCCAAGCAGCGGGAGCGAGAGCGCGACGACCTGTCCTTCCAGGTGCCGGAGAACCAGTGGGACGAGGAGGCAAAGAAGCAGCGTCAAGGCGAGATCGTCGGTGGCCAGGTGGTGCCTCCGAGGCCGATGCTGAGCATCTCGCTCCTGGCTCAACCAATTCAACTGATCCTGAACCAAGCTGCTCAGGCGAAACTCGGCATTGACCTACAGCCGGTCAGCGAGGCTGCCGACTCGGATATTGCCGACGTCAAGCAGGGGCTGTATCGGCGCATCGAACGCGATAGCAATGCTCATCAGGCTCGGCTGTGGGCCTTGGACCGGGCGATTCAGTGCGGGCGTGGATGGTACCGGGTAAACACGCAATGGGACGAGGACGGAGACGACCCACTAGATCAGGAGATCGTTGTAGAGCGGATCTTCCGCCAGGACTGCGTGTACATAGACCCTGCCGCGGTCGAGCCGGACTTCTCGGATGCCCGCTGGGGGATGATCGTCGGCTGGGTTCCGCTCGAGACGTTCCAGGAGGAGTTTCCGGGCGTGAAGGTGCCGACAGGCGACACGGAGTTCCTTGCTTGGATGAAGGAAGAGCCCGAATGGGCTCGAATGGAGGGCACGGACAAGGACAAGGCCGTCCTTGTGGGCGAGTACTTTTACAAGATCCACGACCGTGAAACGGTCGAAGCAGTGACGGGCAAGGGCAAGAACAAACAGACGATCAAGCGCACCATGGAGCGGGTGCGGGTGAAGTACTGCAAGGTAACCGGCCGGGACGTATTCGACCGGCAGGATTGGGCGGGCCGGTACATTCCCCTCGTCCCGGTGATTGGCCGTGAGCTCCAGCCGTTCGACGGTGAGCGTCGCTGGGTTGGGCTCGTACGCGGCGCGCGGGACGGACAGCAGTTCGCCAATTACTCGGCATCGAACGTGGTCGAGGCGATGGCACTCGAGCCCAAGGCGCCGTGGATCATGGCCGAGGGCCAGGACGAAGGCTTCGAAGACGAGTGGGATCAGGCGAACAGGCGGAACTTCCAGCGCCTGCGGTACAAGCCGACGACGGTAGACGGGCAGTTGGCGCCGCCGCCACAACGATCCCTAACGGACGGCTCGAAGCTGACGCTGGCGCTTCAGTCGTTCTCGATGGCGAGGGAGCTGGTTCAAACAGCAACGGCCTTTCATCAGCCCTCGTTAGGCCAGTTGCCGGCACAGAGGGACGCGCAGTCGGGTCGGGCACTCCTAGCGCTTCAGCAGCAGGCGGATGCTGGGACTGGAGATTTCCTCCAGCACCTCTCGCAGATCAGTATGCGGTACGAGGCCAAGGTAGTGCTGGATCTGATTCCTGTGATCTACGACCGGCCCGGTCGGGTGACTCAGATCCTCGGAGATGAGGACGTGGCGAAGACGGTCATGCTCGGCCGCCCGTTCGTCCCTGACGCCGAGGGGATGCCGCAGGAGTTGCCGCCCCGACTGCCTGGGATGCCGCCGATGCCGATGCCGTCGGAGGCCAAGGAATATGATCTCAGTAAGGGCAAGTACGCGATCAGCGTCAACGTCGGCAAGAGCTATCAGACACGGTTACAGGAGGGGCAGTCGGAAATCGGTGAAGTCCTCCAAGCTCAGCCGAACCTGATGCCGGCGATCGGCGCCACGTATTTCCGGTTCCGTGACTTCCCGGGCTCCAAGGAGATTGCGGACATCTTGAAGAAGATGCGGGACCAGCAGTATCCGTTCCTGCGTGACGAGAACGACCAGTCGCTGGAGGCGGTGCAAGCGCAGTTGCAACAGGCTCAGGCTCAGCTCGAGCAGATGCAGCAGCAGCTTCAGCAGGCGATGCAGGCGCTTCAGACGGAACAGGCGAAGCAGCAGGCTACGGTGCGGAAAGCACAGATTGATGCCCAGGTCAACATGCAGAAGGCGCAGGTAGACGCTGCGAGCGCTGCTCAGATCGCCCAGATCAAGCAAGAGACGGAACTCCAGATCGCTCAGATCAAGGCCGAGCTCGAGGTCGTCAAGGAGCAGGTCAAGGGCGAGCAGGCGTTGAAACAGCAGGTCGTAGGCGAGGCGCACGCGGCCGGGATGGCTGCCGCCAAGCCGCCGGATCTGACGTTCAGGGGCGAAAATGAGCTACTCCTCGATCAGTGATCTTGACAAGAGAATGCTCAACGAGAGAGGATTACGCGAGAAATGTCTGACACGTCTACCATAGCGAGCGTCGAGGTCAGCAGCGACCGTGACACGTTTACGGTAGAGTCCAATAGCGGTGCCACGTCCGAAGCCATCAAAGAGAATCTCAGCAAGAAGGACGAACCCAAGAAACCCGAGAAGGGCTCTAGCGTGGATCCCTCGAAGGCTGCTTCCGAGCTCGGTAAGCTGGGCGGCAAGGCTGCTGCTGAGAAGCGTGCGGCCGAGGCCAAGGAAGTCAAGAAGCAGGAGAAGCAAGAAGCCAAGACCGGGGCCGAGAAAGAACCCGAAGGCGACGAGAAGCTGGAAGCTGGTGAGAAGCCGCTCGGGAAGCCGAAACACGATCCGCGGGCGAGGATGCTTGAGGCGACCCGCGACGCGGCGGAAGCCAAGCGCGCCCTAACTGCCGAACGAGCCGAGAAGGAGCGCGACCGGCAGGAGATGCAACGCCTACGGGCCGAGTTCGAGACCCTGAAGCGGGGCGAGACTCCGAAGGGGCAGGAAAAGCCGAAGTTTTTCGATCCATCGAAGCCGCGGGCGGAAGACTTCGACGACTACGAAGAGTATCTCGACGCCCGTGAGGAGTGGCAGGACCTAAAACGATCGGCCGCTGATCGCCAACGTCAGCAGTACGCCGGTCAAGAGCGTGTATTGGCTGAGGCCGTGAGCCGCTACGCGAAGAAGGTGACCGAGGCTGGGATCGGCGAGCGACTGTCCGCTGAGGTGCTCGAACTCAAGCCGGTGTTCGAGCTCGAGGCGTCTGAGCGTCCGACCGGCGCCAACTTTCTAGCTTCAGCGATCCTTGCAAATCCCGACGCTGCTCCTGGGCTACTCGTGCATTTCTCCGAGAATCCCGAGGACCTGGGGCGCATCTCGGCCCTAACAAGCGTTCATGCCGTGCTCCGTGAGGTGGGCCGCATCGAAGCCAAGCTGGAAGGTTCGGTGCCGCTGCTGGAGGAGCGCGAGCGCGAGGTATCGAAGGCCCCGCACCCGGTGAAGCCAATCCAAGGCGGGTCTCACGTCCCGGATGATGTGGAGTATACTCCGGGCATGAATTTTGATCGGTATGCGGCAGCGAGGATGAAGCAGATCCGGTCCAGATAGTTCGTAATTCAGTCGGCGGCGCCAAACCCGGCCGCTGTACTGCGTACCCAGGGTCGCGGCAGTCTGCCATCGCTGGCAACAGGCTGCCCGTAACGCCAGCGCCGTTACAACGACTCTAGGAGCACAGCATGGCAAACACACTAATTACCCCAGAATGGGTTACGTTCGAAACGGCGCTGTACTTCGTGAACAGCCTGCGCGGCGTCGCGCAGTTCAATCGCGAGTACAACGACGAGTTCAAGGCGGACGGGGCCAAGGTCGGGGATACCGTAAAGATCCGACTACCCCAGCAGTTCGAAGCCTCGGATGGCGAGGCCCTGGTGATCCAGAATCTTCTGGACCGCACCGTGAACGTGATTCTCAACCGGCGTCGGCATGTCGGGTTCGGCTGGTCCAGCGCACAGGCGACCACCGACCTCGACGACATCCGGGCTCGTTACGTGATGCCAGCAGCGGAGACGCTGGCGAACGTGTACGACCGGGTGAGCCTGGCCGATGTATACAAGAGCGTGTACAACGCGATCGGTACGCTAGGCACGACTCCGAGCGCCGCACTGACGTATCTCCAGGCGAGAGTCAAGATCCTTGACTTCGCCGGCCCCGACGAAGGGCTGGTAGGTGTCCTAGATCCTCTGGCCAACGCCACCATGGCCAACGCAACGGCGGCGCTGTTCCAGCCTCCGGCGAAGATCGCCGCCAACTGGAGCAAGGGACAGTTTGCAGACGAGCAGCTCGGCATCAGCAAGTGGTTCACTGACCAGAACATTCCGCGCTTCACGTCTGGCGCCTGTACTGCGGCTTCAACACCGCTCGTCAACGGAGCCGGTCAGACCGGCTCGAGCATCATCACGGACGGCTGGGGCGCTGCCTCGGCGCCGGTCCAGGGCGACATCGTGACGTTCGGTAGCGTCTACGCCGTCAACCCGCTGAGCAAGGAGAGCACTGGTCGGCTGCATCAGTTTGTGCTGACGGCTACTCCGACCCCCGGTACCAACATCACGCTCAGCATCTCGCCGTCGATCGTGACTTCTGGTGCGCTCCAGAACGTGACTGCAGGTCCGGCGGACAATGCGGTGGTGACTTACTGGAGCATGGCTGCAGGCGGCACGCAGGCCGCTACGTGGAGCCCGCAGAACCTCGTGTTCCATCCCAAGGCGTTCGCTTCGGTCATGGCTGACCTAGTGATGCCGAACGGTGGCGCTCGCGGAACGCGGGTCAACTCGAAGCAGAGCAACATCGCCATGCGGTACGTAGAGCAGTTCCAGATCACTACGGATCAGAACCTCAACCGCCTGGATATCCTGTTCGGATCGGCACCGATTCAGGAACGTATGGCTTGCCGGGTGGTCGGGTAGGAGGCCCATCATGCCAGCCACAGCATTCAACACCACCACGCTCTCCGAGGCGCTCATCAGCGAGACGAATAACTTCACGTTAGCCTCGACGACGAACATCACGGCGGGCGATCTGCTGGTTATCAGGAACGAAGTCGTCAAGGTCCAGGAGGTCCCCGTTGCCGGTCGCGTGAAGGTTATGCGCGGCGTCAGTGGCACGGAATCTCGGGCGCACGCGGCCGGAGAACGGCTGTTCATCATCGCTAACCCCGAGGATACCAAGCAGAACACCAAGGGCCAACTGGCCGTGGTCGGGGCGTCGGGTGTCTATCCCGACTACCTCTTCCCTGGTCAAGAGGCGACGGACGGTGCTGGGAACAAGTACGTCCTGTGCGAGTTCTCGGCGGTCGCTTTCAGCGGGACAACGGTGCTCATCTCGACGGACGGTCTTTATGTGGCGGCCGTGCTGTCTTCGGGTGAGCAGGGCCCGGTCGGGATATTGGTCGAAGGCGTTTCCTCTGATCAGTACGCCTGGGTTCAGCGGTTCGGGTACAACACCTATGCTCAGGAATCTCAGGGTGACTCCGCGGTGAGTTCCTTGAGCCTGGCATGCGCGGCGTCCTCGAATAGCACGCCCGACGTCGGCCTTGCGGTCCTCGCGGCTTCGACGTTCACCTCGGCGGCGTTCACTCCTTCTCAGTTCCTCATCGAAGGGATGTTCGTCGTTGGTTCGGCGACGACGGCGACGACGGCGGCGACTTCAGCTACTGGGGTCGCAGTGCCGGTTTTCCTGAACTACCCGTACGTCAAACGGGTGACGGTCCCGACGGTCGTCAACATCACGTCCGCCTAAATGGCTGTCAAGATGTATCAGCGGGTGGCGGTTGCGGCCAAGCCGCCATCCGCTGTCGTTCGCATCATACGCAAGGTCGCGATCTTCGGCTCTCACGGGACGTCGCTCGTGGATGCACCGTGGGATGATCCGAGTTGGGAGAAGTGGGGCCATGCGAGCGCTAAGTCTTACTACGCGAGAAACCTGGATCGCTACTTCGACCTGCATCCTCGAGCGACGTGGACGCGGAAGGGAAAGAACGGGCCGGCCTATCTCGAATGGCTGGCCAGGAACACGGTCCCGATCTACATGCAGAAGCGTCACCGGGACGTGCCGGCAAGCGTCGAGTTCCCCAGACGGCGTATCCTGGCCGAGTACGGGGAGCCGCGACCGTACTTCACGAACCAGGTGGCGTGGATGATCGCGCTAGCCTTGACCGAGGGCGTGTCCATGATCGGCTTGTGGGGGATCAACTACTCGGCAAGGTCCGAGTACGCGATGCAGCGCGGGTGTTGTGAGTACTGGCTAGGGCGGGCGGCTGCGTCCGGGGTCAGGATCGTGCTACCGGAGCAGTGCTCGTTGCTGGGGGAACCTGCGAAGCTCTATGGCTACGAGAGCCACGACGAGACGACTGGGAAGCTGGTCGAGGCGTACCGCGAGAAGCAGCGGCTGTTCCTGACCGGGGCCGTAGACGCTCCCGGGGCAGCCGTGCCGCCACCGGAGCTGCTGGCGAAGATCGCGGAAGAGGAAAAGAACCGGCCGGAATGGGCCAAGGATCCATTCGGCAGAACAGACGGTCAAGCGGTCGAAGGAGCCGAAGCATGAGCGACGAGACGACGTACAAGCCCAGCAACCAGGAGCGGGATTCGCTCTACAACAGGGAGCCTGGGATTGTGGTGATCCCCGGCAGCAACTACGCGAATGAGATGCAGAGATTCGAACAGTTTTCGTCGAAGTACGGGAACGAGCCGGGGAATCCCTATGTCTACCGTCCCTTTCCGAAGATGGTCTACAAGGCTGAGGAGTGGCGGGGGAAGGTGGCGTGTATGGCGGCGCCGCCGGATTCGGCCGAGTTCTCGAATCCGGCGGAGTTCCAGCGCACCGAGGAGCTGGCGCGCAAGTACACCGAGCGCTGCTGCCGGATCGTTCAGGACGAAGCTGAATACCTCCGGGCCAAGGCGGATGGCTGGCGGGACGATCCGATGGCGGCTGTAGAGGCCGGGCTCGAGCGCCGTCGGTCGCTAGCGAATGCCGCGGCTCAGCGTAACTACGACGACCGCAACATGGGCGAGCTAGCCAGGCGTGAGGCCGCGGCAACGATCGCAGCGGCGGGTGGAGAGCATCAGCCGGAGATCCACGCACAGGCGGTTCGCCGTCGTGGACGGCCGCGCAAGAATCCGCCTGTGTAGGAGGTAACGCGTGCCGACTGCTGCGGACCTGATCCGGGCGTCGCTACGCGAGATCGGTGTACTCGCTGCCGGCGAGGCAGGGTCTGGGGACGACCTCACGGACGGGCTGGATACGTTCAACCGGATGCTAGATCAGTGGGCCGCCGAACGGCTCATGATCTACACCACGACGCGTACCACCTGGACTATCGTGGCGAACGACGGTCAGTACACGGTGGGAACCGGGGCCGATGTGAGTGTGGTTCGGCCTGCGTTCGTGAGCCAAGTCAACTTCATCGACACGAGCACGAATCCAGACACGGAGTACACGCTGCAGCGGCACACGGAGGACTCCTGGGCGGCGGTGCGGCTCAAGGCGCAGACGAGTAAGTTCCCGACGTCGTACTACTACAACCCGACGTTTGCGAACGGGACACTCGATCTATGGCCGGTGCCGACCGCGTCGGGGCTGACCGGGGCGCTCTATGCTCCGCAGCAGATAGCGCAACTCGCTGCACTCACGACGAGTGTCAGCCTGCCGCCGGGGTACGGCGAAGCAATCGTCAAGAACCTGGCGCTGAAGATGCTGCCGTCATATGAGCGGCAGCCGAACCCCATCCTCGTGGAACAGGCCAAGCTGGCGATCGGGATCGTGAAGCGCGTCAACAAGCGGCTGTCAGATGCGAGCCTGGATGCGGCGGCGCTCATAGGCAATAGTCAGGGTCGGAACAGCTACTCGATCTACGAATCCTGAGATGAGAGTTCCTGGCTTCATCTACGGCAGCTACCAATCGCAGGCATTCACGGCCGATCAGGAGCGGACAGTCAACATGTACTTCGAGAACATCGAATCGCCCGGCCCTTCGAAGCGTGCCGCGCTCTATCCGACGCCGGGCGTGGAGACGCTCAGCACTGCGGCTGTGACGCCAGGGCGAGCGCACTTCTACGAGGACAACCGGGAGTTTGCTGTTATCGGGATTACGTTCTACGAAATCGACAGTTTCGGGGCGCTCACGAGCCGTGGAACAGTGGCGCTTGATTCGAACCCAGCGACCATCTCGAGCAACGGCGACGGCGGCGGACAGTTGTTCATTACGAGTGGCGGAAACGGGTACATCTTCATGCTTTCGACCAACACGCTGACCCAGATTGCGGCCCTGAATGGCAAGGCCACGATGGGAGATCACCTGGACGGCTACTTTTTGGCTTTGGATGCGACCACGAGCACATTCTACATTTCGAATCTACTCAACGGACTCACATGGGTGACCGGGATCAACTTTGCTCAGCGCAGCATCGCATCGGATCCATGGAAGGCGCTCATGGTGGTTGGCCGTTACATCTGGCTTCTGGGTGAGGTGACGAGTGAGGTTTGGTACAACGTTGGGACGACGTTCCCGTTTGCGCCGTATCCGTCCGGGCTCGTACAGTTCGGGATCGCGGCGCAGTTCTCTGCCGCGATTGCCGATGCTCAGATCATGTGGCTCGGGAATACCCGCTTCGGTGGTGGGTATGTGCTCAAGGCGGCTGGCTTTCAGCCGGAGATCGTTTCGAACTTCGCGACACAGAAGGCGTTCGACGAGTACGACAAGGTGAGCGACGCTCAGGCGTTCGCGTACAGCGACCTCGGACATACGCATTACATCCTCAGTTTCCCAACCGAGGACACGACGTGGAGCTACGATCTACAGACTAGGCTTTGGACGGAGCGTGGGACTTGGTCGGCGCCGGCGAACAAGTACCTCGCGTGGCGTCCGCGCTGGCATGTCCGGGCGTTCAACGAGCACCGGCTGCTCGATGCTTCCGGTAATGCGGTCTATCGAATGCGCTCGGACCTGCTGACCGACGTGGACGGATTGGTGATCAGGCGTTTGCGTCGAGCCCCGGCGATGGAGACGGAGAACGAGGAAATCTACTACACCGCGTTCGAGCTCGACCTGGATCCGGGTCAGGGGACCGTCACGGGGCAGGGATCGAACCCGCAGGTCATGATGCGGATGAGCGACGACGGCGGAAAGACGTGGGGAATAGAGCGCTGGCGTTCGGCAGGGAAGATCGGTGAATACCAGACGCGAGTCCGCTGGGATCGGCTTGGACGGGCACGGCGCCGCGTGTTCGAAGTGGTAATGACTGATCCGGCGCCGTGGCGGTTGACCGGCGCCTACGTCGAGCTCGCGCAGCGGCCGGTCACGCTGCGCGGTGGTGGTGGACAGTAGATGGCCTTTTTTCCGCCCCCGGTGCGTGACCCGATCGCTCGCCAAGCGCGGTCTGAGTTTAAGGGCAGGGCCGATCCACTGGCTGGCCTCGTGGGCGACGTATGGGTGGAGTGGTTCACGCAGTTGACGGACGACGTTGACGAGACGACGCTGCGGCTCAACAGCGTGCATCTGACCAGCCAAGCCGCGAGCATCGGCGCTACGGATCTGAGCGGTGGGACCATCTCTGGTGGACTCTACAAGCTCACGTATTACGCCAGGATCACGCGGGCGGCCTCGACTTCGAGCAGCCTGACAGTGACGTTCAGCTTTACGGACGGGAGCGTGTCTCCGACCTACAGTGGTGCCGCGATCACGGGGAACACTACGACGACGTTCCAGAGCGGAACCATCATGATCCGATCGGATGCAAACAGTCCGATCACCTACTCGACTACCTACGCATCGGTAGGAGCCACGTCGATGCAGTACAGACTAGACGTGACGCTCGAGGTGGTGCCGGCGGCATGAAGACTCGCATGCTGACACCCGAGGAGTGGTCTAAGCTGGATGCTACATGCATGCCACAAGTGGCGCCGCTGCTACCTCCGGGCGATGTCCAAGTGGTCGGCGTCGAGATAGACGGACAGCTCGCTGGTTGCGTGACGCTCTACCGGGCGACGCATTGGGAGGGGACGTGGATCTCTCCCAAGCATCGCAACGCCGGCGTGACGCGAGCGCTCTTGCGTGGGGCCCGGGAAGCGGCGCAAAATCTAGGCAGCGCATGGGCTTTCGTGGATACAACAGACCGCGAGGCGGCTATGTTGGCTGAGCGCCTCGGGGCTGTGTTGACCAAGGTCGATACGTACCTCTTGCCATTGGGAGATTGACATGGGACTTGCGGCACCGATCGCCGGCGTTGTTTCTGGCGGACTTTCCCTCTTGGGTCAGCGCGGAGCCAACAAGGCCCAGGAGCGGGCGAACCGGGACGCAATCGCCGAAGAGCGTCGCCGAGAGATGGCCGGTGAAGCACGACGCAAGGAAGCGCTGGACATCTACCGAAACAATTGGCAAGCATGGTTCCAGCGCCACGGCAGGAAGGGCATCGACCGCTACGGCATGCCATCCGGCATTGACGTGACGAGGCTCCGGGCCCCTGAGAGTTCTGACGCAGTCGGTGTTGCTGGTCCGGGCCTGGGCCTGGGTCCGGGTCCGGGCGCGGGAGGTCCGCGCATAGCCAGAATGATGCAAGCAGCGGCGGCTCGAAGGGGAGAGAGCTCTCAACAGATGGATCAGACTCTTGGTGGAATGCTCCAGGCTGCCGGACAGGGTGTTGGAGCTTACTTCAAGGAGCGTAATCGGCCGAGCGGTCTTGAGGGCATGGAAGTCTCGCGAGTGCCGCGTCCAGCTCCGGCAGGTTTGGCGGTGACGGGCCTGAAACGTCGGTCCTGGGGAGGATAGGGCGATGCGGTACATGGACGAGGATGCCTATAACACCGAGCTCCGCAACTACACCGAGGTCCCGCCCCCGGGGGGTGACCTTGCAGCCGGAGTAGCTCCGGTTGAAGCCCCCACTGGGCCATCTTGGTACGACCAAATACTCGGACAGGAAGAGGAAGGCGGTGGTGGCGGGGGAGGTGGCGGTCCAGCGCTCGACCCCTCGGCGCTGTTCCAGCTCCGTGGCGTGCCTGGCTTCAAGGCCCCGCGCTTCAAGGCGCCGACTGCTGAGGAGCTCCTGGCCGATCCAGGCTTTCAGTTCCGTCTCGGTGCCGGTCGTGAGGCGCTCGAGAGGAGCGCTGCAGCTCGAGGGGTGCTTCGAACGGGCGGCACGTTTAGGGATCTACTAGAGTATGGCCAGAAGTTCGGCAGTCAGGAGTATGAGAACGCCCATAACCGAGCGCTCGGGGTGTATGACCGGGACTTCCAGGCAGCCAAGTCCGAGTACGATCCGCTGTTCTCGCAGTGGCAGGCGCAGTCCGGCGCGGACTTGACCAAGGGCCAGCTCGAGTACAGGCGCATGTTCGGTGGCGGCGGCGGTGGCGGCGGCGAGTACATTCCGCCGCCGCCGGGGATGTACACGGGCGACGAGAGCGGCTACTAGGAGCGCGTAATGCCTAGGAAAGGCTACGGCGGCTACGGCGGCTACTCGTCTCCGAGTGCCGTCTCTGAGTTGCTGATGGAGGGTGGGCGGCAGCGTGCCGAGGGTGCTGCTCGTATAGGGGACATCTTGGCCGGTACTGCCGGGCAGGTCGGCGAGCAGCTCGGCGGCTACTTCGAGAAGCGCAAGACCGAGCGCGAGACAAAGGCCCGGGAAGAGGCATTGTCGAAGCGTGACGCGGCGATATCGGCCGCGTTCGAGGAGTCGTTTGACGACCCCGAGACGCTTCGTAAGCGGCTGTTCAAGACGACCGATCCCAAGACGGCCATGGATCTCTACAAGGGCGCAATTGGGATGCAGAATCTCTCGGCCGCGCCTGATCCGGTGACGGCGGCGAAGGAAACGGTCCCACTTGCGCGTGGATTCAAGGCCGCGTCGTTTGGTCTGAGGTCTCGGCTCTATCCGGGGCTCCGCGAGCTGCTCGTGCAGAAAGGCGTAGCCAAGCCGGAGGAGTTGCCGGATTCGTACGATCTCGATACCCAGCAGCAGGTGGACGAGTTGATGGGCTACGTGCTGGCGCAGCAGGAGCCCGAGAAAGGGGCTGTAGTCGGTAAGGCACTCGTGGACCCCACGACGGGCGCGGTGCGGTATCAAGCCCCCGAGGACCGCAAGGCCCCCGAGACGCAGCACGAGACGTTCGGCGGAAAGGTCCACGAGCGTGCATTGGATCCAGTGACCGGGCAGTGGGGCGAGTGGAAGCCCCTAGGTGCGTCAGAGGGCGCGCTCGGACGTGCCGCGCAGGCGGCGAAGGCGGCCGGAGCGGGCGCAATCTCCGAGGCCATCATGGAGGACATCGGCCGCTTGCCTGACGATTGGCGTAATTGGGACGCATCGAGAGTGACGCGGGACTCGTTTTCGGTGCGGAAGAACGAACAGGCGCAAGCGATCGCGAGAGCGAATGCGGGCGGGAAGATCCTCCCGACGAAGATCCAGGGAGCCGCAATCATCGCGGCGAAGTCCACGCTTTCGGATATCAACCAGGCGCGGCAGCTACTTGCCGATCCCGAGGTGCAAGCGGCTGTGGGCCGCTATGCCGGTAACGTCACGAATTTCTTGAGCAAGGGCTGGGCGGATCCGTTCGGGGGCGAGAAGGCGGTTTCTCCGAAGGTGCGTCAGTTCCGGGCTGCGCTCAACCGGCTGGCGGCTGAGGAGCGCCATAGGATCTATGGTTCTGCGCTCACGAATATCGAGAGCAACTACGCCGAGGGATTCATCCCGGGTATCGAGCAGAGCGGTGCGACGGTTGGGGCATCGTTGGATGAGTTCGCAAGCGACATCGAGCGTGGCATGGACGCGATGTGGGGGGGCAGGGGGCGAGCCGAGGCTCCCGGTGGTGCTCAACCGAGGCGTTCACTCGGGACACGCGGCGGCTATCAGATCGAAATTGAGGAGTAGCCGATGCCCGTCTACAGGGTTACGTCTCCAGACGGTCGAGTGCTGCGGTTCACTGGCGATTCCCCCCCGGATGAAAACGTGATGATCGAGGCGTTCGACATGGCGAAATACCGGGGCCGGACTCGCCTTGGTGGGAGTGAGGCCGTGCTCAGTCCAGGCGAGCCGGAGTCGCTGTTGGCGAAACTCTCGCGCAAGAAGAGCGAGTTTCTCCACGGCGAAGATTCTGCTGGGCGTGCTGGGGCGCGGGCCGCCGGAATCGGCCTACAACCGACACCGGCCGAGATGGCTCGGGTTGCACTGGCGGGGGCTGCGGCTGCTGGGGGGCCTGCGTCGCTCGCGGTCGGTCCTGCTGTGGTTGGTGCGTTGGGTCGTCCTGGCGGTGCCGTGCTGAAATTCGCCATGACTCCGGTAGGCAGTGCAGCGATCGGAGCGGCTGAGGGCGCGAGACGCGGTCCAATGGAAGCTATCACGGGGGCCGCAACCGGTGCAGGATATGGTCTTGCTGGTCGCGGACTGAACGTGTTGCGCTTGATGGCACGGTTCAAGGGTGCTCAGGGCGTAGCGGCCAAGGAAGCTCTTGCGGCAGCTCAGACAGCAAAAGCGGCGACGGCTGGTGTGCCTGCGGCGGTTGGGTCAAAGGCCGGCGGTGCTGTAGCCAGTGAAGGTCAGGACATGGCGGCGAACATCACGCGTTGGCGCAACGAGCACAAGTTCTCGAACGGACAGATCGTGAACGCGCTTCGTCAGGTGTACGGGATCGCGAGGCCGCAGGCGAAGGAAATCCTGAAGTTGTTGGGGGACTAGAGAATGGCCTTCCTACGGCTTGACCCGGCGGCGAATCGGAGTACCAAGCGCACGTTCGATGCTAAAGGCGTGGTCTAGTGGCTCTGACTGTTAGTCCATTTCCCAAGCACGCCTTCTACGACAACAACGGCAACCCGGCTGCTTCGTTCCAGCTCTTCACCTATACGGCTGGAACATCCACGAAGTTTGCGACTTACAGCGATTCGGCTGGGTTATCCGCCAACTCGAATCCGATAGTGCTCGACAGCGCCGGACGCTGCACGTTGTTCCTTCAGGCGGCGAGCTACAAGTTCGTGCTGGCGAATGCGACTGACACTGATCCGCCTACCTCCCCAATCTGGACGATCGATAACGTGTCGGCCACGCCGAGTTTCAATGTCAACGTGGACCTCACAGGTACGGCTGGCGAGACCCTGACGGCGAACAATTGCGTCTATATCTCGGCCGGCTCCGGCGGGCTCACGGCCGGGCGTTGGTACAGGGCCGACGCGGACAACACGTATTCGTCCACGATAGCGACTCAGATTGGTTTCGTGGTGGCCAATGCTTCGTCTGGCGCGGCCGTGAGCGTTCGCGTCGCCGGTCAGGTGACGGGGCTCGCTGGCCTTTCTGCCGGCTCCGTGTACTACGTGAGCGCCACGGCCGGGGATATCACGAACTCGGCTCCTGCGAACAGGCGCGCGGTTGGCACGGCGGATTCGACAACCACGCTCGTCATTGCGCCTGTTCAGGGGGCGAACGAGATCGCTGGGCCGTTGCCGGCGAGCATCGGAGCCCTGCCGGCCGTCTCTGGCACTGCGCTCACGGGTATAGCCAAGCACTTGGCTGCATATTCGGCCACTGTCGGAAACGTAGGTGCCGGCGAGGATATCCTTGCTTCGTCTACGATCACAGCGGCGACGCTCACGACCACTGGCGACCGGGTATCCGGTGTTTACTGGGGCCAATCCGCGAACAACGCCAACGTGAAAACGCTCCGTGTGCGAATCATCGAGGGGGCTAACAACACGGTGATGATCGCGGCCACGCTGACGGTGAGCCAAACTGGGCACTGGCTGCTCGGGTTCGCTGCGATCAGGACGGGGGCTGCGACATTCAGGGGGTCGGCGCAGATGATCGTCGGGCCGACGAACGGCGTTGTTACCAAGTCCAGCACGAACGTGACATCCTCCTCGACCGTAACATGGGCAAATGCTGTAGAGGTTCGTCTGAGTGGTGAGGCCACGACTGATAACGACATCACCATGGAGGGCGGGTATTTAATGCTCTCGCTGGTGTAGCAGATGGCCGCCTTTACTATCCGTCCGACGTCGCAGGGCAATTACAACGCATGGATTCTAGGGGCAGGCGCATCAAAGCCGGTCGCCGAGTCGGATGCATCGGACGCGACGCACATCAACACCGACGGAACCACGATGACCGATTCTTACGTGTTGGATGACCTTCCTTCCGATGCTGGCTACATCGACGGGAGCGTCGTGTGGAACGCCAGGATCAACAAGGCCGCCGGTGGTTCGGCAGTCTCGGGTGCTCAGGCATTACTGCGGTATTCTGGTACGGACTCGCTCGGTGTGGCGGAATCTATCGACGGGACGATTACGACGTTCACCGAAACCTATGCGACTGCGCCAGGTGGTGGCGCGTGGGATGTCGCGACGGTCAACGCGACAGAGGGCGGGATCAAATCCGACTGGACGGTGATAGTCAACTGCTATGACATCTGGCTCACCGGAACCTACGAGGTGTCCGCCGGCGGCCTCGTATTTCTGCTGTCGCTCCTCGGTGGTGCTGTTGGGTCTGGCTTGAGTCTTCAGGACGTTCCTGGGCTGGCGGCGATGCTGGGTCGTCGGACAGGGCTCGTTCTGACCCTGGACGAGTGTGCCAAAGCTGTCCGAGCGTGGTGCGAGCACAGGCATCCGCGTCGGTTCCTCATTGCTAGTCGTTCAGCTTAGGAAGGGTGGCGCAAATAGTGGGGTCGACCAGACGATCGAGTGACGAAGACGGTTGCGACCATATCGCTGAGCGCACCTACAACGGCAAGCGGACGATTCTTATTGTAGCGTCGACAGTTCTGCCACTGGTGTTCGGAGCGTTTGTCTACTTTCTTGGGCAGGACCGCCACCGTGTCGTCCAAGACGTGGCGAGAGCGCAAGCGGCGGCCGTAGCTGCTGAGGCGAGAGCGTTGGCTCACGAAGCACCGCTAGCCGTGAACGCATCCAGGCTAGACATGATCGACAAGCGGCTAGAAACAATAGACGTCAGACTCGAAGAGCTGATGAAACAGCAACGGGAGATCTTGATCGAGCTGCGGCGGTAGGCACAGCCCTCGTCATCTTGTTCTGCACCCCGGAGCCGTAGGCGTTACGGCTTTGAGTAGTGCTTCTGGGTTGGTACCAAGCGTCTTGGCGATCTTGACGGCCCTAGCCAGCTTGAGCGGTCTACGGCCGGCCCCTACGTTCGACAGATAGGAACGGTCCAGGTTTAAGACCTTCCCTAGCGAGGTCAGGGTGTAGCCTGCCGAGTGGACGAGATCCAGAAAGTTCCGTGCCATCGGATACATGTTACGCCCTCTTGACGGTTTCGTCAACGGCTCTCGTTGACAGATACGTCATATTGCCCTATGATTTGTCTGATGGCGCGGCCGGGTTCGTGTTGAGCTCGTCTGGAAGTGGGACGACTCTGTACAGCCGGCGTAGAAAACCTGAAGCTCATGCGGGAATCGCTGTAGTTCCATGTTGACAGAACCGTCATATAGTGTTAGATTGTGGGCATGGATAACCGGGTGACGGAGAGGCAGCTCAAGGAGTACCGGGCGGTGGAGCGGAGGACCTGGCAGGCGATCGCGGCCGAATTCCAGGCGATGGGATACAACGTCGAAGCGGATCAACTCCGGTGGGCTTCGGAGGAGTTCAGACGGCGTATGCTGCGCGCTAAGATCACGCGGACAGAAGCCGAGGCACACGAATGACGAATCCTGACATCAGCGCTCCGACCCTCCTGTCCTTGCTCGGAGTAGTCCAGCGGGCCGGGATCCAGGCTGAGTCTCTCCGACTCATCTACAACCAGCCTGGTGCCACGAGCGAACTGATAGATAACGTCTGCCGGGATCTCGAACACTGCTACGAGCGGCTTCATGACGAGCTTCAAATACTTGAACGTTTTGAGGAGCATGAGCAATGAGGAACATTTGCTGGCCTAAGCCGTGGTGGGCTGACGATAGCTACTCCGGCAAACTCGTCCCGTATTCGGAACTGCCAGATCAAGGTGCTGGCGCTATCGTGTCGGGTGCAATACGGGAGCAGTTGCGGGTTGGCGGCTACTCCGAGGATTTGACATTCATGCCCTTCACCGTGAGCGGGTCCGCTTGCATGAACTGCGGCAGCCAGCGGCTCGAGGTATTGGAGAACGGCGGTTGGTGTGACAGGTGCTCACGATGAGCAAGCACACGCCGGGGCCGTGGTCTGTGAAAACACCGTTGAACGATCCTCGTGCCTTTGACGTTCATGCCGGGATGACCATCCTCACGCGCGGCTATTGGGCCTATAACGGAGAGGCTGATGCACGCCTGATCGCTGCGGCTCCGGACCTATTGGAGGCGTTAAAGGCGCTTGTGCGTCACGACAAAGCAGCGGATGAACGTGAAGGGTTAGAGGCCTGTCTAGAGCGTCAAGAGGCCGAAGCAGCTATCGCCAAAGCTGGTGGTCATGATGCCTGACCAGGTTCCTCAGTGCTCGGACTGTGGCCGGGTTCGTGTTGAGCTCGTCTGGAAGTGGGACGACTCTGTACAGCCGGCGTATGCGGGCTTCTGCCCGGCGTGCATCGCGGGGCGCGAGGCTCAGCATCGACTGACGTGGATACGCGAGGGACGGCTACTGGTGGCACGGAGAAAGCGCGGGTACGGGTCAGCCAAGGGTGATCCGTTCAAGGGAATGAGGGGTGAAAGATGAAAATCCGGATGGCATTTCCAGGCAACTACCTGAAGGCTGCGGACCTTCAGGGGAAGAGAGTCGAGGTAGTAATCGAGCAGGTGGACATGGAGGACATCGGCGGTGAGGAGAAGCCCGTGGTCCATTTCCGTGGCAAGGAGCACGGACTCGTGCTCAACAAGACGAATGCGAATGCGATCTGGGAGCTGACCGGAAGCGACGAGACGAACGATTGGGAAGACGTCAGCATCGTTCTTTTCCCGAGCAAGACCGACTTCCAGGGGAAGCAGGTGGACTGCATCCGGATTGATCCGCCCAACAAGAAGCCGAGTGGCAAGATAGGGCATGCGACGAAGTCGAAGCCTGAGCCGCAGCCGCAGCCGAGCGAGGACGACGACTCAGAAGTCCCGTTCTAGCCATGGCCCGTTTTCTCTGCCGCATCACCGAAGACACGCACTTGATTCCGGTGTACGCTGGTGAGCGGCTGCGGCGCTGGCGCGGCAAGGAAGCTTGGGTTGAGATCCACCGCGACCCGGCACCGAGGATTCGGAGTTCGAACAGCAATCGCTTTCTCTGGTCCGGGATCTACGGGGCCATCGCCGCCGAGACTGGAAACGATCCCGAGACGATCCACTTGGCGCTGAAGCGCGAGGCTGTCCGGGTCGGGGTGCTTGAACCTCAGTATGTGCTGATGGGAGACAAGCTGTACGAGGATGAGCCCTCTACGGTGGTGGAACAGGAGCAGTTCAGCAAGTACATGGACTGGATCAACGAAGGCTGCGCGACCGGCAAGCTGTTGGGCATGGTGGTTGTGCTGCCGGAGCCAGCATGAGCGAGGTAACGTTGCTGTTCCTGAGGATGGTGGCCTTGGTGCTCGGGGTAGGGGCCACGGTGTTGCTGCTGTGGGAGGAGAGGCGACGATGATACCGGTCGAAGTCGGGGGGCGCGGCGGTATGAGGCCGACTGTCCACAGCCGAGGCGACTCGGTTCGTCCCCGATTTGGGCCGGCATCCGGTTTGGGAAGGGAGGTACTAGCGCCCGGTTGTCTGGGATGGATGCTGGCGACAGCAGGGCCGTTCGTCGCAGGGCGGGCGGTCCTGTCTCTGTGAATTAAAGAGGGGTGGAAAGCAAGAAGGTGAAGACGAAAAAGCCGTTTGTGGTGAAACCTGTCCCGCTCGCGGTGGGGCGCATGAGGTCTGGGTCCGGGTCTGGGGACGGGGACGGGTCTGGGTACGGGTGTGAGTTTAAGTACAAATCGCAAAGGAGGAGTACTTATACGATGGGTCAAATTCACGCCACGTTGCCACAGGAGCCGTCGAAACGTATCTGTGCACTGTGCGGGTCGGCGATTAGTCAAAAGCGCCGAGATGCCGTCTACTGCTCAGATCACTGCCGGGTCCGAATTTGGGACTCCAAACATCCTCGTCTCGGCGTCCAGCCTCGTCTGGAATTTGGACCGACCGCATCGGCGCAGGAGCAGAAGCGCCTGGGGAAGCGGGAGCGCATCCTGGTCCGGCTGAAAACTGGACCGGCGCGGACGCATGAAATCCTTGCGCTAGGCGGCTCGGGGATGAGCGGAAGGCTACACGAACTCCGGGTGGCTGGGTACGTGATCGAGTGCGAGCCGGACGAGGACGGAGCGGTGTACAGACTCGAGGGGGAACCATGACCGAAACAGACTTCGACACGATCGTGCGTGCGCGGCAGCCATGAGACAACTGGTTCTCTCGCTCTTCCCAGGCATCGGGCTCCTCGATATGGCATTTGAGGAAGAGGGTTTCTGCGTGGTGCGCGGCCCGGATCTGCTGTGGGGTGGTGACATCCGTAAGTTCCATCCACCAGGCGGGCGCATCGAAGGTGTGATCGGTGGGCCGCCGTGCCAGACGTTCAGCACACTCGCGAATCTCGTGCGGGCGAAAGGCTATGAGCCGCGATTCGGCAATCTGATCCCCGAGTTCGAACGTGTCATCGTAGAGGCTCAGCCGGACTGGGTCCTGATGGAGAACGTATCAGCCGCGCCGGTGCCAGAGGTCCCCGACTACCAGGTCACGAGCTTCATCCTCGACAACTGCCATCTCGACGCCGGGGATGGCTACGGCGAGCAGCAGGAGCGAAAGCGGCGCTTCAGTTTTGCACTGCACGGTCGGCCGGCGCCGAATCTCCTGCGCTGGATCACTCCGGCGGCACTCCTGTTGCCGCGCTCGGGCACCGTGACACAGACGCACATCGACAACAGCCAGGGAGCCAAGGTCCGGCGAGTGTGCACAGGCACGGTTCGTGGGACGCCGCGCATCCGCGAGCGCGCCATCCTCAGCGATCCACGCTCCGTGCCCGTTGCTCTCGGCGGTAGCGGCAAGCTCGAGCCCGGCGCGCGCGTCCCCTCGGTCACGAGCAGCGACGTGATCGTCTACCGGTGGGCACGGATGCTGGAGCTCCAGGGCCTCCCGCCCGACTTCCTCGCCGACGCCCCGTTCACGGTCGAGGGCAAGCGCAAGGCCGTTGCGAACGGCGTGCCGATACCGATGGGCCGCGCCATCGCACGGGCAGTCAAGGAGGCTCTCCGTTCAGAGACGAGCCTCGGCTCGCTCGAATGGAATCGCGGCAAGAACCCCTTGTTGTAGACACCGATGCGCACCGGGTCGCGGTCCACCAGTCGATCTCGTGCGGCGGATGCTGGAGGCATGAAGTGGGGGTGAACTGATGACCCGTCCGCGTGCGCGGCAGCAGCGCCAGGTCCAGGTGAGCCGGCCGTGAACTACGCTGCGTTTCTCGCAGGCAAAGTGCCAGCCATGCGTTCAGTCGGACGCAAGGCGGGATCACTCCATCCATCCCTCTATGGCTTCCAAGCCGACATTACGCGCTGGGCTGTGAAGAAGGGCTGTGCCGCGATCTTCGCAGACTGCGGGCTCGGAAAGACTCGGATGCAGCTTGAATGGGCGCGGCAACTCCGGCCGAAGGGCGGGCGTGTTCTGTTGGTGGCGCCGCTCGCTGTGACCGATCAGACGCAGGATGAAGCTCGCGTGCTTGGGATGGATGTCGGGCGCCCGGAGACAACGCCGAGCCGGTGAAGACAGATGTCAATAACGAAGAGTGGATCTTGTGGGCGCGTCCGATCTGGTACGGCATCCGCGAATCCGAGACGCTCAATGTCGCAGTCGTCCGTGATGAGAAGGATGAGAGGCACTTGTGCGCTCTTCAGACAGAGACTATCGAGCGTTGCGTGAGATTGTGGAGCAACCGTGGGGATTTGGTGCTCGACCCATTCGCGGGGATTGGCAGCACCGGCTACGTAGCGCTCCAGCACGAGCGGCAGTTCGTCGGGATCGAGTTGAAACCGGCCTATTGGCGACAGATGGTGAAGAACCTACGCTCAGCTCAGAAGCAGCTTGGACTTTTCGAGCCTTCTGCGGGAGAGGTCACCGCGTGATTCCGAGCACGGGCACCTGCTACACCATGTGCCAACTCGAGCCGGGGTTGTATGAGTATGTGATTGGGCCCTGCGAGGAGTTGGCCGACCGAGCGTCAGCAGCCATCATCCGCTGACGGGCAGTGACAGGGATGCTTGGAGTATGGCCGAGCATCCAGCAAGTATCGTTTGACGTTTCAATGCGTATCATGTAACAACGGAGCGTGGCCTAATGGCTCGCAAGCCATTCGTCGTAATTGATGCTGAGATCCTGAGCAGCTCCGTGTGGGCCGAAGCGGATCACGTTCGGCTCGTTTGGCTCACGCTGTTGATTCTGTGCGACTTGGAAGGCTACGTCGGCGCGGCCGTTCCTGGAATAGCACGTGCTGCTGGGGTGACGCTGGAGAAGGCTAGGGATGCCCTCGCACGGCTTCAGGAGCCGGACCCAGACTCAAGAACTAAGGCCAATGACGGGCGGCGCGTAGAGCCGGCTGATCGTGGTTTCAAAATCCTCAATTTCCGTGAGCATTTAGACCGCCTCTCGGCAGAGAGGGCGAAGACGCGGGATCGGGTACGGAAGTTCCGCGCGAGGAAACGCCAGAATATGGATGGTAACGTCGGTAACGTTACTGTCCCTGCAGGGAATAGGGAGAAGGGAACAGGGAATAGGGATGTTGATCTATCCATCCATCCAAGCGCTGTTAGGGAGGGGGTGCAGGGGGAGGGCGTGCGAGCGAACCCGCTTGTTGGAAACCGTCGTGTCGATCTCGAGCGCGAGTTGTTCAGATTGGTGAGCCGCGAGGCTGAACTGACTGACCGCGATGGCGCCGAAGTTATGGCTGAGGTTACGACGTATGAAGGTGCCAAGCGATCAAAGCTGAACGCGGCTACGATGACGGACGACCGACTCTTGAACAGCGTGCTCGACGCACGAGCACGGGTCAAGCGACTGGAGGAAGAGCATGGGTGGAAGGCAACGCGAGCCGTTCAGCAGCGCTCCTGACACCGGCCGGATGGCGTTCCGCAACGAATGGGAACCACGTGACGAGCGACCATGCATCGTCTATCCGCATCCGTTTTGGAAGGATGAAGACGAGCGGTTGCGGTATGAGCGGGCCGCGGCGCACTGCCCGGTGTCCGCATCTGGGAAGCTGACGCTGGACGAGTACCTGGCCGAGGTTGCGAAGGTGGCGACGGGTCTGCGTCCGAGCGGTCATGGTGTTTTTCGATTACTGCGATGACTATAACCAGAGGACTGTCGCGGAAGTGTTGCGTAGGAAGATTCTACTAGACGAAGCGATGGCAATGCTTGAAGAACGGTGTGATGGGGTGGGGTTCTCAAGCATGGAGTTACAGGAACGAGAGAGGCTGTTGTCTGCTCGGTCGCCTGTTGGCGACGCCGCTACGACCAAGCAGTGAACGCGATGCCGGTCGAAGTGGGGCAACGCGGCGGCTTGAGGCCATGAGAACCTCTCACTTCTCGAATCCCGCGCGTCGAGGTCCTAAGCCTCTGCGCCCGATTCGTCGTGGTGCGCTGCCTCGAGCTAGGCTTCCGCTGCGTCAGGGCGACCGCCGACAGCGCTGGAGGTACGCGCTCGGCCTGTGGGCGCGGCTCGTGAAAGGGAAGGAGCTAAGCGGCCTCTGTCCCGTGTGCGGCAAGCGGCGCTGGTTCGACGCGATGCACTGCTGGGCTAAGGGCTCGTACCGCGCGCTGAGCCTGGAGCCATCGAACGGTGCTCCTGGGTGCAGGCCGTGCCACCGCAGGCTCGACAGCGACCACCACGCGAAGCGCGAGTTCTTTATCGGCTACATGGGTTCTGTCGAGTACGAGCGGCTACGTCTTATGGCGATGGGGCGGGCCAGGCTGGATGTGGACATGGCGATTATGGAGTTGGAAGCCGAGACCAGGAAGTGGCTCACTTCTGATATGTCATCAGACGCGGCAAATGCTCTGTAGAGCCCTGCAGGCAGCTCGGTAGGGCTGGGGGCCGCCTGGACGCCGCTCGTTGCTTCTGGCGGCTCGCCAGGCGCTGTAATAGCCCTCCTGCTAGTACGCTCGGAGGCCGATCGCTAAGGCGATGGCTAGCACCTTACGGAACCTGGAGATGAGCACCACGGAGCCGAACGCTATGGCCAGCATCGGCAGAACGAGTAGCAGTGCCCCCATGGCAAGGAACAGGCGGAAGAGCATATCGCTCATCGGTCCATGTCCTTTGTGAGCGCGGAGGCCCGGAGTAGCCAGTCATCCGCCTCGCTGCGCGTGAGGACGCTCATCGCTTGGACACCTGTGCGGTGCCGAACACCTGTGCGGTGCCGGACACCTGCGCGGTGCCGAACACCTGTGCGGTGTCGGACACCTGTGCGGTGCCGTACACCCGTGCGTCGCCGTACACCTGTGCGGTGTCGGACACCTGTGCGGTGCCGTACACCCGTGCGTCGCCGTACACCCGTGCGGTGCCGTACACCTGTGCGGTGTCGAACACCCGTGCGTCGCCGTACACCCGTGCGTCGCCGTACACCTGTGCGGTGCCGTACACCTGTGCGGTGTCGGACACCCGTGCGGTGTCGGACACCCGTGCGTCGCCGTACACCCGTGCGGTGCCGTACACCCGTGCGTCGCCGAACACCTGTGCGGTGTCGGACACCCGTGCGTCGCCGAACACCCGTGCGTCGTCGTACACCCGTGCGGTGCCGAACACCTGCGCGGTGCCGAACACCCGTGCGTCGCCGGACACCCGTGCGGTGCCGAACACCCGTGCGGTGTCGTACACCCGTGCGTCGCCGGACACCCATGCGTCGCCGGACACCTGTGCGGTGCCGTACACCTGCGCGGTGTCGGACACCTGTGCGGTGCCGAACACCCATGCGTCGCATCCGACGAAAACTGATGGATCCACGCCGGCGGTGTCCGCAATCCAGCCGCGACCATTCGGATGGCGGTGTGCAGGGACGGGACCGTATCCAAAGTCGAAAGTTACGGTTAGCTGGTTCATGAGCACTCTCCCATTAGGTCCGGTATCGCACGAGTAGATAGTACGTCACGATGACGATTCTGTCAACGGCTGCGCGTGAGGACGCTCATCGCTTGGACACCTGCGCGGTGTCGGACACCTGTGCGGTGCCGGACACCTGCGCGGTGCCGTACACCTGCGCGGTGTCGGACACCCGTGCGGTGCCGGACACCTGCGCGGTGCCGTACACCTGTGCGGTGTCGGACACCTGTGCGGTGCCGTACACCCGTGCGTCGCCGTACACCTGTGCGGTGCCGAACACCTGTGCGGTGTCGGACACCCGTGCGGTGTCGGACACCCGTGCGGTGTCGGACACCCGTGCGTCGCCGAACACCCGTGCGGTGCCGTACACCCGTGCGTCGCCGAACACCTGTGCGGTGTCGGACACCCGTGCGTCGCCGTACACCTGTGCGGTGTCGTACACCCGTGCGGTGCCGGACACCCGTGCGTCGTCGTACACCCGTGCGTCGCCGTACACCTGTGCGTCGTCGTACACCCGTGCGTCGCCGTACACCCGTGCGTCGTCGTACACCCGTGCGGTGCCGAACACCTGTGCGGTGCCGAACACCTGTGCGGTGCCGAACACCTGTGCGGTGTCGAACACCCGTGCGTCGCCGGACACCTGTGCGGTGTCGAACACCCATGCGTCGCCGAACACCCGTGCGGTGCCGGACAGCTGTGCGGTGCCGAACACCTGTGCGGTGTCGAACACCCG
>Ga0247727_10003131_pt1 | contig 36985 bp, 52 predicted proteins | sample WisWelCaveWW1625_FD_202498 | JGI IMG/M metagenome (GOLD analysis project Ga0247727, IMG submission 202498) | Biofilm microbial communities from Wishing Well Cave, Virginia, United States - WW16-25 | ecosystem: Environmental > Aquatic > Deep subsurface > Groundwater > Cave microbial mat | place...
CTTGAGTTGAGGCTTAATCACGAGAGGGCAAAGGGTGACTGCCTTTCCCATCTCCCTCTGGGCAATCATCGCTTCGTCAAATCGCAGTTCAAACGTGCTCGTGGGATCAAGAATCTCGCGTCCCACCATCAATCGCACCCCCTCTTCAATTTCCTGTTCAGGGAGCGAATAGGTCCAGGCGGCGGTCAGTAAAATCAAAACGATGGGGAGACAGAGAATCGTTGTTTTCGATGGACATCGGCCTGCCCGGAGCTTGAAAAGGAAATTGCTTAAAGGATAAGAAAACGATTGAAAAAGAATTTTAAGGCGTTTCATGAGGATGGGTTCTTCCTCCACCAATCGCAATCCCCCATGCGCTTATTTCATGAATGACGAAATTTTTTCGGAATGACCCGCCCATCAGCATTCCCGAAAAGCATGTCCTTGCCGTTCCGAGCATCAGTCAAACGATAGCCGGCAAACCAACTCTGAAAACGGCCTTTCTCATCAAAAAACCAGGTCTTTTGAGATGCGCCAATGAAAATATTTTTGGATTTCGGCCAAAACCCAAAGTTGCGTGATCCTTCCGGGATACAAACGGAAAAATCTGTTGTGTGATAGCCTGGATAACCGACGCCTATACCGTGGCCAGCTTCCCCTTTAGTCAACGTTATCCGTCTGTCATCACTTGGGACAACGAATTCAATGTAAAAACCGCGAGGTCCCAATGCTCTTCCGAAGCACATCTAAATGTTTTTGCCGTGATGCGACGGACGACAAATCGGTCTTCATCTCGCTCACTCATGTATTGAATTTCACTCAACGTTCTGAGTGGTCTCAGAACGAGCCTTTCCCGGTTTTCGGGTGAGACAATCTCTTTTTTGGCAAACTTTCCGTCGGCAGCAACTTCCTCCACCAGTGATGGGCGCTCAGCATGAATAGCGGCATCAACCAAATCCTGGGCAAGTACAGATCGTTTGGCGGAATCGCTTTCTCCCTTCCACTGGACATGAAGTTCAATGCATTTGTTGCTCCAAGCTGCCAGATAATCATCGTAATCCAAGGATTGTCCTTTGGAACCCGCAACAAGAGAGAGGAAAATGATGAGCCAACCGACTCGATGGAATGAATGATTGTTCGCAATTTGCATGGCTAAAAACTCTTGCTTGCAGCGGCAAGTTTCGGCGAAGAAAAACCGCAAAGCTGGCTGACCGTGGTCAACTCGTATCCGGCTGCTTGAAGGGCATCAATCATTTCGGGCAATGCATCCACCGTGGTCTGGTAAATGTCGTGACAGACCACGATCGAACCGTTTTGGACATGATTGGTGACAGCGTGAAGGATTTTGTCGCGATTTCGCACGCGCCAGTCCCTCGGATCCACCGACCAGAGGACTGCGTTCATGTGATGATCGGCAAGGATGGCTTTCGAGTTGACGCGCAAAACGCCGTAAGGCGGCCGAAAGATGCGAGGCTCCTCTCCAATCGCGCTTTTGATTTCAGCCTGGGTCTCCGTGATCTGGCGCTCGATCTGTTCATCCGACATGCCGGCCAGCAGACGATGATCGTAGGTATGATTCCCGATTTCGTGCCCCTCCGCGGCGACCTGACGTAAAATTTCCGGGTGCTGCTTGACACATTTTCCAAGGACGAAAAATGTGGCCTTCACCTTGCGATTGCGCAGGATTTCCAACACCTGGGCAGTCAGTCTTGGTTGAGGACCGTCATCGAACGTCAACGCGATCCGTTTGGAATCGGAAGGCCCACAGGTGACCACCCGCATTTCCGGTTCGTCCTCAGGAGAAATCGAATCAAGCTTCTCCCCGACCTGTGATGATACAGAAAAAGAGGGAGCCGAAGACGGAAGAGAAATCTTTGAAAGATTGGTTTCGCTTGCAAGCGTAGCTTGCCATTTGGTTTGATACAGTTTGCCATCGGTTTGATACACTTTTCAATTTCAATGGCGAATGAGCAGGGCGGATCAGGAGGGTTCAAAAGGATGTTTTAGAGGGTCTTGAAAGGGGGCTGCAAGGCTGTTTCTGAAGGCTTTTGAGGGAAGGGCAAACGGGTCCATTCGGGCCATTTGTTGGCTGGGCAAACCTCCGTTCCAAAAAACCGTTTTAATGAGGAACAACCGCATTCTGGGTGATCGCATTTGCCCAATCCAAGCCTGCATTGAGGTATCCAGAACTGGCAAGAGGAGCAGATTAGGCCACGCTGAAGACGGATGAAAGAGGAGACCAGGGGGCAACCCGCCGCGAACCACCGAAGAAGAGAAAGGGCAAATCGTTTTCCCCTTAAAAAAAGAGTGGATTGGGGAGGAAATCGCTTTTTCCCCTTAATAATCCAATCCATGGGCGCACCAACCTCCTGATATGCGATAAAAGCGCGGGAGCGATCCAAGGGCTGAACCTTGGCGATCAAATCCAGAAATTCATCCATGGTTTTTTCCCGGATCATATTGGAACTATGTTTATACTTGGGGATGAGTCACATCCACCCGTTCGGATATAGACGCCAGTTGGATTATTCGGCATCCCAGATTTGGTTCCTTGCCAAAAAGTTTTCCCATAACCACGAATAAACACAAAAAAATTGCCGGACAATAAGCCGCTAATGAAGGCATTACAAAGATGTTTCCCGCTCAGCGATAATTCCGCTGAAGCAGAACAGAAATTTGGGTGAAAGGCAGCGAGGAGCTGACAAGTATCGTCGTTAAATTGATTGTTAAATGTACCATGCCAAGGTGGCCCTCCAAAGTCGGGGAGTTCTGGGCATCCAATAAAAAAACCATCAAAATACCCCTCAATTTTAACATTGCAAAGAATAGGGCCGCAGGGAGGGCAGTTGCAAATCCCAGCGTCCAATTGCCTGAATTTGATGCTCATGATTAAACGGGCGTTGTGCCAAGAACCTTCATGTTTTTTTCAACGCCTCCATCACAAACAACAACATTTTGCCAACCGAAAGCTTCTCCCGCAAAAGAACCGGATAAAGTTCCCCCATCGGCCGTAAATTGAGAAGAGCCGGATGAGGCGACGACCATTTTTTTCATCGGCGCGGGAGCGCCGGAAGCATTCTCGTTGTCGGTTAGATGTCCCCCCTCAACCTTCCCCCCGCCGCCACTCGCTTTCCCGGTGGTGCGCTCATTCAATCGCCAGGACGGTACACGCTCGCGGTTGGAACGAAGCAGCTCCACCATGTCCTGGGGAGAAAGATGTTCGGCCGGGCCGAAGGGGATCTGCGTGGCGCCGCTGTCCACGTTTTCGGTGACGCCCTGAATTTGTGCGTTCATGGTTGCCCACTCGGGGATCCCTCCGGTCAGATTGAGCAGCTTGCCGATCTGGGCTTCCCCGCCGCACTCTTCTTCCGTCAGCACAAGAGTTCCATCGTATTGAAGAACTGAAAGCGTGGCATAAAAAGAATCGGCCAGACCCCCGGGAATTTCCTCGGCCTCCGTGACGGAAGTCACCTGGGTATAAGTTTTCGTATTGAGGGTTGTGCCGGCCACGCGGCAGGAAATCGGCTGCAATTCAGGGTAACTTTCGGCGCCGGTCGAGCTCACGATCTTAAACGAGAAATATGCCGTGACCTGGATTTCCTCGGTCGAATCTTCGCTTGCAATGGGTTCCTGCTTCCAGGAGGGAGCGGCTCCTTCGATGATCTCCCGCGGTTTATCCGATAGCTCACCCTCGGAATCTTTTTTCTGCCCGTCCGTAATAACAAGTCCCGTAATGTTTGGATCCGCGAGCCACTTCAATTTCTTTTCCCACCAGGCGGGATCATTCTCCGCGATGGCCTGGGTTTTGACCTTTTGGCTCTGATAGGTGACGTGCGAACCGCCGAGTTGGATCGTCATGATCAGCGCGCCGAATTCGGCCCCTGATCCGCCCGCCGTTTGAACGGTCACGGATGTCCATTGTTCATCGTTGATGGAATTTTCCTGCTCGAACTTGAGCACCACGGCGGGCACCTGAAGCTCATAGCGCGGCGTGATATTGATCCCGGCCGCAAGCTGCTCCTCGGTCACCGGGAAAGAGACGGGAACGCACGCGGATCGCTGTTTGATATGCAGGGTGGGCGTGGAGGTTGTGTAATCAAAAAAAGTCACCGCGTCGGGCGTCCATCGCAACATGGCTTTGATGATTTCCGCGCAGGAACGATCCACCACTTCGCTGAATGGGACCATGAGGCTGGGAGTTACCGATCCCACCTGGAAGGGAGCGCCGTGGCCAATTGCGTAGGATAAAACTTCCGAGATCATTTCCCCTGTGGAGAGTTTTTCTCCCGCGATGTCCTGATTCAGGATGATCCGGGATTTCAAGGTATCGATCAAATCCTCGGTTTCGCCATCGATGGTTTTCCAGGTTTGTTGAAAAACCAGGTTATCGAGATACCACCATGGCCCGGCCAGTTCGTAGGACATGGATTCGGAGGAGGGAGAACCGGCGCGGGGGATCATGGTGACGCGGCCGACGAACCATTGGATGCCATTTTTTTTGATGATGCAAGTGGAACTGAAAGTGAAAAGGTTTGGCGCATCAAATGGAGCGCCGTCGGCGGTAAAAGTAACAATATCCTGCGCCTGGGAGCTGGTGGTTTTGACGAGGTTGTTGAGACCCCAATCCGCGAAGGATTTTTCCCCGGCGGGATTCCCGACATTGAGAAGGGTCCAGTTTGCCATCATCAACCCCGGTTATTTTTCACCCATTCCCCAAATTTTTTTTGCATGTCCGCCGCAAGCTCCTTGGTGAGCTTGTCGATTTCCGGAGCAAGTCCCGCGACGACATCATCCGGAAATCCAGCGAGGGCGGATTTAAGCTCTTCGCCCACCGATTTACCGGTTTTTTGCGCGGCGCCGGCCACGTCCTCTTTTTTGACTCCGATGGTTTGAAGGCCCGCGGGCGCGCCGCCGAGGCCGACAAAGCCCGGCCCGCGCTTTTGTTCCCCGATCCCGGTAAACCCTGGGGTCCCGGCCGCAGGACCGCGAATGCCGATGAAATTGGAGGGGGCGGCGCCAGCACGGCCAAAAGTCATGGCATCAATCTTCGCCTTTTGTTGGGCCGCTACTTCCCGGAGAGCGTCCTGGGCGGCGGATTTTTTTGAAGCTTTGGCTTCCATTTCCGTTTTCTCCGCCGCCGCAAATTCCATTCCCGCGATGGCTTGCTCCTCTTCCTGCGCGGCCTGGGCTTTTTCAGATTGGATTTGAAGATCGATGTTGATTCGCCGTTCGGCATTTATTTTTTTAAGAATTTCAAGCTCGGTTTCCTCGGCTTGAATTTGGTTTCGAAGCGCATCCAACTGCTCTTTTTGTTTTTCGATCAGAGCGGCCTGCCGGGCAAATTCTTTGGGATCATCAGCCTCTTTCAGATCGGCATGTTCCGCCTCCAAGTCTTCAAGGTTTTCAAGGACGCTATTTTTCTTGTTAATCAAATCGGTGATATTGCTTTGTTGAGCCGCTTCTCCGGCAGCCAATCCCGCTTTTTGCGCGGCGGCTTTTTGGTCCGGGCCTTCAGCCCCAATTCCCTGACGTTCAAGCTTCAAGGCCGCTATTTCGGCAGCCCCTTTCCTTTCAATGGATGAAAGCCTTTGAGATTGCTCCATGAAACGAAGCATCTTTCCGCCTTCCGTTTCGAATGCGGCGAAGTTTTTAATGACCTCCCTTTGACTATCGGCAAAAGCGAGAATTTCTTTTTTTGTTGCCTTGGCGGAAAGTCCCACGGCTTCCAATGCTTTTGCGCGCGCGTTTTCCGCCGCGCCGGCCGCTTTGGCCGAATCCACTTCCGCCGTGGACGCGGCATCCAGATCGGCCGCCAGCTTGGATGCGCCGGCAATGCTTGCCAAAATGACCGCGCCCAATCCGGCGGAGGCTGCGCTGGCGACGCTCAATCCCCCGGCGGCTCCTTTCGCGCTTAATTCCAGTCCCTTGAGCGCCGTGGCGAATTCGCGGTTGATTCCGGTGGCGCTCAGGATTCGATCGCCAAACCGGCTTGTTACAACCTCAAGGCCGCCGAGAGATTTTGCGGCCTTTTCTCCCTCCGCTCCGGTCTTTTCCAGGGCGGGGGCGGCGCCGGTGGCGGCTTCGGTTTTCATTCGCTGCAAACCGGCGATGAGTTTCTCGTCCCCATCGCCCAATTTGGCGACTTTGATCAGGACATCGAGGATTTGTTCGGCCATGGAAGAAGGGGATTAAGTTGAAGGCTGAAGGCTGTAGGTCTGGATTCCCGCTTGCGCGGGAATGACGAGCTATTCCATGTCATCGGCGATATTTAGCCAGGTGTTGGAGTCGGCGTTCACGGCGATGCGCGTCCATTCGGCGCGTTTGTAATTTTCCCGACGGATTCTTTCCTCGGCCGCCTGGCGAAGTTGCGCGAGGAGACTGGGCGGATAATCCATGGCTTCATAAAAATCGTGGCCGTGGGCGGCGAGAAATTCGATTGATTTCAGGAGGCCATCCGAAGGGCGACCACTTAGGGTCGCCCCTACGGGGTCACCGGGCTTGTTTCGGAGCTGATTCTCGCCCGGCGGTCGGCGATCAGCTCCTGGGCTTTTTTTGCGCGTTTGGCGGTTAAGTTCAGTTCATTGGAGGCCTCGATGACGGCGGCGGCGCTGTCATCGGTCAACAGGTCAAGAAAACCGCTGGGAACCAGAAGATCGAAGACCCCGGCGGAGGAACTGCGGCGGATCGAAGCCTCGGCAAGCTCGGTATCGTAAATGCCGGGCGTGCAGCAATTGAGGAAGGTGCGGAAACCGACTTCGACGACCTGGATCGGCTCGGTTTTACCTAATTCTTTGAAGGTGATGGCGAGCGATTTATTTGGGATCATAGGGGGAGGATGGGTTGAAGCCGGCAGGCTGCAGGCGAGGATAATTTTTATTTCTTTTTCTTTTTTGAACCTATGGCCACGGAAAAATGAAAGCTTGCGCCTTCGCCGCCTTCGATATTCCCAAGGGAAAGAGTTTTTGCGTGAGAGAGATTCACGAAAATTGGCGCGGCGACCAGGTTGGTGTTTCCGGGAAGCATGATCGAAACCTGGAACCTTTCCACGCCGTCCGCCTTGAAATGCGCCACAACTTCCCGGCTTACATGATTGGTTGCCTGCCCATGCAGAGTAATTTTGAGATTGCCGCTTTGGGGGTGGAACCTGGCAAGATCAACAACCTCGGACTCGGCTGAAATAATCCCGGCGGAAAGCGCGAGAAGAAAAAGCGTTTTAAAAGTTTTCATGTTTTCGTGGCGATCACGGTCCCCAAATTCGCCGCTTCGGTGATGGTTAATTTAAAAAGGCTCCCAAGATTCGAATTGATGTTGAGGGCGTCCGGAGCATCCAGGGTGATGATTGGGTTTGAGTATTTGACATCCAATTCCGATTGCAAAGCTCCCGGAACATTCATGGACCCGGCGGCGATTTCGATCTCCAATGAATGTCCCGCATCGGTCGTTGCCAAATAAATATCCTTTGGGAAATCCGGTCCATGGGATCCGGCGATATTGGAATACTTGAGAGTATAACTGGTTATTTTCATTGGGTTGGAGTGGTAAAAATCATGATGCGATAAGGCAAATTCGCGGGATTCAAAACGCTGGAAACCTGAAGTTTTAAGGTAATAAATCCATTGGAAGAAACCCGCCCAGTAACCATGGCATTTCCATTTTCCGCTGCAGGTCTTCCCACGGAAACCACCATGTTGGTAATTGCTTGTGCCAATGGATAATCTAATTCGGCGAATCCCGTAGCTGCTGTGTTGGGGAAATCGGCCATGACATTGGTGACGATGACACTCGGATATCCCTGCGTTGTGACGAAACTTTGCGACGCAAGCCCATTGGTCACGGTCTGGGTCACATATCCCTGGCCGGTCACAAAATTGGTCGAAGCAAGGCCATTGGTCACCGTGGCGGTCACATATCCCTGGCCGGTCACAAAATTGGTCGAAGCAAGGCCATTGGTCACCGTGGCGGTCACATATCCCTGGCCGGTCACAAAATTGGTCGAAGCAAGGCCATTGGTCACCGTGGCGGTCACATATCCTTGGCCGGTCACGAAATTGGTGGAGGCAAGACCGTTGGTGATCGTGACACCCGCAACCAGGATATCCCATTCGAGCACTGGTGCTTTGAACCGGACAACATCTCCCGTTAAATTCACGGTGCCGGCGTGATCGAGCTGGCTGGTGGAATCAAAAATCTCGTGTTCGCCCACGTGGGAAATGCTGGCGGCAAAAAGCAATCCCGCGAAAATGAACACCGTGAAGATTCCAACCCAAAAGCCGACGAGATTTTCTTTGGGGAGTTTTTTCATGGAACTTGAATTGCTGAGGATTGGAGAATATTTCCTTCGGAGACCGTCACGTTGGCGCCCACGCCATTTTTAACTTTTAGATCGAAGGCCTTGATTGTTCTGGCCGCGCTCGCGTTGATTTCCTTGCCGGTTCCATCCACATCCATAACGCAATTGATGAAGGTTGCTCCATTGGCAGAAAGATTTGCAATGCAATCAAAACCGCCTGCCTCAATCTTCAGTCGGGAGTCTAACAAGACGGCTGTTGAACCAAGGCGATCTATGCAGCTTGTCTCAGAGCCTCGAATTTCTGAGCCTGTTACTTTTACCACCCCATCAACCCCGCCGCCAAGCGCAGCAACGTAAAGCTCCTTGGTCTTGGAGTTTGTAATGGTTATGTTTCCGCCGTTCTGATCAGCCCCATTTATCTGATAAGCGGCAATGTATCCAGTTTCGCTGTCGATGATGATAACATTTCCAGATGTCTTTCCAGTAACCCCATCAACGAAGGCATCAATTCCATAAGAACTACCAGTTAATAGCCTGCATCGTGTGATGGTGATATTGCCACAATTTCCAGAAAAAGGCGGTCCGTAGCCACCCGACCTGATTGCCAGGTTATCGGCTGTCTCGCTAAAGCACCCAGTCAGATCAATGTCTCCACCAATCCCGCTGCTAACACTCTGAATATCGGAGTAGATTCCTTGATCCCCAATCTGAACATCGCCATCTCCCTTAATAGTGATGGCTCCGCCGTTTTCTGTTGCGCCCGGTCCCATGCTTGTGTCAGTCCATATGCCGGATATTTTGACGGCTCTCGCCCTAATATTGACTGAGAAAGAATTACCAGCCGCATTTTCTCCATTGATGACACCAATCTGCGAAGTGGCTGGCCCCAGCCCGACAAGAATCACGTTTGGCTCCCAATTATTTGTAAGCGTGATCCCCCCGAAATCGGCCGCGTTGCCGCGCCCGACCATCAGCGCGACCTTGCTGCCGGACGAAACCGCCAGGGCTTCCGCTGCATCGTAAGCGGTTTGCGCCGTCCCAAACGCGGCATTTCCATTGGTCAGGCTGGCATAATTGAGGTCGAGAAAAACAGTTTGCGCGGCCGGAAAAAAAACCCGATTGGCGCTGGTCAAATCCACAAAACGCACCACATCACTCGGCTCGGTGGGTGCGTTCGTCACCGCCAGTCCTTTGACGAAAGTGATTTTGTTCGTGGCCGTTACCTGGCCGTTTGTGTTTTGGCTCAAGCCCTGGGTTGACGGCGTGGGCAAAATGGGGTCAGCCAACGCGATAAAGACAAAGAAAGCGGCAACCATAGATATCACCCAGGAGAGGCGTTTGAGAGTGGGATCGTTTGTTTTCATTTATGCTTCTCCGGTCCCAATGTTCATTCGTTCCTCGCCTGCCGCGCCCGCGATCCAGATGGAATGCCATTTGGATTGATCCGGATTCCAAAACTGAAAAAATGTTCCATTTCCATCCGTGAAAATCCGGTAATTCGAGTCCGCGGGAGCGAGCTTGGCAAAAATGGCGTCGGTTTGAGGAATGGTGTAATAAAGCGGGTCATTGGTCGGCGGGATCCCGGCGGTTCCCGCGCCATCTTCCCGCAAAATTAAAATGGTCGCCCCAAGCGTGATTGCCCGCGAGGGCGCATCGGTGGTGATGGCCGAAACCACCAACCAATATCTTTTTTCCGTGATTCCGGGTCCCAGATCGAAATTGGTTTCGGTTCCGGTCAAAATCAACTTTCCGTGCTGTCCGGTTTTATCGGCCCAAGTTTCATCGGTCACAAATTCAAACCCAGCCGCCGCCAGGGTTTTGGTGGCCGCCAGGCTTCCCAAAACATTGTCTTCGCGTAAATCCAGCGTGATCGAAGCCAGGTTCGAAATATCCGCGATGCGGTCATCCCATTTGATCCCCAATTCGAATTGCACATCGTTTCCCCGCCAAAGATCGGGGGTTTCAGCCGTGAGTTGATCCTTGATGGGATCATCTTTATCCGCAAAAATTTCCAGGCGGATTCGTTTACGTTGAAGGGTCGCCGGCATTTAAACGGGCCTTTGGATTAAAAGCTCCCCGCCGATGATCGTATAAGAATGCATGGTCGAAACTCCGATAAAGCTTCGCTCACTCACCTGGATCATGGCGGCATTAAGGTAACGCTCGATTTGTTTTCCGCCCTCATCCCCCGCGATGAACGTCACCAGCCCCTGGGCGGGCACGTCCCGGTCATGCTGAAGGATGAAAATTTCGGCGATCATGAGGGATTCATGCAGGCGGGTAACCGTGAAACTCACGTTGGTTTGAAGATTTTTCCGGTTGAAAACCTTCACGTCTTCCGCGCGCAAAAACTGGCCGATCTGGGCCTGCCGCTGGCCATTGATCCGGAAATTGGAGACTCCTTCCAAATTTCCAGAGGCCAGGGAATAATTATCAATTTTCACTTTCATGTTTTGGGGGATGCCTGGTGATCAGGGCGCTGCGGTTCCGACAAAAAAGAGCGGATTGGGAACTCCCGCCGCGAAAGTTCTCGTGGCAAGCCATTCCAGTTCGCCGATCCGATCCTCCTTGGAGCTGAAACTTTGCGGCCCGCCTTTGAGGGCAGCCCCATAAACCCGGATATAAACCCCCGTGGCCGAAACATTCAGATCATCGCCGGAGAGGGAGCGGCCGCGAACCGCGCCGGCTCCCTGAAAGAGGAGTTTGTTCAGCATATCCGCCTCGGAAATCCCCATCGGCTGGGCTTTCACCGAAACTTCCAGTCCGGAAAGACGGCGGCTGACGATTCCATCCGCGTCCGTTTCGATGGGTTCGAGGGCGAGATTGAAATCAATATCCACCCCCTTTTTGGTGCTCATGGCATCCCAGGGAGAGACGGCCCCCCATCCCACGGTATAAGCCTGGGTCAGGATGGCGGCGGGATCGAACGTGGCGTCCACCAGCGCCGCATCGGCGATGGTAAACCGGCTGTTCGCCGCGCTCCAAGCCGTGTTGTTTTTGAGGAAGGCCTCGAATTCCACTTCTCCCAGGAGAGTTTCGATGGCGCTGCCCTTGATGTTGGGCATCTTGGTCACGGCGGCATTGTGAAAGGTCAGCTTCTTGCCGGCGAAGGTGTGAATTTCCAGAGGCAGATTTGGATCCTCGGTGATCGTGGAGCCAAGGAGCGTCCCCGCGTAGGGGAAAAGAACCGCCAGGCTCTCCCATTCTCCAGCGGGCGTGAAAGAGATTTTCAGCATCTCGTTTTTCGCCCGTTCATCCACTTTGCGGAAACGATCCACCTCGATGTCGAAAGTTTCATGCTCGGCGGTGAGCTTGATGTCTCCTTTGGAATAAAACGTCGCGCCATCGAATTTCACGAGGGCGGGACCGGCGATGATGTTGGTTACATTTACAGGCATAAGGAAGAGAGGTTGGAGGTGGAGGTGAGAGGTGAGAGTAGGGGCGCGCGGCGCGCGCCCAGGTGAGAGTTAGATTTCGGCAAAGGCAATATCGCTGCCCTGGAGATTGGTTTTGAAAGCCCCTGCGCGGATCGTAACCGGCGCGACCACGGCGAAAGGGACAGAATAAAGAACGGCGGCGGGATTGCCGTTTCGGGGATAAGAACCGTCCAACGTATAATAAATCGTCGCGGCGGCCGTGGCGCAGGTGATGACCACGGCGCTGGGAATCGAGCCATTAATTTCCGGCGTGGCGACCTTGGCCGGGCGCGGCAGCGCGTGAAAGGTCGCGAACTTGGCGTCGTAAGTGATCTTGGGCGGAAATTCCAGGCTCGGCGTCAGCGCATCTTTATCGGCGATCAACATCTGGCTGATGCCGTGGGGAATGAAATGGTGAATCGCCTGCAAGACCTCCAGGCCGATATCCTCCGCGCTTTTTTGGGTGCCATCCGCGCCCATGTTTAAAAGAGGAATCTCCTGGATCCGAATCGTGACGCTGATTTCCAGTCGGGGTCCGGGAACATTGGCGTCCGGCGCGTCCGCCAGGGGCATCAAAACAAACACGGCCGCGCCGCCCTTGCCATTTTTCAAAACCAGGCAGTTGAGAGATTCATCAATTTTGCCTTGAATCTCGGTGGCTTCAAGATTTTCGCGCGGGCGAAAAACATAAACGCCGATGTCGCTGAAAAAATCCTCCGCCTCCAGCCGTTCCGCCAGGTCTTTTTGGAGTTGTTCAAGAGCGCTCATGGGGAAAGGCTGAAGGCTGAAGGATGAAGGAAGAAATTCATAAGCCGTCTAATCGGGAAGCGGTTGCTTTCCGGGTTGGGGTGGTGGTTGCCTTCTCGAAGCCGCCGGACTGTTGGGCGGCGGGATCGGCTTCGGGCGTGGGCGTTTCGTCAATCGGATGCTTGCATTCCCGGACCAGGTTGAGAATCCGCTCCGCATTCTCCAGCGAGCGGACCCGATCTTCCGTGAGCGGCTGTTCGAGCCGCAGGTGCAGCCGGTGAATGATGATATCCAGCGCCTGCGTTTTGAGGCTGGCCGGAATTTTCGCCGTGTCGGCATCCAGGATATTCCGGGGGCAGCCTGCAACCGACAGGCGGACATATTGCACGACATCCGCAATGAGCCTGGAAATCGTGTCGGTCTGGCCCGTCCGCAGCGCGGCCGTGCGCAAGGGCGTTGCTTTCGCGGCGACGAGATAATCGTCCACGTCGGCGGAGGCGATGGTGATCCAGGGCATGGGGGAAAAGGATGAATTATGAAGGATGAAGGATGAAGCGCTGCCAAGAGGATGAGGGATTCAGAACTCAGGATTTTTCATCCTTCATCCCTCATCCCTCATCCTTTTTGTTAGCTGATGGTCAATTTCCGAAGCCCGGTCGTGGAAGTCACCACCAGGTTCGAGTAATGTTCCACCGTGATGTCCACGAGCTTGGCGGAAACCTGCTGCTCGTAAACCCGGATCGTTTCGCCGCCGATGCAGGGCGTCCAGAACCGCTTGGTGTGGCTGGGATCATCCTTCATCAGCGAATCCTCGCCGAAGAATTCCAGCACCAGATTGTTCACAACCTGGGTTTTCGCGCTGGAACTGGAGGAATACCGCTCCTTGCTGATCATCACCCGGTCCACCTGCAAGAGCGCGGCGACCTGATCGGGGTTGAGCATGGCGCTGGCGAATCCGCCCGCCGTGTTTTGGGCGCGGTGCGAAAGCCCGCGCTTGTCCCAGGCGGTGTCGCCATAGAGCACCCGATTCGCGCGCAGACCGGAAGCGTCCGCGCCCGCGATCAAGTCCGTGCGGACATCCTGGTCGGGATCCTTCCCGGCCGTGGTGTCCCACGTCTTGGCGGTGTTGGTGGCGGCGGCGCTCACGGCGGTGACGCCCCGGCGCAGATCATTGCGCAGGATGCGTTGGGTCAGCCGGGCCACGTTCAATTCGCGCCAGTTGGTTCCGACCTCATCATCGAGGTCAATCCGAATGGTAAGCCCCTTGTTCAGCGTCTTTTCATTCGCCGAGGTCCCGGTGAATTCCACTCGTTTGAAATCCGAGCCAATGGCGCGGACATCATCGGTTTCCGAATAGAAGGCTTCGGCGTTCACCGCCTTCTTGTATTCAAACCGCCGGCCCACCTGGACGGGGGGAAACAGAAAATCCAGGGTCTCCTGGATATTGCTGGGATCCCGCCAGCCGAGGGCGTAGGCGGTGAGCGGTTCCGAGAAAAAAGTCTCGGTGAACCGGGCTTCGTTGGCCAGGCAAATGACGCCTGGAGGGTTCAAGCCGGGTCCCGCGTCGAGCGGGTGGCGTTCGGTGGCCGCGAATGCGGCGATAACTTTGGAATGTTTCATGTTTTTCATTTTTTTGATCTTGGATTCCCCGTCCCGGCCGCTTGCGCGGCCGGGAATGAGGAAAAGGGTTAGACGACGACTCTTTGAACGGGGAAGGAAGGAGTCACTTCCACCACATCGCCATCGGCGCTGGCCGCATTGAGGGCGCGGCCAATGATGTAGTAGGTTCCGGCCCCGCCGGGCAGCGTCCGGATTTTCCCGGAAGCCGCCGAGACCACCAGGTCCCCCGCCGTGATGGCCGCCGAAGCGATCATCTTTTGGGTGCTTTGGCCGGAGCCAAAGAGCGAGACATTGACCAGGTCTTCCGCTGCGGCGGATTCGTCGGTGATGACGCCAAGCGGAATATCAGCCGTTCCGGCCAGGTCCACGTGGTCGATATCGCTTCCGATTTTCGCCAGCAAATAGCGCGTGGTGATCGCGCCATCCGCTTTTTTGGTGATCTGGCCGTCGCCATGCACGCCTTCGGCAATGTTCGCGCAGAGGAATTCCTGGCGAAGTCCCGCCACAAAAAGGGCGAGGGTTGCGGCCAGTCCCGCGATTCCTCGCAAGCCGGCCCTGTTGATGTTTTTGATGAGATGTTTCATTTTTTTTGGGTGGGGGCGCGCGCGCGCCCAGGTTGAATCAGGAGTTTATCTCCGATGTTTTGGGATTGGCGAAAAGGTCCGGCTTCTCGCGTTTGAGGTTTCCCCAGGCGACATCGTAACCCTCGCCGGTGTCTTTCATTCGCTTTTGGACCAGCGATTGAATATTGGCGATGGCCGAGGATGATTCCGCGCGGGTTTTGAGTCCGCGAGCCTGGCTTTCGGTCTTGAGGACCGGTTTGAGCGTGGTCAGCTCGCCGAATCTGGCTTCGTTGGCGATGAGATCGGCGCGCCAGCGAATTTTGTCGGCCTCGGTGATGCGGCCGGAAGCGATGGCATTGGCCAGCGCCAGATCGGCGCGGGCGCCGCGCTCGGCTTCGAGCCGCGCTCCTTGAGTTTTGAGGCTGGCCTCGGCGGTTTCCGCGCGCGTCTTTTCATTCGCAAGCGCGGTTTCCGCCGTTTGCAGCCGCGTGATGTTGGCGGGCATTTCTTTTTTCATTCTCGCCCATTCGGCGAGAACAGTTTTGGCCTGGTCTTCGGTCGCGTCAGCGGGAAGCCCCAGGAGTTCGAGCAGCCATGGAGGCATGGTTTTTCCTTTCGTTTTCTGGTTTTGTTGTTCGTTCGCCAGGGGGGCGACCGGGATGTTGGGCGTGTTGGTCAGCCCCGCGCTTTTCAACCGCGCGGGATGCAACACGCCATCGCTCCCGCGCTGGATGAACCAGGTGGGGGAGAGAAATTTGTATTCACGGCCTTCGATCAAGGGAGCGCCGAAAGGCGTCCAATCCACGTTTCCGTAGAGACCGTCCGGCGCCGCTTCCAGATTCATGATCCAGCCGGCGGCGCGGGTGTCCGTGAAACGGGCCGCGAATTCCGGCACGTCCGGATGCCCGATGAAAAAGGGCAGGCCGCCGAATTTTTCGCCCTCTTTGATTTTTTGAAGATTGAAATTGGCGACAATCTCCCCGGCCTCCTTCGCGGAAAACCGCTGCAACCCCATGGCATGGGGAAAATCCCCGTAGGGGGAAATCTGCACGCGCTTGCCGCCGGCAAAAGGGAAGGCATTGCCGATGAGCAGGGAATCGGCGGCGGCCTGAGCTTCGTTGGCCAGAAGGGTGAGGGCGGAAAGGATGAAGGATAAAGGATGAAGGATGAAGTTTAGGATTTTCATGGGCGTTTCAGGAATCGGGTTGTGACCTGGTTGATTTTTTCCACCGCCTGGGGACTGATGTTTCCCGAGGCGTCAATGGGCAGAAAGGGGCGCGCGGGCAGATTTTGGTTCATGGTCCGCGAATGCGCCCGGACCGTTGCGGTTTTGGGCTGGGCAAGCGGGCGGCCAAAAGCCTGGAGAACGCGGCGCTGATGTTCCGGCACCCGCTGGGTAACGCTCCCCGAGAATCCAAATTGATGCGCGGCTGCGTAAGGCATGGCTGTGCCAATGCGGATCGAGTCAATTCCCGCCAACTGATAATTGATCGAATCATAGAGCGCCCCCGTATCGCGCAGAAGAGTGCCGCGCGAGCCGCCTTTTTTGCCGCTGGCCACGCGGGTGCGGCCAAGCGCCGCCTTGGCGGGCGGCCATGGCGCGGGCCGCGCGCCGGAATCGCGGAAGGCGCGTTTGGTGAGATTCACCATTTCCGTGCCGATACTTTGCCGGAGGCGATTGAAGCCTTCGGGGGAAAGTTTCGCGGCCAGATCGCGGGCCGCGCCCTGGACGGCGGCATCATTCACTTCGATGGAAATGGAAACGCTCATTCAGGGAGAAATCCCCCTGGGAAGGGGGATGGAAAAAAGATTGCTTTTTTCGCTGGTTGATTTAGATTGGCGGCGAAGTCGGTTGGTGGACGTGCTGGCCCGGAAACCTTGCGGACCCAATCGAGATGGAGCAGCCGGGTGTATCCATCCCTCGACTTCGCTCGGGACAGGTCCCTGGACTTCACTTTTTCTTCAAGGTCTTGCATAGAGAAGCGCTCCAGAGCGGAATTGGTTGAGAGTTTTGTCTTTCGCCGTCATGGCCGTGTAATCCACCCATTGGCCGCGTTGAAATCGGGCGATAAAAACGAGGGGGCGATTTTTTTTCCCCGTTTGAAAATTTTTGATGTAAGCGCGTTCCAGAAAAACCTGTCCGGTGGATGGATTGCGATACGGGAGCAAATGAATCTCGTCCGGATCCTCGATGGCCTGGCGCAATCCGCCCAGAACCTCGAACCGCGCGTCTTCGGGGTTTTTCTCGGCCAGATGATTTAAAATGTTCGGGCCGATCACTTCGGGAACCCCGAGCGGATTGGTGATGGGATTTGGCTTGTCCGGATCGAGGCCATTGGCGGAGGCAATTTCGCGCGCTATTTTTTCGGGCGTTTGAAGCGGGTTGATGGACGCGGGCCGTTCAGCCGGGGACGGGAGCGGTTTTTGCGGCGCGGGATTGCGCGGCAATAGATTGGTGATTTGTTCGGCTTGGGCTTCTTCGGGGGAAAGAGCGTCGCGCCAGCCGAAAAGACTCGTGCCGGAATTGTTCACGCGCTTGAAGTTGCCTTGCGCATCCCGCTCGATGCCGCTTTGCGGCGGGGTAAAGGGCGCCGCGCCGGGGCCGATGAGTTCCTCGTAACCTTCGGTGAAAAGTTTTTCGGCGCTCATCACCTCGTCCTCCTTCACTTCTTCGGCGGCCACCGGTTCCCATTCGCAGGAGCAATTGAAGCCATTGGGCAGGTCCCAGGCGTCTTCGAGACGAAAAACTTTTCCGTCCAACGCCTCGTGTTCGGGGCGCGGGCTTTCCGGCTCGAACCGCGCGCCGTGGAGGTAGCGCACAAAAGGATAATCCTCCTTGATCTGTTCCTGCTGCATGCGGCGGCCCGCGCCATACGCCAGCCGGATATTTTGCGTGGCAATCAGGGCGGCCTGCTCGCTGCCCATCGTCTCGCCGAAAATGCCCTGAATCTCCTCCCGCAGATCCACGTAGCTTTTGCCCTCATTCATTCCGTCCGAAAGAGTTTGCAACGCGGAGGCCAGCTTGTCCTCATCCTCCTGGTGCGATACATAAAAGCTCACCAGCCGCGCCTGCTCGAAAAGTTCCCCCATTTGCGAGAGCACCGAAGCCGGAACCGGCGCGCGGCGTTGCAGCGCCTCGATCGCCTGGGCAAAAGGCAATGGCTCCCTGGAAATCATCGTTTGCCCCCCCGGGTATCATCCAGCGCGTTGACGGCGGCGGTGAAGATGGCCTCGGCCATTGCTTCGCGGTCAGCGCCCGGCAACGATTGCGATTTGAACAAACTCAAAAGGTCCGCCGGACTTTTGGCCTTCCCCGCCAGGGCGGCGAGCGCGGCGGCTTTCTTTTCCGAGGCCGCCTGCAAATCCCGCGCCACGCGGCCGGCCAGGCTTGCATTGCCCCGATTTTCAATATTCCCCAGGGGAAATCCCGTCGCCGCAGGACGCGGCGTCGCTAGTTCCTCCCCCGCCTCCGGCTGGCGCCGGCCATATCGGGCATACAAATCCTTGGCCGCCATTGGCAGGCCCAGATTTGAAAGCCCCTGGTCAATCAGGATTTCCTTTTGAGCATCCAGATTGACCGGCGGCGTGAGTTGAAAATAGGCGAGCGGTTTAACGCCCGGGCCAAAAGAATATTCGATGACGTAGCGGTCCACCTGTTGCTGCAAAGCTTCCGTCACCAGCATGGCGTCATCATGCTCCAGCAAATCCGTCTCTTTCCCCTGGAGAGAAGCTCCCTCGCCGCCCGGCTGGCTGGAAATCGTGCCGAGGTCCGCCCCGCGCCAGAGCGCGGAAATCGAGCGATCGCAATATTCGATGAGTTTCGGATAGGGCAATTCACCCTTGGCGGCCACATCCACGGCCTCGATGGTTTCGTCCGCGCTCATCACGGCGGCGAATTCCGAGGCGAAATTTTGCACCGCTTCCAGCATCGCATCCCATTGCTCGCTCCCCTTGGCGGCATTGGTCTTCCCGCGAATTCCCGGCATCCCATGCCGCTCGCAATAAATCAGCCAGTCTTTCAACGGCATGTGCTTGAAAAGATAAGCGATGGAACTGGCTTCCATGAGGCCATCCCCCGCGCACACCAGCCATTCGCCCGGCCTCATATCAACTCCTTCGAGCGCGCCCCATTGAGTCAGAAATCGCAATTTCCCGGTGGTGTTCTCGAAAAACCAGAGAGGAACAAAACGGATTTCGGCGGCCAGGTCCGGCCCCGGCTTCCAGACGATTTCGTGGACGGAATAATATTTGCCCACGCAATCGAGCATCTGCCGGATAAGCAGGGAAACCCCGCCCGCCCCGTTTTCATCGTAAGCGTTTGTGGCGACCAGGTTGTTGTAAAAAACCTCGAGTTTTTCCTTGTGGCTTTGGGCTTCCGGCGAATCGTCCAGGGCGTGAATTTCCCAGGTCCACCGGGAAACCGCTTTGCGGCGTTTGGCCGACCCGGTTTTCAAAATCGGGTCGCGCCTTTCCATCGCCTCCCAGGTCAAAGCCATTTCCGAGAGATATCCCAGGCCAAAGGATTCGAGTTGGCGGCCAAGCTTTTCAAAGGTAAGTCCTCGGATCGGGTTGGCCGCCGTCCGGCGCGACCACCGGACCCGGAGGGGTTGGACGATAAGACCGCTTTTGATATTGCCGGCGATTCCCGCATGGCCATTGGATGCCAGGCGGGATTCTCGCGGAAAATTCACCCGTTTTTGGCTCAATTTCATGTTAAAAAGCCATCCGGACGCCCCCGGACGCGGATAAAATTCCAAGGGAACGCCAGAACCCTTTGCAAAACGGCGGAAACCTTTTGCATTCTGGCCCAAAAGGCCGCTTCGCGGAAAGGCGCGGAAAATTTTCCCGACCCGCCATATCCAATCCTGGAGCGAATTTCGGGGGTCTGGATTTGCAATGGGGGCTATTCATACAAGGAGTCCCCTCCGCGTTTGCAGCCGATCCCGACCGGGAAGGACCACCGGTTGCCAGGCAAAGGGGCCGCCGCCCGCGCTCGCCGCTTCCACCGCCAGGGCGAAGCTCCAGAAATGGTCCGCATGGTTCCGGGCATCCCGCGTGGCGGCGATGCTCACCCGGCCGCCAGGGGAAACGACTTTTTCCGGACGCCGCAAATCGTCCCGCAGCTCGCTATCGTAAGGATGCAAGATTCGTTTGTCCTCGTAGATCGAAAGAAGCTCCGTGGCCATCGCCTCGGTAACCCGCACGGTTTCCTGTTTGCGCCCCTCCTGGCGAATCCGCCGCGTGGCCGGGACTGTGCTTGCGAAGTTGATGCCCTGAACGCGCGAAGATCCGAATTCATCCTCGGAATATTCAAAAAGCCCCAGGCCGATGCCCGTCATATCAATGGCCGAGCGCCGCGCTTTGGGCATGGCGTAAAACACGCCGAGCCGCTTTTGCTGGTCGGGCAGGCGCATCCCTTCCAACCGCAAGATGGCGCGGATGAGATATTGGCGGTTCAAAAGCTCGCAGACCGTCATCACGGTGAGATCGCGGAAGCGGCCGACATCGAGGCCCAGATAAAGATCGCCCAAAGCTCCACGCATGAATTTGAGCGCGGCCGCCGACCAATCTCCCTCGCAAATCTCCCCCGCGTCCTCGCGCTCGGCGCTTGCGATCAGATCCGTGGTGAGCAGAACCGTGTTTTCATCCGCGAATTTGCATTCGTAATTCTGATCATAAGCGCGTTTGTCGCGGGCCTTGGCTCGCGCCTGATCGGGCGTGATGGCTTCGTTGGTGCTGGGATCGAAAATTTTGATCCCCTGCCGCCAAGCCTCGGTCCGCGTGATGCGCGAGACCTTATATTCGCCGCATGTGGCCATCTCATAAAACATGTTGTGTTTGCCGTTGCCTGTAGAGGCGATGCGGCAGAGGAAATCCTGGTTCGAGGAAAAGATCGGCTCCGCCGCTTCCCAGATCGCCCGGCTGTCCTCGTGGAAAGCAAACTCATCCAGGATCAAATCCCCGCTGAATCCGCGGGCGGTGCGGGGATTGGCCGCCAGAACTTTGATTCGCCCGGTTTTGCCCCCCACGCTTACGCGGACTTCGAACCGCATGTTCTCGTAACGAAGATCCGGCGATTGGTCCTCCGTCTCGATGGCCTGGCCGAGCAGCCGGCAAACTTCCTCGCACTTGACCACGAATTCCGCGCCATTGTCGCGCGAATTGGAAAGAACCGTCACCAGGCGGCCGGGGCGCGTGAGCAAGCGATCCACCGCCCAGGCGGCGAGCGTAAAACTTTTCCCGATCTGGCGGGACCAGTGGAGAATCAAGAGGCCGCTCTGCCGATCCATGAAGATCGGCTTCTGATAAGGGCGGAAAGAGATGAGGGGGGAAGCGTGGGCGGTGAGCGGTGAGCCGTGAGCGGTTGGAGAAACGGTCTCCTGCTTGCTGCTAACTGCTGACTGCTTACGGCTTGCTTTTTTCATGCGGGAACATCTCCAAAAAGTCGTTTGCGGACAGCCTGCAACCTGGCTGCATCGTCCATTCCCTTGTCGCCCGCGATCTGCTTGAGATCGGGCAGCGCCGCCAGGGCGGCCTTCGCCGCGTCGAATTGAAATTTGTCCAGATCGAGCAGGAGTTGTTTCTCGCTCAATTCCTGATCCCGCGATTTGAGGACCAGAGAAAAGAGGGCCTTCACATCCTTGGAGGAGGATTGCGGAGAAATCGAAAGCTCGAATGCCTTTTGCTTGATGGCATCGATCGTCGCCTGATCGAATTTGCCCGGATGCTTTGCCGCTTCGCCCGCGATTTCCTCCGCCGTTGAAACCGCCCGTTGCCGCCGGGCAAGGAGCGCAGCCGAACAAACTTCCGAGTAAAATCGCGACAAGGCCGCGTCGGAAGTGGCCACGCCAAATTCCTTTTTCAGAAGCAGGCGGGCCTTTCGATAATCCATGCCCCCAAGAAGCCAATCGGATAGGGCGGCCATTTGCTCGTCCGGCAGATTCATCAGTTTGGAATCGGATCGTGGTTTTTTCATGGGCTGGATTCATGTGTGGCACAGCCGCCCCCGGCTGTGATCCTCGGCGCGCAGCCGGGGGCGGCTGCGCCACATTTTTTTTGGGTTGTTTTTCATTCATGAATTCTCCGCGAGGCGGGCGCGGCCGTTCGCCGTGATTTTCCATTTCAAAATACCCTCATGCCGCGCGGAGACAGCCTGGCGTTTTTCTTCCAGTGCGTTCAGGCGCCCGCGAAATTCGGTGAGGGAAAGGGGTTCGTCCGCCATGAGGTTCACAAAGGAATAAAGGGACGGTTCGGGCGTGAGACATTCGCCGGGCGCTTTTCCCATCTCGCCAAGAATGATCAACTCGGTTTGTTCGGGAGTCATTTGATTGCGCCCGTGGTTTTTAAAAGTTCGATCACTTCCCGCGGCATCTTCTCCGCGATGATATTCATTCGCTGGTGCACTCCGATAAAATCGTTTTTGGTTTCCTGCCGAAGTGCTTCCACTCGAACGGCGATCCCGTCATTGAGATCATCCAACTTGTTAAAAATCTCTTTGCGCTCATCCGCGCTGCGAAGCACATGATCTTGAAATGCTTTCACGCTCACGGGTTCCGGCGCCTGGGAAACCATCAGCGGCTGGGGCTGGATCAGGTTCTCCCGCGTCCGTGGCGGCTTGAAGCGATCCGCGAATTTCAGCGCCTGGTTGAGGCCGGTGATCAATGCGCCCAAAATCACCACCGTCCAGCCGATGGCCTGGAAGCTTTGCGGATCGGGAAGAATCTCCGCCGCCGCTAAAGCCATGGCGGACAAGTTGGCGATCATGCGGCCTCCTTCTCTTTGTCCTCTGTGATCTCAGTGGCTGAATTCTGGATTCCCGCTTCCGCGGGAATGACGGAGGGAATTGGCAGTCGGATGAACCGGGAGACCTGGGAATAATCGCGGAGTTTGCTTGCGACTTTATATCCCTCCGGACCGCCGTCTTTGTTCGTGTTTCCTTCCACGCTTGAGAAATGTCGGCCGGTGATTTCCGCGACAATTCCGCAATGGCTGAAATTAAAAATCACGATGTCGCCGCGCAGGGGCCATCCAGCGGTCCACGGCTTGGAGATCAGGCAATTGTTTTCCCGCGCCCAATCGGGGAATTGCGCCACGGCCGCCAGCCTGGGCGCAATGAATTGCGCCCCCACCCTGAACCCTGAACTCTGAACCCTTCGCTCCCACTCCTGCACGCACCAGGAAACGAATGCCGCGCACCAGGGGTAGCCATCGGTGATTTGGGGTTTTGGGTTCAGGGTTCCGGGTTCAGGGTTGGGAATCGTGAGATTGTCCGCCTCGAAGAATTTTTGCAGGGCGGCCCCGCGATTGGACCCGCGCGGGTCCTCCTGGAGGCCGAGCTGCTCTTCGGCGATGGCCGCAAGCGTAGGGGCGCGATTCATCGCGCCCTCCGCCCGCTGAATTTCCGCGCGCGGAAAGGGCTGGACTTCGCTCACGGCGAAACCTCCCGGGCATTTTGCAGATCGTTTTCCAGGGTCTTGTCCGCGAGGGCGCGCAAGATTTCCTGCATCCGCGCGGCGGGAACAAAATAACCGGGGAAGGGCGCGACGAATTGCCCCCCGGCAGGCAGGGCGCGGATCGTCCGGTCGGCGGGAATGACCACCGGCGGCGGCGTGGTGGCGCAAGCGCAAAGCAGGACCGTCATTCCCGCGAAAGCGGGAATCCAGAGAAGCGCCAAGGAAGGATGAATCCGCGCGCGGCGGCGGACGGCGGTGGTGTTTTGCGCGCGCAAATTTTCTTCCACGAGATTATTCACCCGGTCCTGCCCCGCTTTCCCCGCCGCGATTACCGCGTCAATTTCCTGCTCGCGTTGCCGCCGCGCCTCAAGCGCCGCATCAATCCTTTCCTGCCGGGTGCGGGTGGCGGCCTTGCGTTTCCAGAACCAGATCCACGCGCCAACCAGCGCCGAAACCAAACCAAGAATTGCGATTGCGAGTTCCATTCTTCTCCTGGCGTCTTGGCGTCCTGGCGGTTGATTCCGGTTCTACCTTGCCGCGTTATTGATCGCCACGCCGATGGCCTGGCGGGCGCCGATGCCGGATACCGCCGCCCCGATCCACTGAAGGGCGGAAAGCACCGAGAGGCCGGGGCCGGTCAACCAGCCCGGCGCCGCGATGCCCAGGTCCGGCAGGGATACCTGGACCACATGCGCCACGATGACGGTGAGCAGGCCGAGAATGGTTTTGGAGTAGAGCAGCGATTTATCGAGATTCATGGAGATGAGAGGTGAGAGGTGAGGGTTCAGGGTTGTAGGGGCGCGATTGATCGCGCCCAGGGAAAAAGGGTTGCGAATAGAAGGCACGCCCCGGCGAGGCGATACCGGGTGTTTTTGCGCCTGGCGTCCGCGCGGGAATGACCGAGCAAATCCGCGGGGCAACATTTTTCCTCGAGCGCGCGCAAAAGCTGCAGCGCGTAAGCGGAAGGCTGCCAATTTGACGAAGTGCAAATTGTCCCGAGTGGAATCGAGGGGCAATCGCGCGCGCGGGTGACGCCGAAAACTTGGCGTCGGCCGATGCCAGATCCGCCGGGGCCGCGATCCGCTCTTTCACGATTGCCCTCCGGCGTTTGCGCAAGTAAATTGCGGAGATGGATGAGGACAGGCTCGAAGAAAGGCTTCGAAAGCCGCAAAAGATTCTGGAGAAAATTGCCACCACGGTTGGCGTTCTTCCGGCGTCGTCGCCCTTGCCGTTAAAAACCGCGCGAGCCTTTGCCGAGGCGATAAGTTTGTGTCCGGACGAAGCAGCGGCCAGCGACTTAATGCAACGAGATCCAGAAGGAGCAGCGCGATTTTTGTTCCTCTTGCGGTGGTTGGACGAAAAAATACGCGGCGGGCATGGAAGAACCACACCGAACCCCACCATTGAAACAACGCCGTTTTGCTACGCAGCCAACCTGGTGTCGATTTATCTTGATGGCTTCGAGGCGCAGCATCCGGAAAAACCTTGAGAGGCGATTCAGCGGAATTTCCGCTGATTGTCCGCCACGCTCCATCTTTCACGATTGCCATCCTGCAAGGAGCGGGTTAATTTGCGCGGATGGATTCCGATCTGATCCAAGAAGCCTGGCAAAATCCCTTAAAGAGGCTGGAGAAATTAGCAGCCAGCCGGAAGGTATCCATCCCCGACAATCCAATGCCCCTGATTTTAGTCCGAGCGTTCGCGACAAAAATTGGCCCATGCGCGAATAACGAAGATGCGCTCCGAGCAATTTCCGAGCAGCCAGAAGGCGCAGGAAAATTTTTGTTCCTAGCCTTTTGGTTAGAGGGCCAAAGGGCGGATGCAGGATTAAAATTTGATTGCGCCCCGTCGCCCAATTCATCCCCCTGGCTGTCCCTTGCCCTGGTGATTCTGGATTATCTGGATCGCTATGAAACTCTGCATCCGGAAAAATCTTGAGTGGCGCCGCAGCTCCAGCGAAGGAGGATGACTTCTGTTTTGGATTGCTTTTCTCCACGCCCGCGACTATGCGGGAGAAGTCGAAACGAGCGCCAGCGGTGCGCTCACACCGTTCACTGTATTACGAAAAATTGATGCGAATCGGGGGATTGACCGTTAAAAAGGCAAACGGAGGCGGAGATTCCCGCTCACACTTCACCGCTCAGAACGTTCCGCTCTCTTCGGCTTTTTTTTGTTCGGCCTCGGGAATGGTCGGGAAAGTCAAAATCCTCTCAAGGTTTTCCCCGCAGAATCGAGTATCTCATGATCCTGATTTTTAAGATCCGTGATAATAAGCATGGAATTATCTTCTCCGATCCAGGCTGTTGCTGATGATTCCCCGCGCCAGGCGCGAGATTTATCCTCTGATTTTTTTTCTTCTGGTTTCCAAAATTCTCCGATTGCTCCATTCGTGTTTGCCTTTAAGAGGGCTTGGATTTCCGGTTCCGTCAACACAGCATGATTGGATTTTTCGAAACCAATCCGATTGCAATATTTGTTCCGATATTGAACGTAAACGAGGAGTCCGCTTTTCTTGTGCATATAGTATTTGCCTCCTTTGCCTCCTTGCCAGAGGAAAAAAAGAGGACCTTGACGTTTCAGTTCATCTTGCAATCCCCGATAGGTCCATTCGCCACTTTCAACAATGTCCCCATAACGCTGTTTGATTTGTTTTTCTGTTTCCCCTATCCGCGCGTGGGCGGGAAGAATGCAAAAGGAGAGAAATAGGAATGCATAGAGGATGGGATTTGAATTCTTCATGGCATTCTCCTATTAGATTTTTGCTGTGCGTTTTTTTCGAACAACCATGTCGGTGGCGGATTTTTCGTTAAGATGATGATTCTGAATTTTCCCCCCATGCGTGGCCACCTGCGCTCCTCGCGCGGCGTGAATGGTAACAGGACTTGACCGGTCCGGAGGATGAACCAAACTTTCGTCGGTCGCCACACCCAGGGATTTGAGTCGTTCGAGAATAGCTTCCCGGATGAACTGTGAGCGGGATTGGTGATTTTTCCTGCGCCCGAAATCCAAAGATTGAATAAAGCCCTGATCCAGCCAGACTCCGAGGAGTTTCTGATTTGGCCCGCGCTTGTTTGGCATGGACTGAGTTATACACCCGGAAGCTCAAAAAAGAAAATGGAAAATCTTCGTCTTTTTTGCTTGACGTGGTGTTATTCTGAGTATAACACCAAAGGCATGCAAAGAGGAATAGTTCAAAAACGAGATGCAACAATGGTGGCTGTTTGGGTTCCGAGTCCAATGGCCCTGGCTGTGGATCAGGCAATTCGGCTCGAAGACAGCGACCGCTCTAAGTTCTTGCGCAATGCAATTCGTGAAAAGCTTTTGCGCATGCGGATCAGAGTTCCGTCGCTCGCGATGGCCAGCAAGGAGGTGGAAGCGTGAAGAAATTATTTTTGTCCATCTGGTCGAAGTGCGCGCTCGCAGGCCTCCTTCAATTCCAGGGCGGACCAGTGGATTTCCTCTTCGGTGACGGGAATTTCGCGATCAAAAGCTTCGAGGCAGCGGCGCGAGTGCCAATAAAACACGTCGAAAAGAATGGCCATATCGGGGCGCGCCTGGTTGGGCTTGGTTTTGTCGAAATCCGCGCAGAAGCGTTGCCAGAGGAGCGTGGCCATTTTCACCGCAAGATCTCGCCGGTGGCGCCGGTCCTCGGAACGGCGGGCGATCAGCGCGCCGGCGATTGCGGTGAGCAAGCCAAGGCTTCCCCCGATCAAAGTTCCCATCAGGGCGGCAATGGTTGGATCGATTTGGTTCATCTGTTTCTCTGGCTTATCCCGCTTTGCGCGGGGGTGTCAACCGTCTTTCTCGCGGCGTTCTATTTCTGGATGGAGAGGGCCGATGAACGGCGCTGGAAACGGGAATATGCTTTGCGCCGCTCGCTGGCGCTGGCCGGCAAGGAGGAAGCGTGAGGACGAATCAGGGACCTGCCGACCAGAGATCGCGGCTGAGAATTTCGGAAGTCCAATGGCATTTCCCATTGGAACAGACCAAGGGATCGTCATCCGAGGTCTTGGAGGCCGGATTATGACAGACGGGACAAAACGGAAGCCATTTGTTCCCCGTCCGTCGCCCGCGCCGGAATTCGATCGTGTGACTGATGCGGATCTCTTCCGCATGCTCATCCTTACACCGTTGAAGCTCTTGTTTTGTATTTTGGTGGTCGAGACGTACAATCTCCAACTGCGATTTAAGACTCTCATTCTCCGCCTGGAGCGCTGCATTCTTACGTTCCGCCTCCGCAGAGCAATCAAGAGCCAGGGAGAGACGTTCGCGGAGTATGTCCGCCATCGGAATCTCTTTCAGGGCGGCTCTGGCAACATCAATGAGGCTCATAATTCGATCTGGAGACCGGAAGGTACCGTGTGCGGCAATCACCCGCCAGCGGAAAAAGGAGGCAAGGCGTGACGCGCGGCGGGATCCAGGCCCCCTCCCCCACCTTTCCCAAGGTGGCTTCGCCCCCACCGGGCGGGCTTTGTCATCAGGATGAATTGCCGCTATCGAGCGCGCGGCCGCATGTGAAGTTTGCCGGTCGCACGACTCTTTATGTTTACGAAATTGCAGAGGCGCTGCAGATCACGGTCCGCCACGTTCTGGACCTGATTGCCGAGGGAAAAATTCAGGCGGTGAATATCGCGGGGAAAAACAATGCGACGGGACGCGAATTCTGGCGGGTGCCCGTGAGCGAATACGACCGTTATCTGCGCGAGAACAGCAACGTGGCGCGGGCGCGGTGGAACGGCATTAAATAAATTTAGCCGGCGTCCCGCCATCGGGCGCCCACTCCAAAATGATATGAATCAAAACCAAAAAATCCTCCTCCTCGGACAGACTGAGTTCTTTGCAACATTCCAAGCAAAATTCGGTGACTTCCTTCGCCGCCTGCCTGCGCCAAAAACCTTCCAAAGCGGGGGAAGAGTCTGCGCCAAGACTCTGGCCTTGCGCGAATTTATAAAAAAGAATAATGCCGGCTCCATTGTTTTCATAAAGGCGGAACGCCCCATGGATTTGTCTTAAAAGAATCGCCCTTTGCGCTCCTTCCGCCTTCCAACCCAAATGAAAGCCCTTGCCTTCCGTGTAGGTGAAATTTTGCAGCCAGCCTGCGGCGACCATGCGTTCCATGACCCGCTCGAATTGGGCGCGCATTTCGGCATCCGTGGGCATGGGAAAATCCTAACAGCAAAAGGAGCCGATGAAAAGTGAAACTCTCTATCGCTGTTTGGATTGTGGCCGGGAGAATTTCACCAAACCGATTGTTCACAACTGCGGCGGATCCATTCGCAAGGGCAAGGAGAATCTTCATTTTGAATCTATGAAAAATGAAATCGTGAAGCCTCAATCCTCTCTCGAAATGGAGGTCGTCAGCCTGCCTTCGGAGATCGAGAAAGGGATTGAGAAAACCAATTTTTACACGGAGGCGATGGCGCTCTGTTGTGCCCAGGGCGTGGCGATGCAGGTCCTGGCAGGCTTTGAGCTATTGAATTTAAGCCGTCTGCTGGGGGAAAGAAGGGGAAGGCCAAATAAAAGTGCAGAATCTGCACTTATTTCCAAAACCACCCTGGATGATCTGCTCCGGGATGGCAAACGGCTCAGGGTTTCTCGTCGGACGGCCTATATCTGGATGAAGATGGCGAAGAACGCCCACAAAGTGATCCCAGAGCTGCAGGCGATGAAAATCGAGAAGCTTTTACCTTTCGATCTGCCCCCCGAGAAGCAGAAACTTCTTCTGGAATCCATGTCTGGCCGGGTAAATGGAATGACCCAACTTGAATTTTGGCAGGAAGCCGGGTTGGTCAAAAAGCCGAAGCCAACCGGCGGTTATCATCCCCGCAAGCCAAAGGATTTGCAGGAAGATTCGGATGCCCAGGAGGCCTTGGATATTTGGAAGCCCTATATTGATCAGCTTGAGATTTGGGGACTGGAGGAAAAGACCTGGGCGCATCTGCCCCGCGCTGAAATGGAGCGGTTGCATGGGGCGTTGATTGATCTGAGCCGGGAAGTTGGCCGCGCATTGAAGGGAGATCAATCATGAGCGAGTTGACGATTCCCAAAAACGATCTGGGTGAATTTGCCTCTTTGCCTGATCTGGTTAAAAATGAAGTCCGCGAAACTTTGCGGGTAATGGGCGATCTACGCGCCGCAAAGAATTTACAGGCGTCTTGTAAGGAGCTGGCGCTGCGAATGCGCGGCCAGCGCGGTTGGAGCGCGATCCGTCTGCGCGTCCGATTTTACGCCTGGAAAAATTCGGGGTTCGATTGGCGGGTTTTGGTGAACCGGGCGAAGTCAAAGGAAGAATCCCAAAAGCTGCCGGCTTTGTTCGTTGAACACTTGAAGTTGCTCATGGAACAAAACCAGCGCGTTTCTCGCGCGGCCTTTCGCGCCCTGATCGGGCAATGGAATCGGCGGGAGCCAATCCCCGGCTACGAGGGGCATCCTGGCTGGCCGGAGCTTCCGCGTGGTTGGAGTGAACGAAATTTTTACCGTCAGAAGCCGAAGAGGTTTGAGTTGCTGGCGAACCGGGTCGGGCGGAGCGCGGCGGCGGCGGAGCGGCCGCTGGTTTATACGACGCGCAAAAACCTTTGGGTCGGCAGCCACTATCTCTTCGACGATCTTTGGCATGATCATTTTGTCAATTGCTTTGACACGAAGCGGGCGGGCCGTCCGCTGGAGTTTCACGCGCTCGATCTTTATTCGGCCTGCAAGTTCGCCTGGGGAATGCGGGTGCGGGCCGAGAATGAGGCGGGGCAGATGGAACACCTTAAGGAATCGGAGATGCTTTTCCTCCTGGCTTATGTGCTCGGATCGCATGGGTATTCACCGCGCGGCACCACGCTCGTTGTGGAGCATGGAACGGCCGCGATCCGGGGAGATATCGAGAAATTATTGAGTGATGGCACAAGCGGACTGATCAAAGTCTCACGGTCGGGGATGGAAGGCGCGGCGGCGCATGCGGGGCAATACGCGGGTCGATCACGCGGGAATTTCCGATTCAAGGCGGCTTTGGAATCCCTGGGCAATCTGATCCATAACGAAATGGGTTTCCTCCCTGGCCAAACGGGAAAGGATCGGGACCATCGGCCGGAGCAGCTCCATGGTCTTTTGAAAAATAATGACGGGCTTCTCCGCGCCCTTTCCCAATTATCGCCCGACCGCGCCCGATTGCTGCTGTTCCCTCTTTTGGAATTTCGCCAATTTCTCCAATTGGCGGATGAGATTTACGCGCGGATCAATGCGCGGACGGAGCACGGCCTGGAAGGGTGGGACGATCATTTTGTGACCTGCAAGCGCATGATGATGGTGCGCCGCAAAAGTCCCACGGAGGTTTGGATGCCTGGCAGCCGCGAGCTGGTGAAGCTTGCGCCGGAAGTGGTCGCCTTGATGCTTGGCCCCGATCTGCGTGTTGAGCGCAAGACGCGGCGCGGGATGTTCGAGTTTCATGAATCAGAGTTGTCCTGTGATCCCCTGCGTTTCGACGCGCATCACCTGGCCGAAGGGGAAAAGTATCAAACGGTTCTGAATCCATTTCAGCCGAATGCGCTTTGGGTTTTTGATGCCCGCGGACGGTTTTTTGGCCAATGCCCGCGCCTGGAAGCGGTTTGCAAGAGCGATGTTGCCGCCATTCATCGCGCTTGCGGCCAGGCCGCAAAGATCGAGGCGGAGCTGCTCGCTCCCGTGCGGGCGCGTCACCTGCGCGAGGCGCGGGCGAAGCATGCGCGGCATGAAAATAATGCCGCCGTACTGCGCGGGGAGCCGGTGACGCCCGCGGAAAAAGATCGCGCCCGGACCATCGCCCAGCGCGTGAAACAAATCGGCGCTGAAGCGGCCGAACAGCTTTTACAAGAAGGACCCCGGCCCGCTGGAACGGACCGGGGTCCCGAGACCACAACCGAAGCGGATGATGAATCTCTCATCAATCAGCTTCTTGACTGAAAGGAAACCACAGCATGACCACAACCGCAAGCCCTTCCGAAAATCCTGAAGACAAAAAGCCGCATGAGCTATCCAATGCCATCGCGACGATGACGGGACGCAAGTTCCGAATTCCGGGCGACGTTGTCAACAAAGCCACGGCCAATCTGGAGGATGATCAGCGAAGCCTGGTGCGCTGGCTCCATGCCTACGCCGCAGAACACGATCTGCATCTTGCCGAGCTTGCCGCGAAGATTCGTTATGACGAGAGCACTCTGCATCGCGTGTTCAACGGCAAATACGATGGCAAACTGGAGAATGTTTGCCGGGAAATCGCGGCTTTCAAAAAGCTGGCCGAGGCGCGCGGCTCGATCACGAAGCTCTCTTTCATCGAAACGGCGATGAGCCGGCAGATTTGGAAGCTGTGCGATACAGCCCTGACCTACCAAAAGATCGGCTTTCTTTTCGGCGATAGCCAGACGGGAAAGACCACGGCGCTGATGTCCTACGCTCGGCTTCATAATCATGGGCAAACCATTTACGTGCGGATGCCGACGGGCGGGGTGTTGGGGTTGCTTTTGTCGGAATTCGCGCAGGCGCTGCGGATGTCCCCCCAACAAAAGGAGAAAGAATTGCGCCGTCGAGTCATCCAGGCATTCGACGACCGGATGCTTTTGATCGTGGATGAGGCGCATCAGGTTTTCGTGACCAATGAGGGCAACAGCCGGATCCGCAGCCTGGAATTTCTCCGCGAGATTCACGATCGCAGTGGGTGCGGGTTGATCATCTGTGGAACCAACACGGCCCGCGACGAGATCATGAGCGGGCGCCATTCCAAGCTCTTGCAGCAGTTGGAGCGTCGCGCTCTTTTCACACGGCAACTGCCGAACCAGGCCACGCGGCGCGACCTGGACATGATTGCGGCCGCCTACGGGCTGGAGTCCGCTCATGGCGAGGGGGAGACGCTCCAGGCGGAAACCATCCGCGAGAGCGGCCTGGGCAAGTGGTGCACGTTTCTGCAGGCGGCAAGCCGGATTGCCAGCAAACAAGGCAAGAAGCTCGCCTGGGCGCACGTGATCGCCGCCCACGCGGGAATCAAAGCGTTGGAAAAATTATAGGAGGAAAATGAACACCGTAATTTTAATCTCGGAAACGGAAATTCTCGGAATCGTCTCGCGCCATCTGGCGCAGCACAATTCCACGTCCATGCGCGCCACCCGCTGGCTCATTGGCGAGCGGTCCATCATTGCGGCGGTTTTATCAAAAACTGAGCGGGAAAATCGTGCGTCGGAAAAGCTTCCCGCCTCGAGCAAATCAAAACCCAAAACCAAGAAGGGGAAAAAATCATGAGCTCCAAGCGTTTGAAATTATCATCGCCCGCGATCCAGACCCGGGAGGAAATGGAAGCCTTGATTGGCAAAATCTGTGAGCAAACAATCCTCCAGGATGCGCTTTTGGCGGCGATGGACGGCGAGCTTAAAAAGGTTCGGGAGAATTACGAGGATGAGCTTTGCACGACTCAGAAATCTCTCGATGGCAATCTTGCCCTGGCCCAGGATTGGGCGGAGGCTCATCCTAGCGAATTCGGCAATCGCAAGAGTATCGAGATGCTCCACGGTCTGGTTGGTTGGAGGACCGGCATGCCGAAATTGAGGACTCTTTCGGGATGGAACTGGGACCGTGTGTTGGAAGCGATCAAGGGGATTCCGAAGTTTGCAAAGCGGTTTGTCCGGATCAGCGAAGAGGTCAATAAGGAGGCGATCATTTCGGATTGGGTGATCCTTTCGGGTGAAGCCCGCGAGTTCGGGGTGCGAGTTGTCCAGGATGAAACGTTCTACGTGGAACCCAAGCGCGAAGAAGCCGCGCCCACGGAGATTCAGCAGACAAAGGAGGCGGCATGATCGAACCTAAAGCCAAAGCCATTGCAGATAAGGTGCGAATTGAGATGGATCCCTCTTCCTCTTGTCAAACTCCCCATGGTCTTTTCTTTGTGGCTCAATTGCACCTCGAAGCGGCTCGACAATTTGAAGCCCAACTGCATCAAGCAATTAAAGATGCTACGCGATGGCGGGTGCAATTTCACCGCTCGCTTTCAGAGGGGAGGGCAAGATGACAAAAGGAGTTGATTTGCATCGGCCTTGGTGTGGAGGGGTGCTTTTGAACGCTCCACGCATGAATCTTTCTTTTATGCCGCCGGCCTCTTGGGGTTTGCGGTTTATTGGGAAGGTTTGCCGGATCAAACGACGAATCCGCCACGCCATTCTTCGCCGCCTGGGCAAAACCTGGGGGGATCCGTCATGAGTTTTAACAGGTTTTGGTCCCGCGAAGTTCGCAACTACAAGGGAATTCGCCTTAGTAGAATGGAATGGGTGATTAAACCGTCTGCCGTGCGCGCTTACTCACGGGGTTTTGAAGAAGGAGTCGCGCGGGTGATGAAAATTCTTAATGGCGCGGCGCAGTCAGATCCCGATCTGGCCCGGAGATTCTTTAAAAAATCCCCGGTATAACAAGGGAACGTTTCTCATGACTCCCCCCGTCGATCACCTCAAAGCGCAGGACAAAATCGCCTGGTGGGTCCGCACCTTGGTGAATATTTACGCCAAGCTTTACTCGAATCACTTTGGGGATTTTTGCCGTGACCATCGGCGGCTGATTCATGCGCTCTATCATTTCCGTCAGAATTGCGCGGGACGCGGCTGGCAAATTCCGGAAGCTCAACAGGAACGGTTGCTCGGCAAGCTGGTATCGCGTTGCCAGGAGGCGCTCAACAAGCAGGCGGTGGATCGGACATATATCCCCGGTTATTTCGGAAAGTCTCTCGCGCGTTTTGTTGGGGAAGTGGCGGATGAAGCTCAGTTACGATGGAAAAAGAACGTGGACATGAAAGGGCTGCCGCCCGACATGCTCAAGCCGATCATTGAGGCCGCGATGGCGCGGACCATTGTTCAAAAAGTGGAGGCCGCATGAGTCCTGGACAGGAAAGATATTATTGGTCCCTGTGGAAAGCCGCTTGCGAGCAGCAGGGTTGGGAACAGAAGGATTCGGACAAACGCCATGCCGTCCATATTCAGGCGCTCGGTCGCGACAAAAGCCACAAAGATTTCACCAATGCGGATTTTGACCGCGTGAAGGCTGTTCTGATGGTCTTCAAGGATCCGGATAATGTCTCGGCCCGTATGCAGCTCGATGCGTATGAAGCCTGCGATCAGGAACCACGCGGCTTGCCTTTCCGAAAATATGATCGTGCTCCCGAAGCGGATGATCCTGGCGAACGGAAACGCCTGGTTTATCGAATCAAACAGCTTTTTCCCGAGCCTTACATCGAGAAAGTCTGCGCGGATCAATTTCAGACGCGGCGATGGCAAGATCTGCCGATCTCTTCGCTTACCTTGCTCCGCGACCTCCTGGTGAACCGCGCCCGCGCACGCAAAAGGCGGGAGGACCTTGACCGCGTGACGGCTACGGCGAACGTTCCCGCCGAAAATTGCCCCTTCTGATCATGGAGAATCTCCGCCAACAGATCGAATTATGGTTGCTCGCCCAACGGGATTGGGTGCCCGCCGCCGAGATCTGTCAGCGATTCGGCGTCCGCGAGCGCCGCCTCCGCCAAAACGGAGAGCACCCGGGTCTCTTGAGCGACTTCGCCATTTCATCTGATCATGGTTTTAAACACATTCACAATGCCGAGGATAAGGAGTATTTTCCTTCGCGTGCGCGCCTCTGTTCACACATAAAAAACGAGGCCCGCCGCGTCCGCGCCTGGGATTCCCGCCGTAAAAACGAACGCCAAGGCATCCGTCCTTTTCTGGTCGAAAAATTCACCGGCCAAACCCTCTTGCCAGTATGAAAGCCATCACCCTTTGGCAGCCATGGGCATCCGCAATTGCTTTCGGCATCAAAAAGATCGAAACGCGGGCATGGTCAACACGCCATAGGGGATATCTTTTGATACATGCTGCCCAAAAAACCCCGCGCATTTGGCAGGAAATAGGCCAACAGCTTTGCGAAAAATATTTCCCGAAGGGGACTGATTTGCAAAGTCTTCCCTATGGTCGGATCGTTGCGAAAGTCAACTTGGTGGACGTGATTCAGATAACTGAAAAAACAGCTTCCATTGATCCCTTAGAATGGGAATGGGGTCGTTTTGAGAAGGGGCGTTTTGCCTGGTATTTGCAAAATCTTGATTGTCCCGAAAGGGGAAGGAAGATAAGCGGAAAACAAGGTATTTGGGATGCTGGAGAGTTTCTACAGCTTGGTTGAAAAATAAAATGTGGGTGAGAAGCAAAAATTCCCCGCCGCCGATGCTCTGGCCATAGTTCGAGAGCTTCTTCCGTTTGTCCATTTGCATTGTCAACGCCTGGTGATCGCCGGATCCCTTCGCCGGCGCCGTCCCCAGGTAGGGGATATCGAGATTCTTTACATTCCAAAAATCGGCAAAGCTCCTGATCCTGGTGATCTGTTCGGAAAACTCGTTGAAGTCAGCGAAACAGATCGTGCAATTGAACGTCTTATCGCTAATAGAATCCTGGTCAAACGGCAAAAGATCAATGGCTCCGAAACTTGGGGCGCTCAGAACAAACTGGCTGTTCACCAGGCCAGTGGGATCCCTGTCGATCTCTTTGCCACGACCGAGGAATTTTGGTTCAACTATTTGGTCTGCCGAACGGGTGGCGCGATCAATAACACCAATATCGCGGCTTCTGCCAAGGCACATGGTTGGCAATGGAATCCATACGGCCCTGGTTTCTCGCGACCTTCTGGCCTAGGCAGGGAGATCCACAAGATAGCTAGCGAACGTGAAGTCTTCGAGTTCGTCCGCATGCCCTATTTAGAGCCGTGGGAGCGCCCCTGAAAGCCTTTTTCCTTGGCCTTGCAGACCATCGGAAATGCCCGATCTGAACGTCAAAAAGTGTATCAAACCGATGGCAAACAGGCCTTTTAGGGCCTGAAGTGTATCAAACCGCCGATCGGGCGCACCCGCGCTTTAAAAAGTCATAAGTCCCTCGTAAACCGCCTAATTTTGCTTTCTTCCGCATAATTCCATGTGTATCAAACCAGATGGCATCCCATCGCAAGCCGAATTTCTCCCGTTTGTGAGAAATTCGGGTTAAGGGCCGGTTTTTCGAAATGAGGTTTCTTCGGATGCCATCCGGCAAGCAGGCAAACGGCAAGCAAAACAAGGCAAAATCCGCAGATGATAGGATGAAAGCCCCTCTTCGGAACCGGAGCGCATTCAAGGCTCCCCCACCCCACCCTTCTGAACCAGGGCGGCGGCTCCCAGGAGAGCTGTCCAATCGTTTGAACAATTTTTGAAGGAGGCGGACAAAAATCCTTCAGGCCATCAGGCTGGGGTATCGGCAAAGGGGCGTCGGAATGGTTCATGGGCGATGGTGTTCAAGACACTCATCGCAATCGCCCCGATTTTTATTTCAGCAATAACGAAATTTTTATCAATGAACGTTTCTTTTTCCGCTGAAACGACAGCGGCAAGGAAAACCGGGTCGTCGCGCGTCCTGGATTTTCCTCTTGTCTACCGACCTGTCCGCGTAGCCCAACGGGCGAAGGAGGAAGCCTCTCGTCTCGCCGACTCGTCCCGCCGTAGCCTTGGCGAAGGGAAAAACCTGCGGCGTAGCGCTGGTGCGTAGGCGGATTGATCGCAAGGCGTCGAGCGGCTTGCCTGGCTATGGCATGGGCGCGAGACACTGCAAGCGATCATGCCGAAGCTTCCCAAAGACGGAGAGCGTCAGGGCTTGCTTCTAAATTAAGAAATCGTGGCATGAAACGTTTTTCGTTTTTTCGTTTTAGGATGCATCCAGTCCGTGGATGACGGCGGAAAAACAACGCGAGTGCATAACTTTCGGCCTTTCGGCGGAAATTTCAGGCTAAGGAGCCGTTAAACAATAAACTATACAATCTCGGGAATGTGGCACAGCCGCCCCCGGCTGTGTACCGAGGGAAACCACAGCCGGGGGCGGCTGTGCCACACATCAAACTTGTAAATGTTATTTATTT
>Ga0247727_10003132_pt1 | contig 36984 bp, 29 predicted proteins | sample WisWelCaveWW1625_FD_202498 | JGI IMG/M metagenome (GOLD analysis project Ga0247727, IMG submission 202498) | Biofilm microbial communities from Wishing Well Cave, Virginia, United States - WW16-25 | ecosystem: Environmental > Aquatic > Deep subsurface > Groundwater > Cave microbial mat | place...
GCCCGCACCCGGCAGCGGGAATTCGACTACCCCTCGGGCGACGAGAATATCTTCACCTCCTACGAGGGAACCGGGGGCGTCCGGGTCGGCTCGTTCCCGCGCCGCTTGGTCCTCGCGGCGTACCTCCGCTCCCTGAAGGTGCTGCTGTCGAGCGACATCACGAGCGACAGCCGCGCCATGTTCTTCCGCAACATTCGGGAGCGGGCGCGGACGGCGCTGCCGTTCCTGCTGTTCGACGGCGACCCGTACCTCGTGGTCGACGATGCCGGGCGGCTCCGCTGGGTCCTCGACGCGTACACCGCCACCAGCCGCTACCCCTACGCGCAGCCGCTCTCCAGCGGCATCAACTACATGCGCAACAGCGTGAAGGTGGTGATCGACGCCTTCGACGGCACGGTCACGGCCTATCTCACCGAACCGGCCGACCCGCTGGTGCAGACCCTGGCCAAGGTGTTCCCCGGCATCTTCCAGCCGCTGGACGCGATGCCTGCCGATCTGCGCGCCCACCTGCGCTATCCCCAGGATCTGTTCCTGGTGCAGACCGATCTGTACGCCACGTATCACATGGCCGAGCCGGAGGCCTTCTACCACCGGGAGGATCAGTGGCAGAAGCCGGTGCTCTCGCGGCCCGGCGAGGCGCACGATCCGTTCCTGCGGCACATGGTGATGCGTCTGCCGGAAGAGCGGCAGGCCGAGTTCATCTTCATGGTACCGTTCACGCCGCGCGGGAAGGACAACCTGGCCGCGTGGATGGTGGCGCGGAACGACGGCGAGCACTACGGGCAACTGGTCGTGTATCGCTTTCCCAAACAGAGCCTCGTCTTCGGACCCACCCAGGTAGTCAACCGGATCAACCAGGACACCGAGATCTCCCGCCAGGTCGCGCTGTGGGACCAGCGCGGCTCTGAGGTGATCCGCGGCAACCTGCTGGTCATCCCCATCGAGGAGTCGCTGATCTACGTGCAGCCGCTCTACCTGCGGGCGGAGGGTGGGCGCATTCCGGAGCTGAAGCGCGTCGTCGTCGCCCACCAGAACCGGGTGGTGATGGGGGAGACGCTGGAGGAGGGGCTGGCGCGGCTGTTCGGCGGGGTCGAGCGCGCCGCGGTTGCCGCCGCGCCGGCCGGCGCGGGTCCCGGCGACGGACGCGCTGCGGACCTGGCGCAGCGAGCGCTCCAGTTGTACCGGAGCGCCGTCGAGGCGCAGCGGGCCGGTGACTGGGCACGGTACGGAGAGGAGCTCACCCGGCTGGGCGAGCTGCTGCGCCAGCTGGATGCGGCCGTCGCAGGCCGACGGCCCTAGCGACACGAAGGGCCAGCCCGAGTCGAGCTGGCCCTTCGTCCCTTGGCGTCGCGTTTTACGCCATGCGTCTCGCAGCCGGCGCCAGCACCTCCCCCAGCGCCGCCAGCCGCTCGGCCCAGTACTGCTCTCGCCATGCCCTCCCGCTCACCTCACCCTCCCGCCGGGAACGCCAGGGTCACGGCTAGTCAACGCTCAGGCGTAATCCTGGACTTGCCCTAGGGCGCTGCAGTAGCAGTGGGGCTCAGGTAGGCGACCCAAACGTGTGACCAGAGGACTGCTGATGTCCCCGACCGGCTTCGGAGGCATGGGGTGGGAGCGTGACCTCCCCGACTTCCGCGACTACACCCAGGAAACGCCCGAGGTGGCCGACATCCTCGGGCGCTCCAAGCCGTTCAAGGCCGCGACCAAGACAACGCCGGCCACGGTGGATCTGCGGCAGTGGTGCTCGGCCATCGAAGACCAGGGCGCCATCGGCTCGTGCACGGCGAACGCGGGGTCGCGCTGCTGGAGTACTTCGAGCGCCGCGCGTTCGGGAGGTACGTCGATCATTCCCGGCTGTTTCTCTACAAGGGGACCCGCAATCTGCTGGGCTGGACCGGGGACCAGGGCGCGTACCTGCGGTCCACGATGCAGGCGATGGTCATGCTGGGCGTCCCGCCGGAGGACAACTGGCCGTACGACGTCGCCCGATTCGACGACGAGCCACCGTCGTTTTGCTACGCCCTGGGCCAAGCCTACAAAGCGCTGCGCTACTACCGGCTGGATCCGCCGGGCACGGGCTTGAAGGCCCTCGTGCCGGCGATCACGCGGAGCCTGGCCGCGGGTCTGCCCTGCATGTTCGGCTTCACGGTCTACACCTCGTTCCCCCGCGTGGGCGATGGACAGGTCGATGTCCCGATGCCGCAGCCCAGGGAACGCCGGGCCGGAGGTCATGCCGTCGTCGCGGTCGGCTACGACGACGCTCGGGCCATCGGCCAGGCCCGCGGGGCGCTCCTGATCCGCAACTCGTGGGGCACGGCGTGGGGCGACAAGGGCTATGGGTGGATGCCGTACGCGTACGTGGAGCGCGGCCTGGCGGTGGACTTCTGGTCGCTCAGCTCCGCGGCGTTCGTCGATACCGAGCTGTTCGAGTAGCTGGTCCTCCTGCGGAGGTGTCTATGAAGGCCGTGGTCCTCATCACTGTCGCGGTGCTCATGGTCGGAACGCTGCCGGGTACTGCATCCGGACAGGACACGATCGTCGTCCAGTATGCCGCGAAGCTGCTGTGTGGCCGGTCCAGCCGCCCAGGCGTCGCGCCGGGCACCTACTACACCGCGGTTAACGTCCACAACCCGTGGCGCGACTCAGTCCTGTTCCGGTACAAAGTCGCTCTCACGCGACTCAACGTTCAGCCGGGGCCCGTCACGCCGTGGACCGCCACGCGTTTGCTCAGCGACCAGGCGCTGGAGATCGAGTGCACGGACAGCCTCGTCGCACTCGGGCGAGGCTTCGCGAAAGGGTTTGTCGTAATCGAGACCCGACGCGAACTGGATATCGTGGGGGTCTACACAGCGGTCGGGAGCACCGGCCGGGTCCAGACCATGGCCCTCGAACGCGTCCCTCGGCGGCGCACGGTGCTGCTGCCGTAGTCGAGCACGCGAGACGGTGCCGGCAGGGGGCGGCTAGGCCGAGTGGCCGGCGTCGAAGTCTCCGGAGTGCTTGACCGTTTCGATCATGCGGCGGGTGAACTCGGACGGTCGCACGCCGAACTCCCGCTCGAGGCGCTCCGCGAACTCGTCGTAGGCTCGCAGGGCCGCGGAGCGGTCGCCCACCCTGGTCAAAACGGAAACCAGCTCGCGGAGCGCGGCTTCATCCTCGGGCGTGAACGCGGCCGCGCGGCGAGCCCACCGGATCGCGTCGCTGGCCTGGCCGCGCGCCGCCGCTGTTTCCGCGAGGCTCCAGGCGGCCTGCGCGGCGAGGTCGCGCAGCCGGGCGCGCTCGCGCTCGTGCCAGCGCTCGAACTCGGGTGCTTCGGCCACGAAGAAGCCCTCCAGCAGATCGCCGCGGTACAGCTCGAGGGCGTCGGCCGGCCTCCCCTCGGCGACGGCGCGCTCGAAGGCCGCGGCGTCGCACCACAGGTGATCCGGCGCCACCGCCAGCTCCTCGTCGCCCCGGGCGACGAGCACGTCGGCGCCGAGCGCGCGGCGCAGCACGTGCACCGCCTTGCGCAGCGACTGGCGGGCGTGCCCCTGATCGAGCGACGGCCAGAACATGGCCAGCAGGGTGTCCCGTCGGTGGAAGCCGGGGGGCGCGGCGACGGCGAGAAACGTCAGCAGGGCGAGGCGCTTCGGCTGGGTCAGGACGGCTGCGACCTCGGCTCCATCCGGCCCAGCGAGGCTGACGGACCCTAGAGTCCGCAACAGGATCATATGCACGCCTGTCCGGTCCGGAACGTCCCGGTCACGGCCAGGGAACGTCCGGACCCTAATAGGTCTTCCAGGGCGCGCATAAGCGTACCGTCAATCGGCTGGGGTCGCAACACGGTCGGGAGGGGCGCTTGAGGGCTGAGTTCGATGATGAGCGCAACGCAATCCGTCTTCTCCGCTGCTGTCCGGCTGCTCCGATTCCTCGTGAGGGTCGACCGATCGGGGGGCTTGTCGCCAACCGATCACGCGCTGGTGATCGCGGTCGTCAGACGTTGTGTGACCACCCTCGCACTTTTCCTCCTATTCCTCGCCGCGTCGTCTCGGGACCTGGGAGCCCAGGCGACGTCCTGCGATCTCGATCCGGTCGTGGGTCCATACGGCTATCGCCCGCGGGGCGATCGCTGCGAGGGGCTCTACGAAAGGGAGGTTGGCGGAACGCCTCTATTCCTCGTGTCAGTGACCGAGTTCTTCGAGGACTTCGACGCCGGGTCTCGCAAGCCGCTGGTCGTCGAATGGTCTTCACCGGCCGGCAGTGCCGTTCAGCTCCGGGCGGAGGGGCTCAAACACGACCTGTACTACCGGATGGACAGCCGCCCGCCGGCGGGCACAAAGTCCTACACCTGGCCTTCCGACGTGCTCGCCGCGCTGAAAATCAAACGCGCCGACATTGGTGTTGTGGGACGGACGCGCCTTCTGGTAGGCGGAACGGAGCGGACGGTGTTTGTCCCGCTCCGCGTGAGGCAAGCCCAGGCGGCGGCCGAGTGCGGCACGTATCTCATCATGCTGTTTCCGACGGTCGAGTTCGACTCGGTATTCATCAGCCTGGCGTCACTGGGCCCTGACGGCCGGCCGGAGAAGTGGCTCCGGAGGGATAAGGAGCTGGGGTACGACTGGTACCCGGCGGAGCAGCCAATCAGGGTTCCGGTGACCGAGCTCTCGGCGCGGGGCGTTCACGAGCTGAGCATCAGTGCGAAGCGGTCCAGCGGCGGATCAGCCCCGCTGCGTTACTGGTTCTACCACGCGGGCCCATCGTCCGGGTGCGGCCGCTGATGAGCGCGCCCACGGCCGACATCTTCCTCAGCTACGCGAGCGAGGATCGAGAGAAGGCCGAGCCGCTGGTCGGCGTGCTGGCAGGGCGAGGGTGGTCGGTCTGGTGGGACAAGAAGATTCCCCCCGGCACGGACTACGAGAGCTTCATCAAAGAGAGGCTCGATGCGGCGCGCTGCGTGATCGTGCTGTGGTCCAAGCACTCCACGGCGTCGCGCTGGGTCAGGGCCGAGGCGAACAGCGCCGCCGACCGAGGCGTCCTGGTCCCGGTGTCCATCAATGGGGCCGAGGTGCCTATCGGCCTCAGCACGATCCAGGTCGCTCGGCTCGCTGACTGGGACGGACGCGCGCCGCATGCCGAGCTCGATCGGTTGCTCGGCGCCGTGGCGGAGCGCCTCGGCGCCCCGTCCGCTGAGCCGGAAGAGCCGCCTCGGCAACGTCCAACGTGGAAGCACTGGCTCGTGGCCGGGGCGGTCGTCGTCCACGTCGCGGCCGGCCTGGCGCTGCTGTTCGCGCGGGTCTCCTCGACTCAGGTGCGGCTCGAGTTGGAGGTGGTGGAAGTCGGTCTTGCGTCAGCTGCGCTGCAACCGCTCATCACTGATCAAATGGGCGTCGACATGCTGGGTGTCTCGGGGGTGGCCACGATCGACGTGCCGCAGGCGCCGGGGCCGGGCAGCGAGTCCTACGGCGGATCCAGCCTGCTGAAGGCCGAGCCGACCGGAGCGATCCAGCTCGAGCCATTCAGCGTCGCCGCGGGCGCGCGACTGGCGCTCCGCCGAATGGACGTGCCGGGCACGTACCGACTGGTGGTTGAGGGGGCGGGCTTCGAGTTCGGTGCTTCGGTGGAGGGCCCGGTGCAACTGGTCGTGCCGCAGGTTCTCAACGAGCGCAGGAACTTCGTTCCAGCGAGAAAGGTCGCGTTTCACTCGGATGCTGGACTAGTCGACCTGGACTTCCGGTTGGCGGCGGGGAGGCCGAGCACCCTTTCGCCTCGGCTGGCGGCCAACGACTTGCGTCTCTCCCGCAGGGAGTACCACGACGGCGAGTGGGTCATGGTCTCGACGATCCTGACCGGCCGGCTGTTCTACGTGACGCTCGACAAACAGGGGCCGGGGTTCAGCGAGGGCGAGGCGCTTCGGTTCACGCAGACGGAGGGGGTGGCTCAGGGGCTCCAGCCAGCCGGAGACCACGTGGCGCTGACCTTCGACGGAAGCGTCCGTGGGATGAGCATGGGGAGCGGCGATTTACAGAAGAATCTCATGCCTACGTGGCTTGACTGGCTCCTGGCGCACCGCTCGCTCTCGTTGCTCGCGAAGCTCTATCTCGGGCTCCTGGCGCTGACAGCGGCCGCGGCCCGCTGGTGGAAGGACATCGTGGCATGGGCGCGCCGACCATGAGAGCGCTGGTCTGCGTACTTGCCCTGTTCAGCGTGATGGCACCCTGGTCGCGCGCCCAAGAGGTGAAGCGGATCACGCCCGGGATGACCAAGGCTGAGGTCTACCAGATCCTCGGTCCGCCGACGGTCGTCCGGACCATCGGCGCGCACACCTACTACGTCTATCGCAACGGCTGCGAGAAGGACTGCGGGACGCAGGACCTGGTCGTCTTCCGGGGCGGTAAGGTGGCCCATGCTGTGCTCCGCGCTCCGGGCCGCGAATACGCGAGGACCAGCGCAAAGCGGCCTCCCGACCAACCGAAGGCCGCCGCGGGAACCCCAGCCGATGTGCGGCGCCTCGAACCTCGGGATGGCCAACCCGTCGAGATCGTGTCGCCCCGAGCGTCGTCGCTGCCCGTCGCCTTGGGCGATGCTTCGCCGCAGCCTGCTCAAGCTCAGCCGAAGGCGCGGGCAGCAGCCCACGTTCCCGACGAGGCGAAGCGGCTGGTGGTTCAGGTCGTCGGCCGGTTCCCGGCCAACGACGCGTTGGAGGTCGATGCGGGGACCGAGGTGGGTGCGGGGATCATTGTGGGTGCGACGTCGGAGAACGTCTTCATCGCGACGGCGCGGCATGTGCTCTCGCAACAGGGCGTGGGGGTGCGCGATGTCTGGGTGGTGTTCCCCGGCCAGCCGAACGATTCGGTCCGTGCGACCCAACTGCAGGGCAGGCGCGCGGGCCTCGACCTCGCGGTGATCAGCGTGCCGCTCGCGTCGGCGAGCGCTCTAAGAGCCGGGCTGCCTGCGTTAGACCGCAGGGGCGATGTGCGGTCCCTCAAGAGCGGCGCTCCGGTGACGCCTGTGGGCTGCCCGCAGGGCGTATGCTGGGAGGCCCCGTCGTCGCCCGACCGCATTCTCGGGATCGATCTCCAGGGGATCATCTTCCAGACGAACTTCATCGCGCCGGGGAGCTCGGGCGGTGCGCTCTTCAACGAGTGGTGGGAGGTCGTGGGGCTGGTCACGGAGGAGCAGCCGCCACGTGGCCAAGCGATTCCGATCGACCGCGTGGTGGACCAGGTGCGGCATTGGGGGTACCCGGCGGACTTGAAGAAGGCGGCGGTGCCGCGGGGCGGGTATCGGACCACCGTTGGAGTGGCGATGCTCGCGCCGAGTCCGGCCATCGATGACCGCCCGCCCAGTGGCCGGGTGACCCTGTCAAGTCGCCCAATCCCGCAGGTGAGCTGGCATGCCGGCTTGCTGCGGCTAGCCCCGGAGAACTTGGCCGTTACCGCTGGGATGGCAGGTGTGGGGCTGCACCTCAAGAAGGGGCGGTTGGCCCTACACCCATTCGTTGAAGCCGGCTTTGGGCGGGTCGAGGGTCGCTTCGTGGTCGACAGCTACTACGTAGCCACGGCCGGGGGCAGCGATACCGTCCGGGTCTTCAATCGGGTTCAAGATGATGGTCTGGGCGTTGGTGCCGGCATGACCGTGGAGGTGATCGTGCTCCCGCGAACCATTCTCGAGCTGGTCACCGGCTACTGGAGCTTCGCGAGGCCAGAGAATGCGTCGAAGCTGAACAACCTGTTCGTCGGCGGTGGGGTGCGCCTTGGGCTATGAGGTTTCGCACAAGGGATGTCTTGATCGTCCTCGTGCCGTTCGCGGTTTCCTGTGGCGGAGAGTTTCCTGTCGAGCCACCCAAGAATGTGACCATCCAGACTGTGGGATGGCCGAGCGAACTGGCGGTGACGGATGTGCGCACCCTCGCGGTCGACCTACGACGGTTGCCCGATTCGACGCGCGTCACGGGGCTGCGAGTAAAGTGGCAGTCGAGCGATGAGACAGTTCTCAGACTGGTGCCGCTGGCGAGCCGCGACAGCGCGGAGGCGACGGGGCGCGCTGGTGGGGAGGCGGTAGTGTCGGTGCTCATCGAAGGGGGGGACGCGTTCGAGCCGGAGACTATCAGTGCCACCATTCGGGTCACGCAGAAGTGGGTGGCGGTGAGTGCCGGAAGGGCTCACACCTGCGGAATCACGGTGGATTCCCTGGCCTACTGCTGGGGTGAGGGCGACGCGGGCAAGCTCGGCACCGGCCGTCCCACCGCGAGCACGATTCCCGCGCCGGTCCTTGGCCTCGGCGACCTCAAGTTCGTCGCCGTGAGCGCCGGGGAGGAGAGCAGCTGCGGCATCATTCGCGAACACGTGGCGTATTGCTGGGGCTCCAACGCCGAGGGAAGGCTCGGCAATAGCGATCCGTCCGAGAGAAGCCAATTCCTCCCGACCGTGGTCAGTGGTCCGGCATTCAGCTCGCTCGATGTGGGTCGCGTCGCCTGCGGTCTAGGGGAAGACCTCATCGCCTTTTGCTGGGGCGCAAACGCCGATGACCAGCTCGGCCATTTCGGCGGTCAGCCGCCCCCGCTGGACCCGTGCCTGAACAACAACCCCAAGGGCTGCAGCCTGACCCCGCGCCAGGTGAGCCCCAACGACACGACGCCGGCATCGTACCGCCGCGTCAGCGTGGGCGGCCACCACGTGTGCGGCATCTCGCAGGCGCCCGACAGCCTGCTGGCGTTCTGCTGGGGGACGGGTCCCTTCGGCGCGTTGGGAAACGCCGCGGTGACGGCAAGTCCGACGCCCGTTCCGGTCGCAGGCGGCCTGCGGTTCCTGGTGATCGCCGCCGGCGGCGATCACACCTGCGGGATCGCGACGTCGGGAGCCACGTACTGCTGGGGCGCGAACACCAACGGTCAGCTGGGCAACGGCGCCCTGGGCGACTCGGGGACGCCTGACGCAATCACGCCCGGCGCCTTCGACTCATTGACGGCGGGAGGACAGCATACCTGCGCATTGACGAGCCTTGGGGAGGCGTCCTGCTGGGGGCTCGGATCGTCAGGTCAGCTAGGCAACGGCTTGACGATCGTGCAGCGCACCCCAGTGGCGGTCAGCAATGGCCTCCGGTTCACGGCGTTGAGCGCCGGCGAGTCCCACACATGCGGCGTGGCGTCGGACGGCTCGCTGTACTGCTGGGGTCAAGGAACGGACGGGCAGCTGGGCACTGGTGACCTGGCGAATCACACGACCCCAACCCGAGTGGCCGAGCCCTGAGCGAGGAGGCATTTGTGCACCGTACTCCCTTGCCGATGTGCCTAGGCGGATTGGCGCTGGTGCTGACGACACTCGCACCGAAGGTCCGGGCGCAGGACATCTGCATACCCGAGGCATTCGGAGTGCCCAACCTCAATGGGTTGCCCATGAACGGAGCGCCGATTTGGTGGGGGACCAGTGCCACGATGATGACGCGGCTCGATGACCCGCGCTGGAGGGGCGCGGTGAGTCAGGACTTCAACGGGGAAGTCGCGTTCCGGGCTCTCCACCGGACCGGAGCCACTGACACACTGTTCCTGTCCTGGCAAGCAAAGATAGATCGACAATTGGATCAGGCGAACGTGAACATAAATCCGCCGACCGGCGATCAACTTGTCGTTGGAATCAAGCAACTAACCGGTCCAGCGGTAATCATCCATTTCGGCCTCGCGTCTGCCGCGGCGGGTCAGGAGGCTTCCCAGAGTGGCGTTGGCTTCGTCGCATACACGTGGGATGGTACGACGTTGTCACCTGCGGGTGCTCCACAGTGGATCACAGGCGCAGCGCGTACCTGGACTTGGGTGGATGTTCCGAACAACAAGGCGCGTTGGACCTTCCAGATGGTGGTGCCGATCAGCGCTGGAGGAATTACTGCTGGCGTCAACCTAAACACCACGACCAAGGCGTTTCAGATGTTCTACGCGTTCCTGGTGAAGATGCCCGTCGGTTTTCCGGAGTACCGCTGGCCGAGCGGGCTTCCAAACGTCCGGAGCACAACCAGCACACCCATCGGCATCGTGGAGTATCCAAGCCCGACACTTGAGTGGGGGAAGCTCAGCTGGGGTACGTCGCTCAACTGCGCCGGCGACGTGGCCTTGGACCCGCTTCAGATCGGCACCGGCGATCCTCCCGACTGGCACATCAAGTTCGACTTTCCGCCGGCGTCGAACTCCGTCGTCAACCAGATCACGGCCAAGCCGACGAATCTCAGCGGAAGCAACATCACGGCGGGAAGGATTCAGGCGGACTTCTTCCTCTCGAACTACGGAAGCCAGATCGCTGACCCGTCGTTCTGGCGCAAGATCTCGCCGGCGGCGTCACCGACGAGCACCGCGATTTCCCCCGGCAGCCTGGGCCTCATCCAGTTCCCCTGGACTGTGCCGGACGCAGATCGATGCAAGTACATCGAGGATCCGACCATTTGCCAGCCGCCCGGCATCAGCGACCAATGCATTCTTGTGCAGCTCTCCGAGGTGACCCCGCCAGGCCCGTCGCCGCCGCCGCCGCCGCCGCCGCTCGTCTTCCGCAACCAGAGCGCGTACATGAATATGCTGTTCTCGCAGGCCTCGACCCTCCGGCACCGGGCGCAGATCAGCGTCGTGGGCCTGACGCCGCTGGCGGACAGCCGGACCACGCGGGACGTGTATTTGTACGTCGAAACCGTGAACATGCCGGCCAGGATCTCGTCGGACGCTTCGTCGAAATCCGCCGTCGTCGCCACGCGCGATACGCTGATTGTCGCTCGGCGCGATACCGCGCTGCGGTTGGAAGGGGGCGTCGTCCGCCTGGCCCGGGGCGATAGTCTGAGAGTGCCGCTCAAGCACACGCTCCTCGCTCCCGGCGCTTCGGCCGCTGAACGGTTCGCGGCTGTGAGGAGGGCGGCGGAGACCGGGAAGATCACGGTTCCAGAGGTCGATGCAGCTGTCCCGACGTATCGGATTCATGCGTACCACGCGACGAGTGACAGCCTCGGCAAAGACCCCATCCTCGAGCCACAGACATCCTTCGGGTACTGGGTCAGCCATGACGGCGAGATCGTCGGCTGGAAACACCGCATCAAGGGCGAGCGCCTCGTGAAGCTGGCCCCGAACTACTACAAGATCGAAGTCCCCAACAATGGCACCACGACCATCACGACCATCATCGAGGCCTTGGAGCCACCGCGCTTCGCCCTCAGTCTCCACGCCGGCGTGAGCCTGCCGCACGGCAACTTCGGTAACGCCGTCGACCCGGGCTTCGGCGTGACAGGCGACCTCGAGATGCGCCTGAATCACACATTCACCGCCGAGGCCCTCTTCGGGTTCCATCGATTCAAGGGAGTCGCGTCGAGCGCCGACGTCGATCTGACTCACATTTCCGGTGGTCTCAAGGCGTATGTCACGCCTGGGCGAACCAGACTCTTCGTCAGTGCTGGCGGCGGCACGTACACCTTCGACCCTGGCGCGACCGATCCCGGCGCGCATGCCGGCGCCGGAATCCAGTTCAACCCGTCTCTTCGATTCGCCTTGGAGGCGGTGTACACCGCCCACACCGTGTTCACCAGCGGCTCGAACACCACCTTCTCGAGCATCCAGGCAGGAGGTCGGATCCGGTTCTAGGCGTGCGGCCACGCCTGGCAGCCGGCATAGAGGCCCATGCCCACCATCTTCATTAGCTACCGCCGCCGCGGCGAGAGCGCAGGCTACGCCGGCCGCCTGGCCGCCGAGCTGCGCGACCACTTTGGCCCCGACCAGCTGTTCCGGGACATCGAGAAGATCGAGCCCGGCCTCGATTTCGTCGAGGTCATCACCAGCGCCGTCGCCTCGTGCACCGTGCTGATCGCGGTCATCGGCGAGGACTGGCTCACCGCGGCCGACAGCACCGGACGGCGGCGGCTCGATGATCCCCAGGATTTCCTCCACCTCGAAGTCGCCACGGCGCTCGGGCGGAATATCCGCGTGATTCCGGTCCTGGTGAGCGACGCGACCATGCCCCGTCCGGAGCAGCTGCCCGATTCGCTCAAAGCGCTCGCCCGGCGCCAGGCCCACGAGTTCAGCGATTCCCGCTGGGATTACGACATGCAGCAGCTGATCGCGACCCTGGAGAAGGCCGGCATCCGGCGCCGCCGCACCCTGGAAGCAGGGCCGCCCCTCCTCACGCGGACGTCGCTCAAATGGGCCCTGGGAATCGGAATCCCGATCGCCCTGGTCGCCGGGGTCCTGGTCGCGAAGATGATCGGCGTCGGTACCAGTCTCGCCCCGGCGGCGCAGCTGCTGTTCTTTGAGGCCGAACCTCCCGCGATCGCCGCGGGCGCCGCTTCGGTTCTGCGGTGGCAAACCGCGAACGCGGACGTGGTGAAGCTCGATGGAAACCAGGTCGAGCCGTCCGATTCCACCGTGGTCCATCCGACCCGGACGACCACCTACCGCCTGAGCGTCCGGGGCGCAAGGTACCAGATCGACACGGCAGTCACCGTTGCGGTGACCCGGCTGCCCGAGGTCGTCGCGGCGGTGCCAGAGGTCGTCGCAGTCGTGCCGCCTCGGATTGAGGAGTTCCAGGCGAGTCCACCGAGCGTCATGCCGGGCCAGGACGCTTCGCTGTGCTACGCGATGAGCAACGTGACCAGCGCCCGCATCGATCCGGGGATCGGGCCACTCACGTCCCTGCGCAGGGACTGCCGTTCGGTCAGTCCGGCCCAGACGACGGTGTACACGCTGACCGCGAGGGGCCTCGGCGTGCAACGGGTCGCTCGCACGGTCACCGTCGAGGTGACCGCCCTCCCGCAGCCGAGCATCAGCTACTTCAACGCGCAGCCGGCCACCGTCGCACCGGGCAACCGGGCCTCGCTCTGCTATGGCGTGTTCAGCGCGGCCGCCGCGGCCATCGAGCCCGACGTCGGGTCCGTGCAGCCGCTGGAGAAGGAGTGCGTCCCGGTGACACCCGCCAGGACCACCACGTACACCCTGACCGTCATCGGCACGCTGGGCGCGACGCGCTCGGCACGCACCACCGTCCACGTCACCGCGGCGCCGGGATCACCCACGACGCACTCCACGGGCTCGCTGAACAATCGATCAGACGGAGACGGCGGATCTCGACGAGGGTGTCGTCGGCGTGGAGGCAGAGGTAGACGCAGACATCTGGTTTGAAGCGGTCACGGCCACCGAGCGGTATGTCGCAGCCTGGAGCGGCGCTGTCATCGCCAATGCCGGCAGCCGCTCGGTAGGGCGTGACGACTGCGCGGCCATGGCACTCTCGCCCACCAGGATTCCGATCGATGACCTGCCGGTCGGCACCTATGTCTGTGTGCGCACAAATGAAGGACGCTATTCCCAGTTCCGCGTCGATGCCCCGGTTGGTCCGAGCGCCGGCCGGCTCCGAATCAGCTACACCACCTGGACCCGGGAGGCAGATGCGGCCGGCCGCAGGAGACGATGATTGACCGCCCGCCCGGAACGCCGGGGTCACGCCCAGGCAACTGCTCGCCGCGATAATGCCGTATGGCACCCGCCTCGCATGGGGTGAAACCGCGGTGGCCGCTGGCCCGCGGGAGGCGCCGGCTCCTCCTCCTGGCCTCGCTTATCGCGGCCAGCCTGGCGTGGGGCTGTGCGCCCAAGCAGGTGGGCCGCGACGCCGGCACGGCAGTCACGGAGGCGTGGAACCGGAGCCGGGATACGGTGACGTCCGCCGCGCGGCAGGTCGTCGGCGCTGCCATGGGACAGCTTCGCCAGACCGTCCGGGACTCGCTGCAACCCGCGCTCGACTCGACCCTCAAGCGACTCGAGGACTCCTTGGCCGCCTTCGTCGCCAAGAACCTGAGCGACTCGTTGAGCCGGCTGCTCGACCGCAACGTCGGGGTGCTCAGCGCGTCGATGAATGCGGCGGTCGGGGCTTGGGTCGAGCGTCTCTCGGCGTCCGTCCGCACCGACCTCGGCCCCGAGCTCGGCCGCGCCGCGGAAACCGCGGCCGCCCGCGCCGCCAGCGCCCTCGCCACCAGCCTCGGCGGGGACTCCTTGCGCCAGGCGGTCGTCACCCTCGCCGACTCAGTCGTCACCCGGGCGATTGCCGCCATCGGACGAGAGTCCCGACGCCAAACCAGCCGCCTCCCCTGGTGGGCCTGGGCGGCTGTGATCGGGTTCGGCCTGGCCGTGCTCGCACTCGTCGGGCTGTTCGTCGTGAACGTGAAGCGCATCCACCAGCGCGAGGCGTCGCTGCGCCTCGTGACCCTCGCCGTCCAGGAGCGCGGCGATCTGGCGGTCAAGAGCCGGGTCAAGGAGCTGGCCACCCAGCACGGCGTGGAGCCGTGGCTGAACGCGTTCCTGCGCGAGCAACGCCTGCTCATGCCCCCCCGATGACCACTCCCGTCAGTCTCGCCTCCGAACAGGCCACGCGGGCGCTCGAGATTCTCCAACAGGAGTCGCTCGTGCTCCGGCCCTCAGCGCGCCAGGTGCTCGTCTACCGCCTCCTCCACTGGGACGTGGCGGCTTTCGGCGTGGCGTTGGTTGCGGTTTGGCTCACCACCGTTGTTCAACGTGATCGCTCCGCGCTCACGGATGTGGTTGCCGGGCTGCTTGGGCTCACCGGGCTAGTCATGTTCCCACTCTTCCTGCTGAACCTCGGCTTGGTCCGGAGGCTGTGGCGCGTGGCCAAGGTGCGGCGTCGATTGGGTCTCACCCAGCCACTCGCGGCGATCTTCAGGGCGCAACGACAGAAGACCAGATTGCGGAATCTCGCGACCGCCATGCTGGTTCTCGTCGGCATGGGGTTCGTCCTGCTCGCCGTCATGGTGGCGATGGTTGCCGAGCGCGTCGGGGGGCCTGTGGTGGCGGCCTTCCTGGTCGCTTTCTGGCTGGCTCTCGGCGTTCCCCTTCTTTCCCTGCACTTCCTGCGCCGCGGAATGGAGAGACTCGCCGTGGTCGATCGATTGCATTCGGGCTTACGCGCGGCTGTCTCGGACGCTGGAGCAGGCGAAGCGACGAGCATCGCGGTGTCGGCGAAGGACTACGAGCTGATCGCCGGGATCGAGCGGGCGCAGATCATTGCGGAGCGATACCAAAACATCAGGCGGAGCCAAGGGAGCACCAAGGGCTCCGGCTTTGCGGTCCAGATGGGCATTGCCGCTCAACAGGCCAAGTCCGAGCTGCCCGGTCGGGAGAGAGTCCTCGTCGATGAGCAGATCCTCCGCCTGATGGAAGACCCTCAACCGACCGGTGTCATCATCGATGCCGAGGGTGCGCTGCGCCGTCTGCCCGTTCCCGACACCTCGGCGGAAATCGTCTTTGCCTTGGACCAGGAAGCGCGACGCGTCAGGATCGTTCGCATTGTGTCGCCGGCGGCGCCTCAATCAGCGATCCGCGGCTAGGAGCGGAGGCGATGACAGCCGAGTTCCCTGAGTACAGCCTCAAGATGAGCCGCGCTGCGCAGGAGCAGAGATCAAAGCTCCCGAGAGAGCTGCTGCCCAAGCTGGATGACATCATCTACGGACTCGCGACCGATGCGAAGCAACGCGACAGCGCGACGCCAGCGTCGAAGGATGGCAACAGCCGCGTGTATATGCATCCGTCCCCTCTCATCCAAGTCACCTTCGAGGTCAACCTCGAAGAGAAGATGCTCTACATCGTCAATGTTGCGGCTCCAGCGTTCGCGATGAGGAAAGCCATATTCATCAGCTACTGCCATGAGGACGACGAGTGGCTTCAGCTGCTCAAGAAATTCCTGACTGTACTCGAGCAACAAGGCATCATGGATTTTTGGGACGATTCCAAGATCCAGCCGGGAGCCGACTGGCGTGCCGCGATCCAGACGGCGCTCGATTCCTCCAAGGCCGCACTTCTCCTGATCAGCCAAGACTTCCTGGTCTCCGATTTCATTAGGAACGCCGAGCTGCCCCAGCTGCTGAAAGACGCGCAAGCGAAGGGGAAGAAGATCTTCTGGATTCCGGTAAGGCCCAGCACGGTGTTCGAGAGTCACAAGGAGATTACGCGCTTCCAGTCACTCTTAAAGGATCCCACGAAGCCACTCCAGCAGCTGGCAAAGGCGCAGCGCGAGAAGGCCCTCGTCCAGATCAGCAAGACGCTGGCCACGGTCGTTTCAGCGAACGATTTGGCCTAGGACCTCGGGGAGTCATCATGACCGGCCCAGAGAAGAAGAAGACCCCGCGATCCGTGACCGCGCTGCGCGGACTGTCCCGCTCGGCGGCGCAATCCCTGTGGCGCACGCACCAGGAAATCCGCGGCCCCTCGGCATTCCTCGGAAAGAACTTCCTGCCCTGGCTCTGGAACTACCTCAAGGTCGTCGGCACGCCGCGCTCGGCCTTCCCCGCGTATCAGGCCCCTACCTCCGCCCGCCCGGGAGTGTTCTCGATCCCGGACTCATGTGTGATCGCCCTCGCCTCGGACTGGGGCACGGGGACCGAAAGTGCCTATCGCGTGAGCGACGCCATCCGGGTCGCACAGCCCGACATCACGATCCACCTGGGCGACGTCTACTACTCCGGGACCGCCGACGAGTATCGCAAGTACTTCCTAGGTGAGGAAGATTGGCCGCGCGGGCGCCTCCGCCGCGCCGGGCCCGCCAGCGCCCTCGCGACCTACGCACTCAATGCGAACCACGAGATGTACTCGGGAGGCGCAGGCTATTTCGGCGCGGCCCTCCCCGCCCTCGGCCAGGAGACGAGCTACTTCTGCTTGGAAAACGCGCACTGGCGGATTCTCGCCCTGGACACGGGCTACTACGCCAAGAGCGTGCCGTTCCTGGAGCTGATCGTCAACTTCATCCGCCTGCATGGCGCCAACCGGCGCTGGCTCGAAGACGTCGTGTTCGCCGATGCGACCGACCGGCGACCAGTCCTCCTGCTCAGCCACCACCAGTGGTTCAGCGCGTTCGACTCCGAGTACAAGCGCGTGGGCGACCAGCTCCGGCCGTACCTCGACCGGGTGCTGCTGTGGTTCTGGGGCCATGAGCACCGCTTCGCCGGCTACGCGCCCTTCGGGTTCGACGGCGCCACGGTCCGGGCCCGCTGCATCGGGCACGGCGGGATGCCCATCGAGCTGGGCAAGACGCCGCAGCGGAGTGACCGGCCTCTCGTCTTCACCGACGAGCGCCAGGCCGGCGTGCTCGAAGGGGAAGCGATCGGCTACTGCGGCTTCGCCGTCCTGCGCCTCGATGGTCCGGCGCTGGTCGTGGAATACTTCGACGAGATGAGGAAGAAGCTGCTCGAGGAGCGCTGGTCCGCCGGCGCCGGAGGCGTCAACGGCGCCGTGGCGCTGGGCGGCGAACTGAAGGGCTTCAGGCCACTCAACGAGCTGGTCTCCTAGGGTGCCTCGAGGCACCGGGAGGACTGCGATGGGCCTCACTGCCGCCGAACGATGGCTGAAATGGCTGCTCAACGTGCTCGTGGGCGTCTTCCTGTTGGCCGCGCTCGTGTACGAGCTGGGCGCGCTGGTGGGACCGCTGCGCGGGTTCTTCCGGCAGCTGCCGTTCGTCTCGAACTCGGTGGTGAAGGTCAGCTTGATGGGGCTCCTGTGCCTCTACGCCGCGGGCGACGTGCGGCGGCGCATCGGCCTCGTGGGGCTCGTCATTCTGGGCCACGTCCTCTCGGTCGCTGCGATGCTGGTGCTCCTCGGCCTCAGCGACACGCAACGGCTGGTGGCGCTCGGCGCCCGGACCACGACCGTCGGGAACCTGCTGTGGGGCGCCATCGCGCTCGACGGGTTCATCACCCTGGTCGTGCTGGTCTTCTACGCACTCGCCAAGCGCGCCGCGCGGGCGCAGGGACAGCACCAGGAGCCACCGACGGCGCCCCGGCTCACCAGCGCCGAGCGCTGGATGCGCGGCGTGCTCATTGCCTTCGGCGCCCTCTTCGCCCTGGCTGCGGTTGGCTACGAGCTGGGTCCGCTGTGGGCGCCGGTCCGGGACTTCTTCGTCGAGCTTCCCTTCGTGACGAACTCCGTCGTCAAGGTCGGCACACTTGCGCTGCTCTGCTTCTACGTGTGCAAGGACCTGCGGGGCAACCTGCCGCTTGTGACGTTGCTCATCGTCGCCCACGTCGTTTCCGCTGGGGCGCAGGCGGTCTTTCTCCTGGCCACGGATACTGGCTACACGGTGACGCTGGGCACGCGGAGCGTCGCGCTGGGCGCGGTTCTGTGGGGCTCGATCGCCCTCGACGGCGGCATCACGCTCGTGCTGTTTCTGTGCGCCCGGGCCGCCTGGAAGGCTCGGTTCGGCGCGCTGTTCTTCGCACCGATGGAGTACCGGGCGCTCATCGCGCTCGCGGACGTCGTCGTGCGCGGGAAAGGCGCGAACGACGAGAAAGTCCCGGCCGCCGACGTCGCCGCCAACGTGGATGGCTACGTCAGCCAGATCCGAGCCCGACGGCGGTGGGTGTATCACGTGATGCTCGTCATGCTGCAGCTGCACCCGCTGCTGTACTTGAGGGCTCCCCTCTCGGAGCTGGATGCGGCAACGCGCCTGCGCCATCTCCGCAAGCACTTCATGCGGGACGTGCTGCTGCCCAACATTCCGGACTGGTGGCGGCGGATCGTGCAGGTGTGCATCCGGGTGGGCAAGCAGCTGGTCTACGTCGGCTACTACAACGACCCGCGGTCGTTCGAGTCGCTGGGATACGTGCCCTTCTCGCGGCGCCCCCGCGCCCGCCATCTCAAGATCCCGGAGCGCGCGCCTCACCCCCTCCGGGTCGAGCGGCCAGGCGATCTGCGCGACACCACTCTCGAGGCGGACGTCTGCATCGTCGGGAGCGGAGCCGGCGGAGCCATCCTCGCCTATTACCTGGCCAAACAGGGGCGACAAGTCCTGGTGCTGGAGCGCGGCCAGTACGTGGAGCCCCGCGAGTTCACCGAGGACGAGGTCGAGATGATCGGCCGGCTCTACGCAGACGGCGCCTTCCAACAGACCCAGGATTGGCGCTTCACGGTGCTGCAGGGGAGCTGCGTCGGGGGCACGACGGTCGTGAACAACGCGGTCTGCTTCCCTCCGCCCGACCACGTCCTCGCACGCTGGAACGACCCAGCGCTGCACGATGCCGGCCTCGACCTGGGCGCGCTGCGGAGGAGCGTCGACGAGGTCGTCCGGTTCCTCCCCATCACGTCCCAGAACGGCGTCCGTCTGAACCCATCGTTCCCCGAGTTCCTGCTGGGGGTGGAACGGTTCAAAGACGGTCTGAAGGCGGTGGGTCAGCAGCCCCCATCACTCGAGGTCGGGGTCGTGCACGCGAACATCAAGGACTGCTTCGGGTGTGGCTACTGCAACATCGGCTGCGCTTTCGGCAAGAAGCTGTCCATGCTGGACACGGCGCTTCCGTGGGCGCAGCGGGACTTTCCCGGGAAGGTGCGAATCGTCGCCGAGTGCGAGGTCGAGCGGATTCGGACGCTGAGCGGTCCGATCGGCCGTGTGACCGACCTGCGCGCCCGGTTGTCCGACGGCCGGAAGGTCACGATCCGGGCCCGGACGTACGTCGTCTCGGCCGGCGCCATCGCCTCGAGCTACCTCTTGATGCGCAGCGGCGTCGGTCGCGACCTGCCCGTGGGCGAGCACCTGTGCTTCAACATGGGCGCGGCGCTCACGGCGGAGTTCGATGAGAAGATGGACGCGTATGACGGCCTCCAGATATCGCACTACGGCCGTCCCGACCCTGAGCGCGGGTGGGTGTACGAGACCTGGTGGAACCCACCGGTGGCGCAGGCGATCAACCAGCCGGGCTGGTTCGAGGATCACTTCGAGAACATGCGGCGGTACCCGTGGCTGATGGCCGCGGGGGTGCTGGCCGGCACGGCCGGCAACGCGCGGGTGCGACAAGCGCTCACCGGCGGCCCGGACATCGCCTATAGGCCCGAGCCGCGCGACCTGGCGAAGCTGTCGGACGGCCTCAAGACGCTCGGTTACATCCTGTTCGCCGCTGGCGCGCGCCGCGTGATGGCCAATACCTGGAGCGGCGACGTCTTCACCACACCGGATCAGCTCGCCCGGATGGACGAGCTGGTGGATCCCAAGCAGATGGCGCTGGGCACGGGTCACCCGCAGGGCGGCAACGCCATCAGCCAGGACCCCAGGCGCGGGGTGGTCGGCCCCGACTTCCGCGTGCACGGCTACAGCAACCTGTACGTGTGCGACGCGAGCGTCTTCCCCAGCAGCCTCACCGTTAACCCGCAACAGACCGTGATGACCCTGGCCCATTACGCGTCGTCCCGGATTCGCTGACGAGGGGGGATACCCGTGTACACGATCACGCCGCTGCGAGTGCTTGGACTGCTGCTGCTGTATGCCGCGCTGTTCGTCGTCATCCGGACCCACAAGAAGCGGATCGAGCCCGACGAGCGGAAGACCTTCTTCACGATCGCGGGCGTGTGGGCGATCAGCGTGTTCGTCGCGAACTATCTCCTGTACCGGGCCGGCCTGATGAGCTTCCTGCCCTGGGTGAACAACTTCATGCACACGTTTCTCTGGATCGGGATCTGCCTCTCCTTCCTGTATCTGGGAGTGCGGGAGGACGAGCCGATGCCCGTGCAGCTCGTGATCTTCGCGACGTTCAGCTTGATCGTGAAATACGCCGAGCAGCTCCTGTTCGGCACCTGGGACCACGGACACTTCTTCCACGTGTTCCAGGGGAACTTCGCGTACGTGCTGGGCTGGTCGCTGGCGGACGGGCTGTATCCGCCGCTCACGTTCTATGGTCTGCGGCTCCTGTCCAAGTCGATCCCCGGTCTCATCGCGCTGTGAGCGCCGCGCGGGGGAGAGCGTGCCGGGCTGCCGCGAGACGGCGGAGGTTCCATGAGTGACCTCGAGCTGGACCGACCCTACCGGCGGGGGGACACCGGGAATCAGATCAAGCTGATACAGGAATGGCTCAGCCTGAACGGGTCCCACGTGAAGGTCGACGGGGACTTTGGCCCGGCCTCCGAGGCTGCGGTCAGGCAGTTTCAGACGCAGCAAGGGCTGCCCGTCAGTGGGATCGCCGACGCCGCTACCTTCGAGCGGCTCATTGCACCGATGAAGGCGGCCCTGGCGCCGATCGCGGCCCAGGGCCGAGGGCTCGGCCCGCTCGTCGTCGCCTACGCCCAGCAGCATCTGGCCCAGCATCCGCGGGAGATCGGCGGCCAGAATCGGGGGCCCTGGGTACGGCTGTACATGGACGGCAAGGAGGGCGCCGACTGGGCGTGGTGCGCCGGGTTCGTCTGCTTCTGCCTGCAGCAGGCCTGCACCGGCCTCGGCGTGGCGATGCCCATCGAGGCATCGGTCTCCTGCGATTCGCTCGCGGCGTCGGCACGCCGGCGCGACCGATTGCTCGGGCAGCCCACCGAGGCCGCCCGGGGCCAGGTCGGCGCGGGAAGCCTGTTCCTCAATCGACGGACCCCAACTGACTGGACGCATACCGGCATCGTCGTAGCGGCCGAGGCGGAGGCGTTCCGAACGATCGAAGGGAATACCAACGATGAGGGAAGCCGCGAGGGCTACGAAGTCTGTGCGCGGACCCGTGGCTACAAGGATGTTGATTTCATCGTGATTTAGCGTGGCGCTGTCACCGTAACCGTCACGCAAAGGAGAGGTATGCTCGGCTCGGTGTCGCAGCCAACGGTCGCCGGTAAGATCGGGCGGTACACCTTCCTGGAAGGGCAAGTCCACATCCGATATCCGGACCTGCCGCGGCAGGGGCCGGAGCCGGACGGCGACACCGTCACGTTCCAGCCGCGCGATCGCGCCGCGCTCCTGCGACTACGACGATTCGGCACGCGCGGGCCCGAGATCAACAAGCGCGCCATGGCGCGGATTCGTTTCGAGGGCGTCGATGCGCTCGAAACGCACTTTCGTGAGACGCACCAGGATCTCGAGTTCGCCAATGCCGCTCGTGACTCCGTACTCCGCGCGCTCGGATTCCGCAACGTGAAGTTCTGGGACGACTTGCCGAACAAGGTGGAATCGGTAAACAGCGACTGGCAGTCCGGGTATGCGCTCGCCATCGGGATCGATCCGCACGGGCGGCTCATCGCACAGCTGTTCGCCGCCGACCGCAGGCCGCCCTGCGCGACGGGGAAGAAGCACGGCGATCGTGTCTGGGTCACCCCGAAGGACTTGGACCAGAGCCTGAACATGGCGCTGCTTCGCGGCGGACTCGCCTACGGCGAGTTCTACAGCACGATGCCGTTCGAGCTCGCGCGACACATGGCGCGGAGGGTCGAAAGCGCTCGACAGGCCAAGCGGGGCCTTTGGCCGAAGGAGCATGTCAATCGCAGGCGCACGGCCACGATCGCCAACCTCGCCGCGGCCGAGAGCAAGATCCTGTGGCCGAAGCTGTTCCGGCGTCTGGCGGCGTACTTCCTTGAAGGCAACCTGGGGCTCGGTGCCTTCGACGCATGGCTCCGTGAGGACCCGATCAACCGGGACGACCTGATCGTGCTGCCGAGCGGCGAGCAGGCCAACATGCACAATCTGGTTCAGGTCCAGGGCAATCGGATCAGAATGCGATACGACCCCGAGGATCTCGTCATTCTGCCGGATCCGTAGAGGAGCGTGCCATGAATCAGACCGACACCTTTCTCGAGTTGTCCGCGTTGCTCACGGGTCTCCACAACCTCGTCGAGGACCCCGAGGATAGGCGGCTGTCCGCGTCGATGGCCGATGAGTATCGGCGTCGCCTCGCAGCCGTGTTCGGCGAGCGCCTCGAGCGGCTGGTCACTGCGTACGAAGCCGTCAGGAACTCGAAGAGCAGCGGCGGGTGGTCGCCGAAGCTCCTCGAGCGCCTGCGCGAGACCAGCGAGTTCAAGGACGACACGATTGAGTTCGTCGCGCGGCAGATCGTCAACGTCTGGTACTTCTCGCAGTTCGTGGACACTCCGGGCGGCGACCACTTCTTCGACGGTGGCTTCTACGAGCGCGGGGCGATTTGGAAGCTGATCAAGACGCACCCGATCGGCTTCTCGAACCAGCCGCACGGGTACTGGACCCGCAAGCCGGACTGAGGAGGAGCAATGACTGCACAGCACAGCGGTGACGAGTGCGAGAGCGAGTACGAGGTTGTCATCGTCGGCGCCGGAGTCGCTGGTGCTCTGTGTGCCTGGAAGCTCGCCGAGCTCGGCCATGGGAGCATCCTCCTCCTCGACGCAGGCGACAATGGGATCACGCACGGACAACGGATCCTCTTCCACCACACGATGGACGTGCAGGGTCATCGCGGAAATCCGTTCGCCCCGTACGAGGGTCTAGAGAGCCGCTTGTGGGCGCCCGAGCCTGTCAAGTCCCAGAGCGGCTTCGACGAGGAGTACTATGACTACTCGGAGGAGGCTAAGAAGAAGGATCCGTTCAAGGCCGGCTACAACCGCATGGTGGGCGGCAGTACTTGGTCCTGGCGCGGCAACACCCCGCGCATGGTGCCGAATGACTTCGCCCTCAAGACCGTGTACGGACAGGGACGCGATTGGCCTATCGGCTACGCCGAGCTGGAACCCTGGTATTGCCAGGCGGAGTGGGAGCTCGGCGTTTCCGGCAATCACGACGAGCTCGATGGGCTGCACGGTGCGTACCGCAGTCGGCCGTTTCCAACCACGGGCATTCCGCCGAGCTACAGCGACGAGCGGATCAAAGCGCGTTTGATCAACGCGGCCGTGCGTGGCACACCCGTGCGCGTGGTGACGACGCCGCAGGCGCGCAACTCGGCGCCCTATGACGGTCGCCCGGCGTGCGAGGGGCACTCGAACTGCATTCCGCTATGCCCGATTCAGGCCAAGTACGATGCGACGGTGCATCTGCGCCGTGCGCTCGCGCTCGGCGTGACGCTCAAGACGGCCGCCGTGGTCACGCGGATCGAGAAGGGCACCGCCGGTCGGGTCTCGGCGATCGTCTACCGCGACTGGCGGTCGTCGGATCCTTCTCGCGAGCGCAAGATCGGCGCGCGCCACGTCGTGCTGGCCGCGCACGCGATCGAGACGCCCAAGCTCCTGTTGATGTCGGGACTGGCGAACTCCAGCGACATGGTCGGCCGCAACCTGAACGACCACGCCCAGTTCGAGGTGATCGCCCTGTTCCCAGAGCCCGTCTATCCGTTCCGTGGCCCACAGAGCATCACCAGCATCGAGGACTTCCGCGATGGCGCCTTCCGACGCGAGCACAGCGCGTTCCGCATGACCATCGGGAACGATGGTTGGGGTCGCTCCGGGTCTCCCGCGACTGTGATCGACCAACTCCTCGCGGCGGGGCACTACGGCAAGCCGCTACCGAAGCTGATCGCCGACAAGATCCCGCGGATGGTCCGCATCAGCTTCTCCACCGAGTCGTTGCCGGACCCCGCCAACCGCGTGGCGCTCTCGAGCAAGCGCGACAAGCTCGGTGTGCCGCGGCCCAGCCTTACGCACGACATCGGCGACTACACTCGCGCCGGTCTGCGAGTGGGCTTCCAGACGGCGATGGAGCTATTCAAGATCATGGGCGCGGAGATCCCGACGCAGCCGAAGGAGCTCGAGCCGCCGGGCAAGCGGATGAACTGGAACACGGCGGCGCACATCATGAGCACCACCATCATGGGCGTAAACCCTGCGGACTCAGTAGTCGACCCGTGGGGTCGCACCCACGATCACGAGAATCTCTGGATTGTCGGGAGCAGCGTGTTTCCAACGGGGGCAACGGCGAATCCAACGCTGACCCTCGCGGCCCTTACGCTGCGCACCACCCAGGCACTGCATCGCGAGCTCGCTCTGCAAGGGTGAGTCCGGATGACGTTGCGTCGGACCACGGCCCGGTGTTGTTTGAGGTCCGGAGGAAGCGTGACTGTCGGCCCGAACGGCGCCGGCCTGCGAGGTATCCCCTGACGGCGAGGCACGTATGCCGCCACCACAAGTGAAGATCAACCCAGCCGGTGGCCGGTTGAGCGTCGCGGTCGTGATCGGCCACGCTCAGATCGGCGCGTTCGAGGTGTCGTTGTACGACGCCGAGGACCGGAACCCCCAGGACATCGGCAAAGGCGTGAACACGGACAACATTCCCGACGTCTTCGAGATCCCGGCTCCGCCGGCGGAGCTGAACCGACGCATCCTGTGGTGGAGCATACATGTCGCGTCACCATCGGGTGCTGCTGGAGAACGCTACAGCACGGAGGTCCGGGTGCAGCAGGACGGCCAGACGGTCCACGGGGGAACGTTCATCAAAGCAGGAGCGCTGGGCGACCAAGCCGTCCAAGTGACCGGCATGGCGCGCCTGGTGATCTGAGCCATGGGGATCCGTGACTTGGCACGCGACCTCTGCATCGCGTGCGCGTTGGTGGTCGCGGCGGGGGGGTCGCGTCCGGCCGTCGGGCAAGACTCGACCTCGTCGGCCGACAACCTCAAGGTCCCCTGGGCCCAGCTCGATCTCGCCGTTCCCGAGGCTCCGGCGTTCGTGCTCCTCGGGGTGGCACCCAGTGAAGTCAATCGGCCGACGAATGTCCGGGAGCTCGGCGTCGCGCTCCTCAACGGTGTCGACAAGCACGGGAGGTTGCGCGTTGGGCTCGCCGTGACCGCCGCGCCCTACCTCGCCCTGCGCGGCCGGAACCTGACGCTCCAGGCGTACCGCCGCAGCGTGCTCGCACGCTTGCTCACACGCGCACAGCTCTCCATCGGTACCAGTCGCGCCGCCGACGACACGGCCTCCACCGACCTCGGGCTCGGGATCCGGCTGGTGCTGTTCGACGCGGGGGACCCGCGCCTGGACCGGGCGCTGGTCGACTCGATCGCCCAGCTGCTGTTGAGCACGCTGCCGCCGGCCCCCGACCGCATCGACACCACGGCCGAGGCGGGTCAGACGGCCACCTTCGTTCCGGGCCTCGCGGAGCAGCTCGACCGGTTGCGGGCCGCGGCGGAGCGACGGAACTGGAACAAGAGCCGGCTCGAATTCGGGGCGGGCGCTGCGTGGTCGGCGCTCTCCTCGGCGATCGACAGCCTCAGGTATCAAGGGCTCGGCGTATGGCTGACCGGCGCCGTCGGAGTCCAGCACTGGGGTCAGGTGGTCTTGCACGGTCGGTTCCGACAGACCTCGGTCCCGGCCGACGTGAGCTCCTATGGCTATGGGGCCCGACTCGTCGTCGGCGCCACTCAGCTCAATTGGTTCGGCGCAGTCACCGCGACAACGGACAAGCCGTCCGGCGGCTCGAGCGACACCAGGGGCCGCTGGACGAGCGGTCTCGAGTTCCGCCTGATCAAGAACACCTGGGTGGAGGTGGGTATCGGCAGTGAGTTCGGGACGGGCGAGGGGAACCGCTTGCTGAGCCTCGCCAACCTGCGGTGGGGGACAGATCGGCAGCCGAGGATCCGGTGATGACATGATGAAGCTCTTGAAGCTCGTGCTCGTGTGGGGCCGACGACTCCCGTGGCGGTTCACCGCCGTCTTCGTCGCGCTGATGCTCGGCTATCTCGTCGGCTTGTCCAAGCTGGTGGATGTCAAGGGGCAGGAGACGATCGCCGATCTGTTGTGGACGGTATTCGGGCTTCCCGCGGTGCCCGGAGGGCTCGTCATCGTAAAGGTCTTCTGGGAGGGACTTGTCGTCGTCGCCATTCTCCTCGCCGGCGTGCTCTTCAGCTATAACATCGCGGCGTGGGCGTATCGGAAGATCCGCCGTAAGACCGCGGTCGTGGTACCGGCGCCCGCGGCGGACTCGGCGGGGAAGGGGACGCGGCTCGACGGGTTTGAGAGGATCGGGATCATCCTGGCGGGCGGCGGAGCGAAGGGGGCGTACCAGGCCGGTGCGATGAAAGCGATCCACGAGTTCCTGGAGCACAACGGCGCCCTGGGCAAGGTCAAGATGATCGCCGGGACCTCGATCGGCTCCTGGAACGCGATGTTCTGGCTCGCGGGGCTGGTCAAGCCGCCCGCGCCCGATGGCACGAGCTTGCACGAGCGGTGGTGGCGGACGATCGGGATCGACCGCATCGTGGAGTTCGACAGCTATTGGCCGCTGAGGCGCAACCACTTCTTGCTGCCCACGCCCTGGCGCGAGACGTTCGGGCAGATCTTCCTCGAGACGCCCGGGGTGCGGGACGGGCTGGCGAAGCTGTTTGTGGCCGACCCGGGGATGCATTTCTATTTCACCCGCTCCAATGTCGAGCGCGGGTATCTCGAGTTCGCGACCAACTGGCCCGGGATCCGGGCTCTGACGCGCCCCAACCTGCGCACAGCGGACCCCGATGACACCGAGCCGGTGGTGAAGCTCGACCGCTACGAGGTGATCGAAGGAGACGATGTTCGCATGGCCCTCGGCCGAGTGGAGCTCGCCGTTTTCGCTTCGATGGACCTGCCTCCCCTGTTCCCCTATGCCCGGATCAAGGTCGACGTCGAGGAGTGGTTCGAGGACGGGGGAGTGGTGGAGAACATCCCGGTGTGGTTCGGCACCCAGATCGAGCAATGCGATCTCCTGTTCATCTTGCCGCTGAACGCTTCGTTCGCGGCGTCGGTCGATCGGACCTCGATCACGAAGCGCCTGTTTCGCGTCATGGATGTGCGCCAGGGGGTTCTGGAGCGGAACGCTCTGAAGCAGGCGTATCTGTACAACGAGCTGGCCGCGCTGCGGGGCAAGGCCGAGGCCGCTGGGGCCACCGCGGGGCCAGGTCCCAGCTCGGCGACGCCGGATTTGCAGAAGACGGCCCTCAGCCGCAAGCACACGCCGATCTCCGTCTTCGCCATTTGCCCGGAGCAGCCGCTGGCGATCGGCACATCCGAATTCTGGAAGCCGCAGGAGGCGGGGCAGGCGTTCGAGCTGATGTACGCGGCCACGAAGTACGAGCTGGGGGAGCGGTTCAAGGAGGACACGGACCCGAACTGGCTCAGGATGACGCTGGTGAGCCCGCAGGGGGAGCGGACGTGGGTGGATGACTTCTGAGGAGGCCCAACTGGGTTGAGCGATGCCACTTCCGGAGCGTATACAGCCAGATCAGTATGACGCCTTCGTCTGCTACAGCCGGCAGGATGTGGCGTTCGCGAAGAAGCTGGAGCAGGCCTTGGAGGCGTACAAGCCCCCGAAGGATCTGGCGGTACCCCACCGGCATCTCAACGTCTTTCGCGACGAAGGAGATCTAACGGGCACTGAGTACTACCAGTCGATCGAGCGCCAGCTCGAGAACTCCGCGAAGCTCATCGTTGTCTGCTCACCGGACGCTCGCCGAAGCGACTATGTGGCCGATGAAATCCGCCGATTCACCAAAGGGAAGGGCATAGCGAATGTCATTCCCGTCCTGGCTGCCGGTATTCCGAACAACGAAGCGAGACCAGGCCAGGAATCGGAGATGGCATTCCCAGAGGCTCTCTGCGAAGCCATGCAAATGCCTCTGGCGATCAGCTACGTCGGCTTCAACCGCCGCAAGGACAAGATCGCTAAGGGCGTCTTCGTCGGCTGTTGGTACACGCTCTTGTCCAATATCTACGATGTCACCCGCAACGAGATTGAGGAACGCGACAAGAAGAAGCAGCGTCGCCAGCGACGGGTTACAACCGCAGTTGTGAGCGGGGTAACGATAGCTGTTCTCTCACTCTCGGTTGTCGCACGGGAAGCCAGGTTGAATGCCGAGTCCCGGCAGCTCGCGAGCAGAGCGGTTGAGACGCTGGAGCATCGCCCGCTAAGGGGCCTGGCGCTTGCGATCGAGGCCGGGCGTAAGGCGTACACGCACGAGGCGGAGGACGCGTTGCGCCGCGCGCTCCTGAGCCCTCATCCCTGGGCAATCCTGGGACCCTATTCAAGCGAGGCCGCTCACCCGGGATTCAGCCCGGACGGGCGGTGGGTGATCACGACGGGCACGTACGGGACGGCGTGGGTGTGGGAAGTGAGCGGGGGACGCCTCGTGGCGGAGCTGCGCGGCCTGGGCAGAGTGCGGCACGCGTTCAGTCCGGATGGGCGCAGGGTGCTCACGGCGAGCAGTGAGGACAGCACGGCGCAGGTGTGGGAAGCGGGCTCCTGGCGAAAGGTGGCGGTCTTGCAGGGCCATGCGGGCGGAGTCTCGCACGCGGTGTTCAGCGCGGACGGGCGCTGCGTGGTCACGGCGAGCGAGGACAGTACGGCGCGGGTGTGGCAGGCGAGCTCGGGGCGGGAACTGGCCAAGCTGCGGCGCCATGAGGGTGCGGTGTTGCACGCGGAGTTCAGCCCGGATGGGCGGCAGGTGGTGACAGCGAGCCGCGACAAGACGGCCCGGGTCTGGGAGGCGGCTTCTGGGCGGGAACTCGCGCTGCTGCAGGGCCACGAGAATTCGGTGTTGCACGCGGGGTTCAGCCCGGACGGGCGGTGGGTGCTTACGGCGAGCGAGGACGGCACGGCGCGGGTCTGGGAGGCGCGCTCGGGTCGTGAGGTGGCAGTGCTGCGGGGCCAGGGCGCGGTCCGGCACGCGGCGTTCAGCCCGGACGGGCGCTGGGTGCTCACGGCGAGTGAGGACAGTACGGCGCGGATGTGGGAGGCGAGCTCAGGGCGGGAAGTGATGGTGCTGCGGGGCCACGCGGGGTCGGTGTTGCAGGCGGGGTTCAGCCGCGACGGGCGTCAGTTGCTCACCGCGAGTAGTGAGGACGGCACCGCACGGCTGTGGGAAGCCAGCTCGGGGCGGGAAGCGGCGGTGCTGCGGGGTGGCGCGGGCCCGGTGAGCTACGCGGGGTTCAGCCCGGACGGGCGCTGGGTGCTCACGGCGAGTCAGTACGGCACGCGGGTGTGGGAAGCGAGCTCGGGCCGGGAAGTGGCGGCGCTGCGTGGCCATGAGGGTCCAGTGTTGCACGCGCAGTTCAGCCCTGATGGGCGGCAGGTGGTGACGGCGAGCCGGGACAGGACCGCACGGGTTTGGGAGGCGAGTTCGGGGCGGGAAGTGGCGGTGCTGCGGGGCCATGAGGGTCCGGTGTTGCACGCGGAGTTCAGCCCGGACGGGCGGCGGGTGGTGACACTGAGCTGGGACAGCATGGCACGGGTTTGGGAGTCGAGCTCCGGCCTGGGTGTGGCGGCGCTGCGGGGCCATGAGGGTCCGGTATTGCGTGCGCAGTTCAGCCCGGACGGGCGGCAGGTGGTGACGGCGAGCCAGGACAGAACCGCACGGGTTTGGGAGGCGAGTTCAGGGCGGGAAGTGGCGGTGCTGCGGGGCCATGAGGGTGCGGTGTTGCACGCGGAGTTCAGCCCCGACGGGCGGCAGGTGGTAACGGCGAGCGACGACACCACGGCGCGGGTGTGGGAAGCGAGTTCCGGACGGGAAGTGCGGGTCTGGCGGCCGGTGGAAGGGAGCTCGGGACAGGAGGGGCGGGTCTTGTGGCGGGCATACGACGGTTCGGTGTTGCACGCGGAGTTCAGCCCGGACGGGCGCTGGATGGTCACGGTGGGTGGGGACGGCACGGCGGACGTATGGGATGTGGGCTCGGTCTCCGGTCGGGAAGTTGTAGTCCTGCGGGGACACGAGGATTCGGTGTTGCACGCGGGGTTCAGCCCGGACGGGCGCTGGGTGCTTACCGCGAGTGAGGACGGCACGGCGCGGGTGTGGGAAGCGCGCACGGGGCGCGAGCGGGCGATCCTGCGGGGCCACCAGGGCGCAGTGACCGATGCGGCGTTCAGCCCGGATGGTCGGTTCGTAGTGACGGCGAGCAACGACGGCACGGCCCGGATCTACATCACGCGGTTTGAAGACTTGTTGCGGCTCGCCGAAGCACGGCTGCCGGTGAATGTGACCGAGGAAGAGCGGAAAGACCTGCTGCGGAGATAGCCCGACCCGTGACGCGAGGTTAGGATGACACAGCCCCCACCGCTTTCCGGAAGACGTTCCTCGGGCTCGAAGCCCCGCGCCCTGTGCTTCATCGACATGCCCTTCGGCAAGAAGAAGGATCCCCACAGCGCGGTGGAGATCGACTTCGACCAGATCTACGAGGCGGCGATCAAGCCGGCGGTCGAGGGGGTGGGGCTCGAGTGCCTGCGCGGCGACGAGGAGCGCACCGGCGGCATCATCCACGTCCCGATGTTCGCGCGACTGCTGCTCGAGGACTTTGTCATTGCCGACCTGACCCTGGGTAACCCCAACGTCTTTTACGAGCTGGGAGTGCGCCACTCGGCGCGCCCCTGGACGACCATCCCGATCTTCGCGACGATCGGCGGACTCCCGTTCGATGTCAGCATGATCCGCGCGATTTCCTACGACCTGGTCAACGGCGCTCTCACGGAGTCGAATGCCGGCAAGTTGACGGAGGCCCTCACGAGCCGGCTCCGCGTCGCGCTCGATGGTCCGCCCGTCAAGGACAGCCCGTTATTCGAGCTGATCCCGGGTTTCCCGCGGATCGAGCTGCCGCACGAGTTCACCGACAAGTTCCGCGAGCGCGTGAGATACAGCGAGGAGTTCCGCGCCAAGCTCAGAGAGGCTCGGAGCCAAGACAGGCATGAGGCATCGCTCGCCGCGCTGCGAGAGATCCGCAAGAGCCTCGGCACCCTTGCTACCGCGGACCGGGGCGTCTTGGTCGATCTCCTGCTCTCGTTCCGGGACGTGAATGCCTGGGACGACATGGTCGCGCTGTGCGAAGCCCTGCCGGGCGAGCTGCGGCAAACGGCCGTCGTGCGGCAGCAGTGGGCCCTGGCGCTCAATCGCCGGAGCAGGGGCACAGATCGGGAGCGCGCCACGGAGATCTTGAGCCAGCTCGTCAAGGAGCGCGGCGCCGATCCCGAGACGCTGGGAATCCTCGGTCGCATCTACAAGGACCAGTACAAGGACGCCAAGGCGGCCGGGCGCGGGGCGATCGCGCGGGCGGCGCTCGATCAGGCGATCGATGCCTACCGGCGAGGCTTCGAGGCCGATCCGCGCGACTACTACCCGGGCATCAACGCCGTGACCCTGCTAGTCGAGAAAGGAAACCTGGACTCGGTGCCAGCCGAGGAACGTGAGGCGGCCATGAGAGAGGTTGAGCGGCTCACCCCGACCGTCAGCTTTGCCGTCGCCCGCCGCGGCGGCGCCACGTCGAGCGATTACTGGGACCTGGCCACTGTGCTCGAGCTGGCGGCGATCAGTGGCGACTGGGACGTGGCCGAGCGGGTGCTCGGCCGGGCACTGCTGCAGGCGAAGGCGGCATTCATGCTTGAGACCACGGTCGCCAACCTTCAGATGATTCGGGAGCTCCGTCGGCGGTCGGGGGAGACGCCCCAGCTGGACGGCATCATCGCGCAGCTCGGCAGTCGGGCCAAGGAATTGGCAGGAGGTGCCCCATGATTTCGCACCCTCAACGGATGCGTCGCAGCAGACTCGTGTTGCTATCGGTGACGCTGCTGGCAGGCGTGGCCGCGTGTAGCCGGGGAGTCAAGTCTGACCAGTTCGAGGCAGCTGTTCCCGAGGCTCCGAGGCGCATGGCATACCAAGTGGACGCCGGCCCGGCACCGGATGTGGCGGCCCTTCTGGCCCGGGCCCTCGAGCAAACCGTTTGCCTACTGCGCAGCGAGCAGGCGGACGAGTGCGAGGAGCCGGACCCCGAACCGCTGCTGTGCAACACGCGGCCGGTGGCGGAGATCCGGACCGCACTGAAGCCGGCCTTTGACGCCATCCCGCAGATGAGGCTGACCTCGGCCTCGAGCATCAGCGCGGAGCTGCGCGCTTCGGTCCCCGGAGGTACCGCCACTACTAAGGTGTGGGACGCCCGACGCGAGCACCTCTGCCGGGAATGGCGGAGCGCCGACGGCGCCTGCGTGGCCCTGAAGGTCGACAGGGTGTGGATTCTCCTGCACGCTCCGCCCGGGGGAGACGGACGGGTGGATCGCATCGAAGTCTTTCTGGCCCAGCGCGTGTGCGCCGATAAGCCCCGCTGACAGCCCGCGAGCCCAGCGATGCTAACCCACGAAACGATCCTCGACACTCTGCGCGACGCGTTCGACCCGAAGTACGGCGGCGACAAGGGCATTGCCTTGATCGCGCGCTACGACAATCCGGCGCTGAAGCTGAGTGGACGGCGAGCCCAGATCTTCTTGCCCGACTGCCACCTGCTCAGTCGCCGGGACGCGCCGGCGTACCCCAAGTGGGGGTTCAAGCAAGAGGAGGACCTGGCGCTCTGCCTGGCCCGGCTGACGACCCTCAAGGCCGACAGCCCGGGGCAGCTCAGGGTCTGGCATCTCGGCGACATCTTCGACATCTGGCGCGCCCGCGGCGGGATCGGGGATGCGGCCGAGGTGGACCTGATCTCGGCCGACTTTCCCGAGATCGTGGATCGCGTTCGCGATGGCCCGCCGCATGGGCTCAAGGCCGAGATCATCGCCGGCAACCACGACTACGCGCTGTTCCGGTTGTCGGAGTGGGAGGCAGCGCGCTACAAGATCGTCCCAAGCGACGACCCGGAGGGCGGCGACATCCTCGTGTTGCATGGCGATCTGTTCGATTGGATCGAGCGCCTGCCCGACGGGATACAAGCCGCCGCGGTGCGCCTTGCGACGGGGCACGCCTCCGGGCGGCAGAACGCTTTCAACGACCCCGAGGCCGTGATGGTCGCCAACCGTCTGCTCGAGCTGGGCGATCATCCCATCGGAACCGGTGAAGCCGAGCTGTCGCAGGGGAATGGCGCCGTACCCGCTGAAACGGCGGTCAACGTGGTCGCGGGCGATCAGGGGAACGAGAAGGCCCCCAACAAGCGGTTCTACGCCGCGGGCAAGGCGCTGGTGCAGGAGCTGCGGGGCCGGGGCCACAACATCCGCGCCCTGATCGTCGGCCACACCCACTGGCCGCGCATTGTGGCTGGGGATGCTGCGGGGCAACCGTTCGTGCTCATGGACTGCGGGTCATGGCTCGGCATGTCCCGGCTCGAGCCGGGCGGGCCGTGGGTCCACAGCGCGCAGATCGGGGTGCTGGTCGAGAACGACTTGCGGCTCTATCAGCTCGGCAGTCGGTCGGCCTAGGAGGGTCAGATGATCAGCGCGAAGCATCGAGTCATCGTGAGCGTGTTCCTGATCGCGTTCGCGGTCTGGGACGCGATCCTCGGCGGCGTATGTGCCTTCTTCCCCGAGACCTGGTTCAAGCTGACGCACGGCGTGGACTACGTCGATCCCCAGGCGCTACTGCGCCGCACGGGCGCCATCTGGCTGGCGTTTGCCCTGTTTCATCTGCTGGCGTTCCTGAAGTGGAAGACCAAGCCCTACTGGCTGGTGATCGTCGGCGGCATGCGCTTGAGCGAGATCTTCGCCGACTGGACCTACCTGTACTTCGCTCAGGCGATCACGACCGGCGGGCGGATCGGGCTGCTCCTGGCCACGCCGAGCAACATCTTCTTCAGCCTATTCTTCATCAGGAGCTTTCTGCTGGTGCAGCGCAGCGAGGGCGCGGCGCCGGAGTGAGACAGGAGGCGGCGCCCGCGTGGGGCGGGCGCCGCAGCGGTGGCGTTTCTGGCGCGTTACGCCGGCAGCTTCGGCTTGAACCCGCCCGCTTCCTGCACGGCCTGGAGCACATCCGCCTTTTTGAGCATGTAGCCGACATACTGGCCGCGCGCGTTGCGGTAAAGCAGCGCCGCTGTCCCGAAACACAGGAGAGCGAGGATCGCAGCGCCCCACCTGGCCTCGCTGGTGTAGGGACCGGGGTAGGGGCCAGCGGTCACCAGCAAGGCGACTCCCAGGAACCCGACGGGCAGGATCATGTTCATGGCCACTTCGAGATACCGGAAGTAGGTGACGTCGAGATCGGGCAATCGGCCTACCCACTTCTCGTCCGCGACCTTGAGCTGGTAGTACGTGACGGTCCGGTGCTTAACGGCATCGGCGTCCTTCAGACGGGCGTCGGCGCTGCTATACAGTGTGTTGTTGACCTCCGCGAATTTCGGCGACTTTTTGAAGTACTTGTAGAAGAAACCGTTGTAAAAGACCGCGCCAGAAACCTGAGCCATCAAGACGCCGGCCATGAAGCCGATGATGAACAAGGCGGTGAAGTGCTCCCCCAGGACCTCGAGGTTCTTGGCGAGAGAGGCTGCGTCTGTCGCCTGCTTCTTGAACTCCGCGAAGGAATTCGCCTCTGCGGTTCGCCGTTCCTCGAGCCGCCTGAGCTGGTCCCGGAAGAGAGGGACTAGGGCCCTGAGCACCCTGGGGTCCCGGAGGGCGGGCGCCGCGACGAGTCTGCCGCTGATAATTGAATCCTCCAGCACACGGCGTTGGGAGTCGATCGAGGCGATGACCACCTCCACCGAGTCCGCGCGCTTCTGGTACGCGCCGAGCCGGCCATAGGGGAAGACGTCGAGGGTCGTGATTCTGTTCAGCAGGATCAGGAAACCGAACGTCAGAATGATGCCCGGTGCGAGGTCGGTGCCCAGTTTGCCGAGGTGTGCGTTGTCTGCGAGCTTGAGGAGGAAGTCCGTGAGCTTGGTCGGCATGTTCCCTCCCGATGAGAAGGGGTTGCGGAGGCGCGACGCTCCTAAGCTGCACCGCGGCACATGGACCGTCAATCGCCGCGCGAAGGCCTGGATCACCTTCTCGCGCCTCGACCTGTGGCTGCCGCGGATGTTCATTGGGCTGTACACGCTGTACGCTGTAGGTTTGGTAGCCGGGGCAGCGGTCGATCCTAGATGAGCGATGCCGCCCTGGCGAGGTGACCTGGCGCGCAGAGGCCGAGCGATGCTGGAGCCGTCAAGCGCAACGCAACTGACATCGCGCGGGGATTGAGGGATCGCACTTGGGCGATCACGTCTTCTTCTGTTACGCGCGTGAGGACCAGGGGTTTGCCCTCAAGCTGGCGGGCAACCTCAAGGCGCGCGGGGTGCCCGTCTGGGTGGACCAGTGGGACATCCCACCCACCGCCGACTGGGATCGCTCCATCGATCGCGCCCTTGCCGATTGCGCCCGCTTTCTAATCGTTCTCTCTCCCGCCTCGGTCGAACGTCGCGAGGTGCGCGGAGAGCTGCGGACCGCCCTGGACGACAACAAACCCATTGTGCCGGTATTGTACCAGCCGTGCCTGGTCCCCAGGCAGCTCAAAGTGATCCAGCTGATCGACTGCACTTCCCGTGGGGCGGATGACGAGGCGGTCCTCGGCGAGGTGTTGCGCGCTGTGGGCGTGGCTGCTCAACCTCCGACCGCCCGGGCGGCCGTCGACAAGACGGTCGCTGCTGACCGCGGCGAGCCCGCACGCGAAGCTCCCCCCGCGACGGGCCAGCCTGCCGAGGAGCGAACGGCGCGGACCGCAGAGGCAGACACGGTGAGGGAGCGCGTAGAGCCCGCACGCGCAGCTCCCTTCCCGACTGTTCCGCCGGCGCGCGCGGAGCGTGCGCGGCGTGAGGCACACCCCGTCATCCGCGCCGCGCCAGTGCCAACGTGGCGCCGCCCGCTCGTATGGGCCGTGGGCGCGCTAGTGGTGTTCATCGTCGCTGTCGTCCTCTGGCCAGTGGTTCGTGGCAACGCGACCCCGGCCGCGCCGGCGAGCATCGCGATCCTGGGCCACGGCGCCGCTGACGTCACCTCCGCTGTGTTCAGCCCGGACGGGCGGCAGGTGGTGACGGCGGGGAGTGGGGACAGCACGGCGCGGGTGTGGGATGCCGCGTCGGGCCGCGACGTGGCCGTGCTGCGGGGCCACACGGAGGAGGTCACCCACGCGGAGTTCAGCCCGGACGGGCGGCAGGTGGTGACGAGCGGGGACCGCACGGCGCGGGTGTGGGATGCCGCGTCGGGCCGCGACGTGGCCGTGCTGCGGGGCCACACGGGCGGGGTCACGCACGCGGGGTTCAGCCCGGACGGGCGGCAGGTGGTGACGGCGAGCGCGGACGAGACGGCGCGGGTGTGGGAGGCCGCGTCGGGCCGCGAGGTGGCGGTGCTGCGGGGCCACACGGACTGGGTCCGGCACGCGGGGTTCAGCCCGGACGGGCGGCAGGTGATGACGGCGAGCGGGGACGGCACGGCGCGGGTGTGGGACGCCGCGTCGGGCCGCGAGGTGGCGGTGCTGCGGGGCCACACGGAGGAGGTCACCCACGCGGAGTTCAGTCCCGACGGGCGGCAGGTGGTGACGGCGAGCGGGGACGGCACGGCGCGGGTGTGGGACGCCGCGTCGGGCCGCGAGGTGGCGGTGCTGCGGGGCCACACGGAGGAGGTCACCCACGCGGAGTTCAG
>Ga0247727_10003133_pt1 | contig 36981 bp, 28 predicted proteins | sample WisWelCaveWW1625_FD_202498 | JGI IMG/M metagenome (GOLD analysis project Ga0247727, IMG submission 202498) | Biofilm microbial communities from Wishing Well Cave, Virginia, United States - WW16-25 | ecosystem: Environmental > Aquatic > Deep subsurface > Groundwater > Cave microbial mat | place...
GCTTTGGAGTGAAAGCGGCAGTTAGAAACTGCACCAACAAAAAGCGAAGCCCACCTGTGTGGGCTTCGGAGAGAGCAGAGTCGGCGGAGGCCGACTTCGCCTTACGCGAAGCGTGCCGCGACTTCGAGTCGCCAGAATTTGCCGGAAAGGGCCCATGGCAATTCAAAACCGCACCAACATATAGACGGAACTCCGGTGAGGTGGAAAGCGTCCTGAACGCAATATGCTACTCCTCAGAGATGTGTTCAATCAGCCCCATGACTCGCGCTCACCGCGAATATAGTCATCTATATTCACACCCTGCCACGTCCTCTTCCCAACGCCTCGAAACTCCGTGACTTTGCGCCGGGCGCGCGCCGTTTGCCGCTGCAACAGGTTGGCAAGCTCTTGCATCAGCGCCAACTGCTCCTGAGATTCAAGTTGGCGGATCAAAATCAGAATTTGAGTCATCCGCGCCGAACGGGGTTGAAGCTCTGCTATTGCCATGATGGGCCTCCGGCACAGATTATACTCTCAATGCCGATTGTCGTTTGTCGTTTCACGTTATAATCCTCCCTATGTCTTCCGAAGACCCCACCCCGCCCTCCGAACCTCAGCGCCCCGAGCCGCCCGCCTCAGACAGCCAACCCTCAAGCACGCACCCCGCCCGCAAGCTGAACAGCCTGACCGGGAAAACCCAACCGCCCCAAGAGCCAACTCCTGAACCGCCAGACGACCTCGCCACCGTCAAACTCCCGGCCACCCCGCCACCCAGCACCAAAACCGAGCCGCCTAAACTGCCGCCAGTCTCACCCAAAGTTAACCTTGACCCCAGCGGCATGCCCCTGCCCAACCGCGTGCCGGAGCGCGACGCGCACGCCACTCGCGTTCAGCGCCGGATCGTGGCGGGAGAGGTCGGTAGTCAACCACCCCCTGCCGCGCCGCCAAAGACGGCTACCCAACCCCTCCGCTGGCGCGCAAAGAAAGTTTTTCGCGCGATTACCGTGATCGCCCTCGGCCTGGCCGCCCTCGGCGTCATCGCCGTGGCCGCCGTTGCCTCTTACGGCGTTTACGAATACAGCCGCATCGCCCGCACCCTGCCCGACCCCGGCGACCTGGCCGACCGCGCCTCATCGTTCGAGTCTACGTATATTTACGATGCTGGCGGCAACCTGCTCTACGAGATCAACGACCCCAACAAAGGCCGCCGCACCCACGTGCCGCTCGATCAAATCTCGCCCACCCTCATCGCCGCCACCATCGCCACCGAAGATCGCGATTACTACAACCACCCCGGCTTTGACGTGATCGCCATTCTCAAGGCGGTGTATCGCGCCTATCGCTCCGGCGGCGAACTCGCGGGCGCGTCCACCATCACCCAACAACTCACCCGCGCCCTGTACTTCCGCCTGGCCGAGTGCGACAAGCCCGACGCCGACGTGGCCTGCTACGAAAAATCCTTCGAGCGCAAACTGCGCGAGATTGTTCTTGCGTCTGAAATCAACCGCCGTTACACCAAAGAGCAAGTGCTGGAGCTTTACCTCAACGAAATCTATTACGGCAATCTGGCTTACGGAATCGAAGCCGCCGCCAAGACTTACTTCAACAAAGACGCCAAAGACCTGACGCTCGGCGAAGCGGCGTTCCTGGCCGGCCTGCCTCAGTCGCCCGCCATTTACGATGTTTACACGGATCGCGAAACAGTGGAAGCGCGGCAGAAGCAAGTGCTGATTCTAATGGTCGAAGCGGGCGGTGACTGCGCGGCCACCGCAACTGGCGGCATCAAGGTGAGAACTACGCCCAACATGGAGCAGTTTATCTGCATCACCAATCAGGATGCCGTCAACGCCATCCTCGACATCAAGAGCCAGACGTTCACCCCGCCCGCCATTGACGCCAGGTATCCGCACTGGGTCAACTACATTCGCTACTTGCTCGAAGGCCAGAACGGCGAGAACGCGCAGGCGCTTTATCGTTCGGGTTACCGCGTCTACACCACTCTCAACCCGACCTTGCAGGATTTGGCCGAAGCCGAAGTGAAAGCCCAGGTGGACTCGCTGGCGGCCTCCAACGTCACCGACGGGGCGCTCGTCGCCATTGACCCGGCCACCGGCCACATCCTGGCCATGGTCGGCTCGAACGATTATGCCGACCCCGTTGACGGGCAGATCAACATGGCGATCCGCCCACGCCAGCCCGGCTCTTCGATCAAGCCGCTCACCTACGCCGCCGCCTTTCAAAAAGGATGGACACCCGCCACCTTGCTCTGGGACGTGCCGACAAAATTCCCTGACGGCGCGAACCCGCCTTACGAACCCAAAAACTACGACGACCGTTTTCACGGCCCGGTGCGCGTGCGTGATGCGTTGGCGAACTCGTACAACATTCCGGCAGTCAAGGCGCTTGAGTTTGTGGGCGTGTACGACAACCCGGCCACGCCTGAACGCGAGGGCCTGATCGCTTTCGCCGAAACACTCGGCATCGCTACCCTCACCCGCAACGACTACGGCCTGGCTCTCACCCTCGGCGGCGGCGAAGTGACTCCGCTCGAATTGACGGGCGCGTACGCCACGCTCGCCAACGGGGGGCAACGAGTCTTTCCGGTCGCTATCACGCGAATCACGTATCCCTCAGGCGCAACCGTATGTGAGCAACCAACCCGGCCCGGCGAAGTGAAAACGGGAGAGGACGGAACCCCGCTTCCCATCTGCCAGGCGGTTCCCCTGAATTGGGGCGCGCAAGTCCTCCGCCCGGAGCATGCCTTCCTCATCTCCGACATCCTGGCCGACAATCACGCCCGTTCACTCGCTTTTGGCCCTAACTCGACACTGCGCCTCTCGTTCCCGGCCGCGGTGAAGACCGGCACGACGAACGACTACCGAGACAATTGGACGGTGGGCTACACGCCGAACCTGGCGGTGGGGGTATGGGCGGGCAACGCCGACTTCACGCCGATGGCGCAAGGCGTGAGCGGCGTGACGGGCGCCGGCCCCATCTGGCACAACGTCATGGAAGGCGCGTGGGCGGCGCTGAACACACAACCCGCGCCGTTCGCGCAACCGCAGAGCGTGACCATTGCCAACATCTGCGCGGCGACCGGCGCGGCTGAGAATGACTACTGCAAAGTGATTGTTGACCCGAAACGGCCCAACGAGCCGGCGGTGCGCTCCGAATTTTTTGCCGCAGGTCAGCCGCCTCTGTTGCCCGACCGTGATCTTGTCGCCAAAATTTTTGTTGACAAATTCTCCGGCCTGCGCGCCAGCGAGGCCTGTAACGCCAAGAACCCTGAGACGGCGGAGGAGAAAACCGTCGTCAACCTGGCCGACCCGTTTGCGTTGGAGTGGCTGGAGAAAAACGAGCAGGGGCAAAAGTGGGCGGCCATTTTGGGAATCACGTTCCCGATTACGCCCGCCCCCACCGCTCTCTGCGACGACAAATCGGCGCGGGCGGTCGCCATCATCACTTCGCCTTCCGAGAATCAAACGCTGGACGGGGTGATTGAGGTGTTTGGCCTTGCCAACGTCGCCAACGGCGAATTTGATCACTACACGGTGGATTATGGCCTCGGCCACGATCCGGGCGGCTGGGGATTTGTGAGCGGCGACGTGCGCAATCCGGTCATCGAAAATGGCTTGTTGTCTAAATGGGACACCGCTACCCTGCCCGACGGCCCGGCCACCATTCGCGTCGTCCTCTACGACAAAGCCGGGCACACCTCCGAGTTCCGCGTTCACGTTTACGTCGCGCACCCAACCGCGACTCAGCCGCCGCCGACTGACACGCCTCCGCCCTCTAACACGCCCGTGCCAACGTCAACCAGTGCGCCCACCAACACGCCTTTGCCAACTGACACCACTGCGCCCGCGACCGACACGCCGACGGCAACTCCGGTTCCACTGACGCCAACAGAAACGCCGACCGCCGAACTGCCAACCGCTAGCGCGACCGCGACACCTGAGCCACCGACGGTGACGCCTGAAACGCCGACGGTTGCGCCAACGCCGTAAAAAGCAGAAGGATGAATTATGAAGGATGAACTTCGCAAACCAGCTTCATCCTTCATCCTTCATCCTTCATCCTTTCTGAATGTCCCGCCCTCAACTCATCCGCCGCGTCCTGCTCATCATCCTTGCCCTCAACGTGCTGATCACGGTCGTCAAGCTCATCGTCGGCTTTGCCACCGGCGCGCTCTCGGTCATCGCCGACGGCCTCCACTCGATCATCGACTCGTCGTCAAACATCATCGGCCTGGCCGGGCTGTGGATCGCCTCCCGCCCGCCCGACGACAACCACCCTTACGGCCACCGCAGATACGAAGCCATTGCCACACTTGCCATCGGCGTGATGCTGTTTTTCGTGTCATGGGAAATCGTCGAAGGCATTATCGAGCGTCTCACCAAGCACACCCTCCCCAACATCTCTCCGCTCGACATCGTCATCATGTCCGGAACGTTCTTCGTCAATCTGGCCGTCGTGCTTTACGAGACCCGGCAGGGCCGCGCCCTCAAGTCCGACATCCTGCTGGCCGACGCCGCCCACACCCGGACCGATCTCTTCGTCACCGTCTCGGTCGTCGTCTCGCTTATCGCGACTCGCTTTGGTCTGGGCTGGGTGGACTTGCTGGTGGCCGCCGGCGTGGTGGTGTTGATTGTCCGCGTGGCCTTCGGCATCGTCCGTCAAACTTCTGCTGTCCTCACCGATGCGTTGGTGATTGACCCGCAAGTGATTGAGAAGGCCGCCGCCGCCGTGCCCGGCGTGCAACACGTTCATCGCGCCCGCTCACGCGGAAGCAGTGACGCCGCTTACGTGGACGTGCACGTGAGAGTTGACCCGGCCATGTCCACCGTGCAAGCGCACGCCATCGCCAGCGAAGTGGAACGGCGCTTGAAAGACGATTTCTCAAACGTCGTGGATGCCATCGTCCACATAGAGCCGTACAAGCCGCCCGTGCTGTCCGAATGGCAGGCCATCACCGTCCGCGCCCGCGCCGAAGCTGACGCGCTCGGCATCGGCATTCACGACTTGCACGTGCACGAAGAAACGTCGGGCGGCTACACAGTGGAGATGCACGTCGAAGTTCCAGCCCATCTCTCGCTGGGCGAAGCCCACGCCATCGCCAACAACCTCGAAGGCCGCATCCGCGACGCCATCCCGCGCGTGATTGGGGTGACTACCCACCTCGAGCCGCTACCAGCCGCCGTGCCTGACGAAGAAGGCCGCTACGAAATCCAGTTCGATGCCCTGGTCGAGCGTGTGGCCGCCATTGCCGACTCGGTCGCCGGCCCCGGCACGGCGCACGACGTTCAACTACATCACGTGGACGGCCACCTCACCACGTCCGTTCACCTCACCCTGCCCGCCTCCCAACCCCTCACCGAAGCCCACGCCCTGGCCGAAGAAGTCGAGCAGCGTGTCACAACCGAGCTAACGCAAATCAAGCGTGTCGTCGTCCACGTCGAACCACCGGAGCAGGACAGTGAACAGTGAGCAGGGATCAGTAAACAGTGATCGGCAAGCTTGCCCACTGCTTACTGATCACTGTTTACTGTTTACTGATTACTACTTATCGCCTTCTGCTTTATAATCTCCGCATGGCCTTGACTATCCACCCCCTCTCCGCCATTGCCGCCCGCATTGACCAGCCTTTCTCCCTCATCTCGCTGGGATTGGTTGGCGATGTCGGAGTGCATTTATACGTGGCTCAGGGTCAGTTGGACTGGCACAAGCACATTGACGAAGACGAACTTTTCCTCGTCCACGATGGGGCGATTGATCTCGATACCGAGCTGGGCAGCACGGTGCTGTACAACGAAGAGGCCATGCTGGTGCCCAAAGGAATCGGCCACCAATCCAAGTCGGCTCTGCGCTCAGTCGTCATTCTTTTCCGCCAGCAGGTTTTGCCGGAGCGAAAAAACGGCCACCGCAATTACATTGTAACCGGCGACGAAGCGCCGCTGGCGAAGGCCCGGCTGGGCAGCGCAGTCGCCAAACTCACCACAGCCTTTGAGCCGCAGAAAGTGGCAATGCTTGAAGACTACCGGCTGTCGGTGATGTTGGCGCGCGACTTCGGGGCCGCCGAAACTGCCCGCCCCGGCGGCACGCTTCTCTACACCATGCGCGGTTCAGCCAGCATTGAGCTCGGCACTGGCGGGGCGCGGCTGGAGCCGGGTCAACTCACCATTATCCCTTCCGGCACATCCTACAAAATCCACTGCGCCAAACCGGCCATCCTCGTCAAGTTCGAGCGCGAGTAAACAAAGGATGAATTACGAAGGATGAACGCTTCGCGTGAAAATCCTTTGCCTTTCACGTTTCGTAATTCTTCCTTCATCCTTCCTACGGGTCGGTTGCCCCCAATCCATCGGCCAGGCCCAGCAGAATCAACTCCACTTCGTCCAGGCTTTGCGCCAGCGGCGTGTCGGCCAGTTCGATGCTGATCGGTACGTCAAACTCAACCGGAATGGTGGCGGCGATGGGAACGGTTTGCTTGATCGGCACCTCCACTGTCAGGCTGATGGGGACGCGGGCGGAAATGGGCACGTTAATGGTGCGCGTGCCGATGAGGGGAAACTGAATCGGCACGCTGACGGTTGTGCTGATTGGGATAGTCTCGCTGATGGGAACCTGGACGTTGAAATTGATCGGCACAGTGGCCTCCACCGGCAAGTCTTCGTCAACGTTCACCGTGTAATCAAAGCGGCCGGCTTTCAAATCGCCGACCATGCCGGCGGCGCTGAGGAAGGCCTCCCCGGCCTGTTGCCGCACGGCAAGCAAGGCGCTGACGATAAACACATTGAGGGTGAGCGAAGTGACGGCAATCACCCAGAGTAAAATGTAGCTCCTGGAACGTTTGGTTGCAGGTTCAGACACAGCGGACCTCCATAAAAGTATTGTTCGCTAAACGCAAGCCCGGATTATAAACCCCGGCGAAGACCTGACAGGTTTTCGCCGGGCGAACCTGTCAGGCCTTCGCCGGAAAACTCAGGTCAGTTTGATACAACCCATCCCTGTGCGCAACTTTCGCAAATTCATCTCTCAACCTGCAATCAGCCAACCGCTCATCATATTCTTAGTCGCTCGCCTCTTGCTGTCAGCGCTGGGCCTGGCGCTGTGGGCGATAGGCGTCGTGCCGACCACGCCCAGCCCCATCCGGCCTTACCACGAAATGGAGCCGGTGGTCGAAGGAGCCGCCGCGTGGCTGTTGGGCGTTTGGCAACGGTTTGACGTCATCCACTACACCCGCATCGCCGCCTTTGGTTATCACGACGTTCAACTCACCGTCTTCTACCCGCTCTTCCCCTTGCTCATCAGGTTGGCCGCCCCTCTCGCGGGCGGCGACGCGCTGCTGGCCGCCCTGGTCGTCTCCAACCTCGCTTGCCTGCTGGCGCTGATCGTCTTCTATCAACTGCTCGCCGACGAGCAGTTCGAGGCCGGGGACTCGCGGCGGGCGCTGATGTATTTGCTCATGTTCCCGGCAGGATTCTTTTTGCTCGTGCCTTACACCGAGTCGCTGTTTTTGTTGTTGAGCCTGTTGTGCTTCCGCGAAGCCAGGCGCGGGCGCTGGGCATGGGCGGCGCTGGCCGGGCTGGCCGCCTCGCTCACCCGCTTTCAGGGCGTGGCCCTCACGGCCATGCTGGGGCTGGAGATTTTGCGGCAAGCGCAGTGGAAACCGTTGAAGGCTGGATGGCGCCTGGCATTTGCGCTCGCGCCCGTTGTCGGGGTGGCAGCCTTTTGGGGGTGGCGGGCGTGGGCCGGGTTCCCGCCCCTCACTGAATTGCAATCCGGCATCTGGCGGCGCGCTCCGGCTCTGCCGTGGGAGGGCATCATTCTTAACGTCCAAAGAATCATTGCCGGTCAGGCGCGGCTCATCGAATACATTGACTTGCCCGCCACTCTGCTCATGCTCGGCCTGGGCGTCGTCGTCCTGCGCCGCTTGCCGCCCGGCTACGGACTATATTTCTGGATCGTATTGCTCTTCAACCTGTCGCAGTATCGCGTGGGTGACCCGCTTTCGGGGCAGGCCCGGTTTGCGCTCACACTTTTTCCTGCATTCATGGCGCTGGCCCGGGTTGGACGCCCGGCGTGGCTCAATCGAGTTATTCTCTATTTGTTCACCGGGCTGTGGTTTTTCACTGCCGGCGCGTTTGTGTTGTGGGGGTTTGTGGGGTAATTACAACAACGGCAACTGCTCCGACCCCTGATCCACAATTGGGTCGAGGCCAAGGGCGGAGAGGAAGGCGGCGCGGTCGAGGTTCGATTTTTCCAACAGGCGACGAATGTGCCGGAACTTGAGGAAGAGCCAGCCGCCGCCCTCCACTGCTTCGCGCAAGTGCGGGTCGCGCCCCAGTTTGTATTGAACCAGCCCGGCCCGCCCGCCGGGAATGACCATCACCTGCCGGGCGCGGGTGGGCGGCGGCGGCAGAACGTAACGGCCCACTGCCGCCGTGTCGGAAATGATGAAGCGAAAAGAGGCGGCTTCCGCTTCGGCGTCGTTCCAGTAAATGTCCACCGCGCCGGTTTTCACTTCGTAGCCGAGGCGCTGGCCCAGCGCCTTCAGTTCAGTGGAGATGCGCTCGTAATCCTGCGCGCGCGCCATGGGGTCGTCCTCGGGGCGGAAGCGCCACACGCCATCTTTCTCTTCACCATACGACTCGAGACAGCGGCGAAAGTAGGCCGAGCCGGGCGTGAGCAATCCGGGGAACTCGGCGCACAGGTGGCGCTCCAGCGTCGTCGTGTCGGGGTCGCGCCCGGCGGGCGTGTCGGCCAGGGCATGGGCCACTTCGCGCTCAACCCGGTCGGCCAACGGATCAGCCGCGCCTTCGGGCTCGGCCAGCCACCAGCGGCCCGCACGCGGCGAGTCGGCCTCGGCCTCCTCGACGCCCATGTGAGCAAGTTGCGGCGAGTTCACGCAACCGGCCTCGATGGCTTCGGTGATCATATCCAGCGGGTCGGAGGCGCTTTCTTCGACGGCGGCGCGGAGGAGATGCTCTTGAGCAAAGGCGACGAAGGCCGCGCCGGAAATCGTGGCCCAGCGCACCGGCTCGCCGCGCTGGCGTATCACCTCCACCGCCGCCGACTCGGCGCGGAGGCGCATCGCCGTCGTCAGTTTGGCCGGCGGCTCAACCGTGAGTTGATCGGGCCGCAAGGTGAACTGCGCTTCGCCGGGTTCGGCGCGCATGGCGTAGTGGATCAGCGAGAAGTTGGAGGCGTCGGCGGCGGTGAGGGCCGCGCCGACAAAGCCGGGTTCGGCTTCGGGCAGAAGAGCGACGAAGCGACTGCCTTTGGTGAGCAGTTTATGACTGGCCGAGACTCCGGCGCGCAGGGCCTGCTCGTGCCAGGCCCAATCGTAGCGGCGGCGGCTCATGAATTTTTTCAACGGTTTAGCCGCCTCTTGCCCCCACAGCCACGCGGCCCAGATCGCCGTGAGAATCCACAGCACGGCGTTGGGGCGCGGCAGGGCGGTGATCATGAACGGGATGCTCTTTGGGGGAATCAGGCCGGAGGCGGCCAGGTCGCGCATCGTGCCTTCAAACAAAGCGACGGCAGGGTCGGGCCGGCTCAACAGGTCGGATATAGAAACCGTTGAAAGGCCGGTGGCGGCTTCCCCCTGGAAAGCGCCATCGGCGGCCAGCCGCTCCAGAGTCAGCCACAAATTCTTTTCATAGAATCGCGTATGAGGCTTGAGGGTGCGCGGGCGGGAACCGTCGAGTGACGTGCCTTCGTCGTAGGCCATGAGCAGAAGCAGGTCGAGGGCGCGGCGCTCGGACGGGTTGAGGGTGAGCGTTCCGGCTTTGTAAGTGAGAGTGAAGATGGCGTGCAGGGCGCGGGCGGTGTAGGCTTCGAGGGCGTCGGTCGCAAGCTGACGGTCGGGGTCGTCGGGCGGCGCAATGCGATCCAGCGCCCAGTAGTAGTGCGGGCCGCGCTGGCCCTCCGGCGCGTACCTGGCGGCGAGGGCGATGTCGGCCTGGTCGGCGGGGCGGGTTTTGTCTTCGCCACAAGAGCTGCAATGATAAAATTTTTCGGCAAGCGCCTCTTTCTCCCAGACGTAGTAATCCACGTCAACTGCTTTGCCGCAATCGGGGCAAGTGGAGCGGTAGAGGCCACGCGCGTAATCCTCCAGGCGCGTTTTGACGATGGTCGTGTCGGCCAGCCGGGTGAGCGCGGCCCGCAATGTTTTGGAGGGGACGGGGTCAACGGCGGCGAGCAGGGCCAGCCGCAGAACGGGGTTGTTGTTGACGAGGAGGGCGCGGCGGCCGGCGCGGGCCAGTTCGAGGGCGGCGTGCGGCGACTGGCCGAAAGGGTCAATGACGAGGTCGCCGGGGGCGCTGTGCTTTTCGCCGTAGGCGGCTGCAATGCCGTCGCCCAGCGGCGGCAGGTGGCGCGAGAGGGGAAACGGCGCAGGCGGGTAGCCGGGAATGAACATGGTAGGATTATAGTTAGGCAAGAGATGTACGACAAGCTGACGAAAAAGTCCTGACAGTTACAGATAAGGAAGATTTGATGGCAACGAGAATTGAAGCGATTAACACGCTCAGGCCGAGGCTGGCGCTTGGGCCGGCGGCGAACATAGAAGAGTTGGCCGAGTTCATTGCCGGGCGAACCGGCGCCGACGCGGGCGCGGCGCGGGCCGTGCTGGCCGAACTGGGCGAGGCAGTAATCTTCTTTGCCCGGCAGGGAAGGCCGGCGACGGTGGAGGGGCTAGGCACGATCTCGCCCCTGATTGATTTGAGCGGCGAATTCGATTGCTCACAGCATCTCGACCGGCAAATTGTGCTGGGGTTGAACAACCCGGACAGTTACAGCGGCGAGATCGTGAACCGTGAGAATATTGGCAAGGCGACGGCGGAGTTGGTGGCGTTATGGAACGCGGCGCACCCGGATGACCCGGCAGAATAGGCGTAGTTACTCCAAGTATGAAATTGAGCGGCTGGCGCTATTTCTCTTCCTCTGTCTGGGAAGATTTCGCGGCGGGCTTCTTTTCTTCTTCAGGCTTGAAGACTACTTCAACGGTTCGCTCCACCAGTTTCAAGGCAATGTTTTGCTGGAAGCCGGCCAGCCAACCCAGAATGTAGAGAATGTAAACCGCACTGCCGCCGGCAGTGTTCCCGCCGCTCAGGGTAAAGATGCCGAGTTGAGTCGCCATCACCACAAATATCCCCATCACCGCGCCCATCAACGGGCTGGTGAGATACCACATCATGTGTTGACGGTCGAAATCCTGCTTGCTCACGTGCGTGGCAAGCGAGAAGAACGACTTGGTAACGCCCCCAAACCCGCCCGATAGAACCGTCACCCAGATTGTCAGCGTGAAATCTCTTGTCAGTAGAGTGCCGTCAATTGCGAACCGCTCTGAAACGGCAAGGCCCGAAAGCGCTCCCAAAATCAGCAGTCCCAGCCAAAGCAGGTCGTAAAGCAAGACGAGCAAGCCGTAGCTGTACGACCAGCGGCGGACACGGTTGGCGTAAATCAAATCGGACTCGACTTCGACTACGTAACGCTGGGCATCTTCGTAATTCTTGCGTCCGCCCAAAAGCAAATTACGCGCCGCTTTCATATTCTCAAGGTTGGCCGTGCGCTGGTGCGGCAAACTGCTGTCGTCGCTCACGGCCTGCTTCTCGGCGGCCTCAATGCGCCGCCAGAGCTGGTCAATACGCTCGTCGGTAATCAACCGGCTGACCATCGACTCATCTTCGACCACCGGCGGCAAGGCGTACGCGCCCGTAGCGCCTTGTGTGGAAATGCCTTCGTCAAGGCCAAGCTGTTCGTGGCCCGAAAGATCATCCGGCGACGAAGCAACCGGCTGGGCAATGCTGTACTGGGGCGCGGGCGCAAGCGAAGGTGATGGGGCAAAAGGATTGAGCGGCTTGAAGCCAACGGCCGGGGCCGCCGCCTCTGGAGTGGGGGCCGGTTGCGCTTCCCCGCCTTGTGAGCCAGCTTCATTCGTGGTGACAAGAGTAGTGTCAGGCATGGTCATCCTCTCAGGCGGCGCAATCGGCGCAGTATCCATGACGAACGGCTCTGGCATCTGCGTCTCAGTCGAGACAATCGGCGTCTCGTCAAGAACAGCGCCCGGCATAGGCGCGGCTGTCGGCTCCGACGCAGTTACCACTGCCAGCGCTTCCGGCAGCGGCTCCGGCGCAGGCGACTCGATAGAAACAATCGGCGTATCGTCAAAGACGGTTGGCGGTGTGGATACGTCCATCACCACCGACTCCGGGGTAGCCGTCTCGGCAAGGGCAACGGATGGCTCGGCCACCCCTTCATCCATCTTGCCAAGCCGGCGCGGGGCCGGGCCGGGAATAGAAACAGGCGCTGGCGCGTCGTCGGTTGCCCCTGGTATCTTGTTGCGATCATCATGATGGCTTGGGAAGCGGGCCGCCAGGTCGTCCGGAGTCAAATCAAGCGGCTCGTCGCCAACGTCAACCGGCCCTGCGCCGCTCGGCCCTACGCCGCCGAAGCGGGCGGCTATGTCCGCCGGGGAGAGGTCCTGCGGCTCGTCGGCCGGGATCGACCTGGCTTTGGCCGTATGCTCACGCTCCCTGTCGCGATCAAATGGGTTGCCTTGTGGCGGCAGAAGAATCTCACGGCCTCTGCCGACGATGCTTGATTCATCGCTCATGGTGAATTACCTCCGCTAACTGCCGATAGGCTCTGGCCGCGGCGCTGTTGGGCTGGTAGGCCAGCACTGATTTTTTGGCCACCGGCGCTTCGGCCACAGCATCTTCGTCGGGGATGACGAATTCAAACACTTTGTCTTCGAACACGCTTCGCAGTTCGGCCACCACCTGCCGTGAGTGGTCGGAGTGCTCGCGGTACATGGTGGCCAACACGCCGAGCAGGTCGAGGCCGGGGTTCATCTTTTTGTGGACGAGCCACACGGTTTCAAGCAAGGCCCGCACACTGCGCATGGAGAGGAACTGGCACTGAACGGGGATGAGCAATTCTTGCGCCGAGACGAGGGCATTGACGGTGAGCAGGCCGAGGTTGGGCGGCGTGTCGAAGAGGATGTAGTCAATAGGCACGCGACTGCGGGCCAGCGCGTCGCGCAAGCGGAAGGCGGCGTTGGGCGCCCCGGCCATCATCAGTTCGGCGGCGGCCAAATCCACACTGCCCGGCAGGAGGTGCAGGTTGCGGCCCACCGTCCGCAGGCAGGCGGCCAGCGAGGTGTTGTCGCGGCTCAACAAGGTGTAAGTGGTGCGGGTGAGGTTGTAGGGGTCGAGACTGCAGGAGGCGGTAAGGGCGGCCTGCGGGTCAAGGTCTACCACCAGCACTTGCGCGCCCAGTTCGGCCAATGCCGCGCCAAGATTGAGCACGGTGGTGGTCTTGCCCACCCCACCTTTTTGATTGGCGACGGCGATCTGGCGTGGCATCGGAAATGAGTATAGCATGAAAAACTCAAGGCACAATTCATTTTCTGAATCCTCCAAGTCTCTGGTATAATCGCGCCCGCAGTAGGACGTACCAATCCATTTGCATGACTCTGCGGCCCGCTGTGGCCGTACTTTTTTGAAGGGTGTAAAACAGAAATGCCAAAGCGAACGTATCAGCCAAAAATCCGCCGCCGCGCCCGTGTACACGGCTTCCGCGCCCGCATGGCCACTGCCGACGGGCGCAAGGTGCTCAAAGCCCGCCGCGCCAAAGGCCGCTGGCAACTCGCCGTTAAACGAACGCATCTCAAGAAAGTCAATTGGAACGAAACCAAAGGCAGTAACAGCAACGTCTAAAGCTGTCAGCTTTCAGCGGTCAGCATTCAGCCGCAACTGATGCGAACCGCTGGCGGCTGAACGCTGAATGCATTCTCTCAAAACGAGTCGGGATTTTCAGCGGGTGCGCCGCGAAGGTCGTTCATGGGCTCACCCGCTGGTTGTTTTAATAGCCTGCCCCAACAGCCAACCTGAAAGCCGGGCGGGCATTGCGGCGGGCAAAACTGTCGGAAATGCCGTAGCGCGCAACCGGGCCAAACGGCGTTTACGAGCCGCCGTGCGGCTGGCCGAGGCGCAGATACTGCCAGGCTGGGATGTGGTGTTGATTGCCCGCCCGCCGCTCGTCAAGGCCAAATGGCCGGAGGTGACCGAAGCGCTGGCCCAACTCATGCGCCGGGCTAAACTGACACGCGGGAGCGAAAAAGAATGAAAAAATTTGCTCTTGGCCTGATCCGCTTTTACAAACGCTTCATCTCGCCGGCGTTGCCGCCGTCGTGTATCTACCACCCCACCTGCTCGGAATATACCTATCAGGCCGTTGAGAAGTACGGCGTTTTGCGCGGCGGGTGGCTCGGCTTATTGCGCATTCTGCGCTGTCACCCATTTGCACGGGGCGGATCCGACCCTGTGCCGTAAGGAGCAAAGTAGTAAGATGATCTCAAACATTCGCCGCTGGGGGCTGCTGATTGTGTTAGCGTCGTTGGCATTGTCCGCCTGCGGCGCGGCCCCGGCCCAATCGTGGCCGGGCCTCACCGCCTCTGGCGACACCGCCTACGTCGCCTTCAACACCCACATCTATGCTGTCAACACTGCCAACGGCGTCAAGCGTTGGCAATTCCCCGCCGATAACAACAACGACATCAGCCAATTTTTCTCCGACCCGGTGTTGACCGGGGAGACTCTCATCGTCACCTCGTACAACAAGTCCGTTTACGCGCTCGACATCAACAACGGTTCGCAGAAGTGGGTCTTTTCCGAATCTACCGATCGGTTGATTGCGCCCGCCGCCGTGCTTGGCGAGTCCGTCTACATTGCCTCTGCCGACAACAACCTTTACGCGCTCGATCTCGACGGTCAACTGAAGTGGACGTTTGAGACTCAGAACGGGCTTTGGGCCGCGCCCCTGCCCACTGAAGAAGTGGTGTACGTGCCCTCGATGGATCACAATTTGTACGCCGTGGACGCCGTCTCTGGAAAACGACTCTGGTCGGTGGAATTGAACGGGGCGCTGGCGGGGACGCCGGTGCTGGACGGCGAGCGGTTGTACGTGGGCACGTTGAGCGACACTCTTTACGCCCTCAACGCCAGCACAGGCCGCGAGCTTTGGACGGTGAAGGCCTCGGGCTGGGTGTGGGCCAAACCAGTGGTTGACGGCGAGGCATTGTACTTCGCCGATCTGAAGGGCACAGTCTACTCGGTCAAAGCCGACGACGGCGAAATCAATTGGCAGGCACAGGTCGAAGACTCGGTTCGGGGCACGCCCGTCCTAGTCGAAGGCAAGTTGGTTGTGTCAACCGATAAGCAGGGTACAATATACGGGCTAAACACCGCCGATGGTTCCGTCGCCTGGGAAAAAGTTCTCGACGATCAGAACGCGGATCGTCTGTTGGCGAACTTGGTTGTTCTGGAAGATAAAGTTCTGGTCGCGCCGCTGACGGCGAAATATCTCATGTATGCTCTGAACCCAAGCGACGGCTCGGTGCTATGGTTCTTTGATCCAAAAGCGAAGTAAGGGAACACTATGTGGGAAACGTTCATCATCAATCCGTTCACCAACGCGCTCTTGTTGCTCTACACCTGGGTGGGCAACAACTTCACCCTGGCCATCGCGCTCTTCACGATTGCCATCCGCCTGATCACCGTGCCGCTCACGCTGTCCAGCCAGAAGAATTCACAGCGCATGTCGGCCATGCAACCGCAAATCAAGGAACTGCAAGAGAAGTATAAAGACCAGCCTGAAAAGCTCAACGCGGAACTGGCCGCTCTTGGTTTCGGGCCGACGACGATGCTGGGCGGCTGTCTGCCGATGCTTCTACAGTTTCCGATCATGATCGGCTTGTATCAATCCATCACCCACGTGATGGCCGTTTCGCCGCTGTCGTTGGTGGATTTGTATCACGCCATCTACCCACTCTTCCCGAATTTCGATAAACTGATCCCGGTCAACAGCCATTTTCTCTGGCTCAACCTGGCCCTGCCCGATCCTTTCTACGTATTGCCAGCGTTAGTCTTTGCCACCACCTGGCTCTCGCAAAAACTGATTACCCCGCCGGCACAACCCGGGGCCAGCATCGGCCAGGCCGCCGAGATGACCAAGACCATGGGCATTACCATGTCGGTCATGTTTGGCTTCATGTCTTTGCAGTTCGCCTCGGGCCTGTCAATTTACTTCATCGTGTCAAACCTGGTCAGCATGGTGCAGTACCCGCTGACGAACGATCAACAGCGGGCGCGCTTTCTGGCTTTCCTGCGGCGTGAGCCGCCGCCGGCCATCGCCGCTCCCGCTCCGGTGACAAAAGGCGGTAAGAGCGCCGTCAAAGCCGGAAGCAAATCGTCTAAAGCCGGGAGCAAATCGTCTAAAGCCGCCAGGGCCGCCAAAGCTGGCGCGAAGAAGTAAGTGCCTGATGAGTGAGAACCGCACCTTCCTGGAAGTGATTGCGCCCGACGTCGAAGAAGCCGTGGCCCGCGCCTTGTTTGAGCTTGGGGTGGAGCAGGATGAAATTGAAGTCGAAGTGCTGGACGCGGGCGACGCCGGCGAGGGCCGCCAGGCGCGAGTCCGGGTTTCCATTCGTCCGGCGGAGGCCCAGCCTGAAGACGCAACGATTCTCACCGCCCGCAAAACCCTGCAAACCCTTCTCGAAAAGATGCTCGTTCGCGGGCGGGTCAACGCTTACTGGGGAGAAGCCGACGAGGCAGATGAGAGCCGGCCTTTGATTTTGGATGTGTACGGCGACGATCTTGGCATGTTAATCGGCCACAAGGGAGAAACTCTGGCCGCCTTGCAATACATCGTCCGGCTCATCGTCACCAAGCAGTTGAATCAAATGGTCAACATTGTGGTTGACGTGGAGGGCTACAAGAACCGGCGCGAGCATCAACTCAAGCAACTCGCCCAGCGGCTGGCCGAGCAAGCGGTGCAACGCGGGCGGACCATTGCCCTTGAGCCGATGCCGGCCAGCGAACGGCGGATCATTCATCTCGCTCTGCGAGATCATCCGGGGGTGACAACGGAGAGCGTGGGCGACGGGCACTCGCGAAAGGTGACGGTTGTCCCCAAAGCAAAAAAGTAGTCCGTTGACTGCGTCAGGGCTTGTGCCGTCGCCAGCGTCACCGCCCACAATTCCAAAATGCGCCCTGCAACAGCCCCGTCACCATCAGCGGGCTGTTCTTGTTTATCAGGGTTGCAACATAGTTGCAAGGAGAAAGGTTTGATTACGACCTTGCAAGGTTAAGCGCCCGCGCCCAATGTTAGAATGCAGTATGGCTCCGGCGGCCTATTTTGCCGATAATTATGACCGATAACAGACAACGTATCCTCTATATAGAAGACAATCTGGAGAACCGAACATTAGCCCAACGCATTCTGATGGCTTCAGGCTACGAGGTGGTCGTCGTGGCGAGCGGCGCAGAGGGATTAGAATTGGCGGCCCGAGAGCGGCTTACCCTGATTCTGGTAGACATTAACATGCCGGAGATTGACGGGTATACTGTGACCTCACAGCTCAGAGAAATGCCGCACCTGGCGCGAGTGCCCATCATCGCCCTCACTGCCAACGTGATGCGCGGCGACCGCGAAAAAACTCTGGCGGCAGGGTGCGACGGTTATATCCAGAAACCGATCGACATTGATTTATTCCCACAACAACTTGCCCGATTTATCGAAGAGGCTCAGCCCACATGACGCTTCAGTCCACCACCGATCAATCTACCAATTCGCCCAAACAGCACAATGGCTCGCCGCGCCAGCACCGCGCTATCCACGCTAAAGACGCGACGGTGCTTATCGTCGAAGACAATCCGTCGAACTTCGTGTTGATGGCGCGTATGTTAGCCTACATGGGCGTGCAACGATGTGAATGGAAAACATCCGGCTGGCAAGTCGTTGAATTTGCCGATACCCTGCCCCAGGTGGATTTGATTCTGATGGACATTCGCCTGCCGTACGAGGACGGCTACGCCGCTCTGAACAAACTCCGTGAACACCCCCGGCTGGCAAACACGATGGTGGTAGCTGTCACCGCCGAAGCCAGCACCGAGCAAATGGCTAAAGCGCGCTCCGCCGGGTTCGACGGGTTTCTGGGCAAACCCCTGGATACCGATAAATTCCCCGACCAAATCCGTCGGATGTTGCGGGGCGAAGCAGTATGGGAGTTATCAACTTCCTAGCCACACCGCCTCTTGTTACCAGAGCAAACTGATAAGCCACCCTGGAGGTCAGCTCCCCGGCCATTCACTCCCCTCCCCCGGCGCTCTTGGTGGCTTTAGACAATTTACCGGCCATGTCACCTTGAAAGTGGTTCCAGCTATGTCGGCATCCAAACCCTCCTCGCCCCCCATCCGGAGCATCCCCCGCTCCCAACTCATTCTGGTTGCCATCCTGCTAATCGTCGGAGTGGGAGCCGAGATTCTAATTCTGCTGAATTACCTCCAACTCTCAGACAACATCAACACTTCCTTCACCCCTGCCGTCAACCTTCTGCCCCGGCTCTCATCTCTGCAGACCGAGGTGCTTCAATTGCACGCTGAAACCAGCGACGTGCTTGAGTCCGACTTGCCGGAGTACGCAATCATGGTCGCTCTCCGCGCCAGCGTCGCCGATCGGCTAAATGAACTTCGAACGACCGCAACAGGGAATGACAAATACAACGCCTCCTTCGAGGCCGTCGAACTCTTACTGCAAACCTTTGACGCGCAGATGATCATTTTCCAGAATGATCCATCCAAGGAGCGACTGCCGACCATCATCTTTGAGTTGCATCGAGCGTTTACCAACGCCGAAACCGAACTGGGCAACTTATACCTCGGCGAACAGGCAGATTTCTACCAGGTCACTTCCAACACATTCAACGCCATTCGCGGCACCCAGATCATCCTGTTCGGCCTCGGCGGCCTGATCTTTGCCCTCGGCGCAGTGCTCATCGTCACCATCCGGCGATCCGTCCAGCGTGAACTGAGCCGCGTCGCCGACCAATTGCAAGTGGCCGCCGACGTGGGCCGGGCGGCCTCATCCTTCCTCAGCCTGGACGAACTGTTCGACACCACCTTGAGCCTGATCCGCAACCGTTTCGGCTTCTATCACGCCTCCATTTTCCTGCTTGACGACAAAGGCGAGTATGCCGTGCTTCGCGCCTCGACCGGCGAAGTGGGAACCAATCTGCTGAAAAGCAGCTACAAACTGCTCGTCGGCTCAAACTCAATCATCGGCTACGTCACGGCCAACAATGCGCCGCGCGTCGTATCGGACGTGGACCGGGACCCCGTCTTCTTTAGAAACGAGCTTCTCTCCAGCACCCGCTCCGAACTGGCAGTGCCGCTCCGGCAGGCCGGGCAAGTCATCGGCGCCCTCGACGTGCAGTCTATTGAAAGCAACGTTTTCTCCAAGGAAGAAGTCTCGGTCATCCAAACCCTGGCCGACGAAATCGCCGTCGCCATCGGCAACGCCGCCCAGTACACCCGCGAAAAAGCCCGCGCCCAGCAATTGGCGGCGCTGTCGGAATCGTCCGTCGAATTGAGCATCCCCCAAACCAACCTCGACGCCCTGCTGGACTTGATTGCCCGCCGCGCTCTGACGCTCTTGAAAGCCAATGACGCCAGCATCTGGTTGCCGGTCAGCGATGATGAAATCGAGCTAAGGGCAAACATCGCCGAACCGGCGCTGGTCGGTCAGCGACTGCGCAAGGGTGAGGGCTTGTCGAGCCAGGTCTTTGCCAGCGGCCGCTCACTGCGCGTGGAAGATTACAGCCAGTGGGAGAGCCGGGCCGGAGCGTTTTCCAGCGCCAATTACCGCGCCGCGCTGGCGGCGCCCATGAACTGGCAAGGCACGATCGTCGGCGTGTTGACTCTGACTCACTCCCAACCGGGCTGGTTCTCAGCCGAGGACGAACGCATTGCCCAGCTTTTCGCCTCGCAGGCGGCGGCGGCCATCGAAAACACCCGGCTTCTGCAGGAAACTCAGAGCCGCCTCGGCGAGTTGTACACTCTCAATCAGATCGGGCAAGCTGTCGCCGCGCAAACCGAACTGCGCGGCCTGTTCGACGTGGTGCGCCGGGAAGTGCTCAGGGTGATCAGTGCGCCCATTTTGTATTTTGGCCTCTACGATGCCGGGAGTGAACTGCTCGAAATCCCTTACTTCTACGAGAACGGTCAAATCAGCTCGATAGAACCGTTTTCACTGGGGCGAGGGCTGACCAGCGTCATCATTCAAACCCGGCAATCCTTGATCCTCAATACTGCCGATGAAGCGGCCACGCACGGCGCAATCGTCGAAGGCGCTCCGGCTGAGTCCTACCTCGGCGTGCCGATCATTGTCCGTGACAATACCATCGGCGTTCTCTCGGTGCAAGACTACGAAAAGCAGAACCTTTTCACCCCGGCTGATGCCCGCCTGTTGTCAACCATTGCCTCCCAGGTCGGCCTGGGCATCCAGAGCATCCAGCTATACCAGCAAGTCCAGCGCCGCGCCGACCAATTGACTGCCGCTTCTGAAGTCAGCCGGGCTTCCATCTCCGTGCTCGACCCGAAGGAGTTGATCGTGGAGGCGGTTGAACTGATCCGGGACCGCTTCAGCCTGTATTACGCCGCACTCTTCCTGGTAGACGACGAGCACCGCTGGGCTGTGCTCCGGCACGCTACCGGCGAAGCCGGGCAGAAACTGCTAGAGATCGGCCACCGGCTCGAAGTCGGCGGCAACTCGATGGTGGGCGCGGCCATTGCCCGCCGCCAGGCGCGCATCGCGCTCGACGTGGGCAAGGAGCCGATGCGCTTTGCCAACCCGTACCTGCCCGATACCCGCTCCGAAATGGCCTTGCCGCTTCTGGTCGGCGAGACCGTGCTGGGCGCGCTCGACGTGCAATCCACCCAGCAGAACGCCTTCACCGAATCCGATATTGCCGTCCTGCAAACCATGGCCGATCAGATCGGCGCTGCCATCCGCAACGCTCAATTGATCGACAATACCCAACACGCACTGAAGGCGTTGGACTACGAAACCTACTTGCTCCAAACGCTCCTCGAAAACGTCCCCGACAAGATTTATTTCAAAGATCAGGAGAGTCATTTTATTCGCGTGAGCAAAGCGGTGGCCGAGCAGTTCAAGCTGTCACCGGAGGAAGTGATTGGCAAATGGGACTTCGACTTTTTCGACGAAGACCATGCGCGCCGGGCTTACGAAGATGAGCAGGAAGTCCTGCGCAGCGGACAGCCCATCATCAGCAAGGTTGAAAAGGAAAACTGGCCCGACGGTTCCGTCACCTGGGTGTTGACCACAAAACTGCCGTTGCGCGACAGTGACGGCAACATTATCGGCACCTTCGGCGTCTCGCGCGATGTGACCGAATTGAAGGCGGCAGAAGAGGCCTCCCGCCGCCGCGCCCAGCAACTGGCCGCCGCCGCCGAAGTCAGCCGCGCAACCATTTCTATTTTGAACCCCGAACAACTAGTCGTCAAAGCAGTGGAGTTGATCCGCACCCGGTTCGACCTGTACTATACCGCCATCTTCCTGATGGACTCGGACGGGAAGTGGGCCATACTACAACACGCCACCGGCGAAGCCGGGCAGAAACTGCTGGAGATCGGCCACCGGCTCGAAGTCGGCGGCAACTCGATGGTGGGCGCGGCCATTGCCCGCCGCCAGGCGCGCATCGCGCTCGACGTGGGCGATGAGCGGGTGCGCTTTGTCAACCCCTTCTTGCCCGACACCCACTCCGAAATGGCCCTGCCCCTGGTCGTCGGCAACACTGTTCTGGGCGCGCTCGACGTGCAGTCCACTCAGATCAACGCTTTCTCTGAAGCCGATATCTCGGTACTGCAAACCATGACCGACCAGATTGCCGTCGCCATTCAGAACGCCCGGCTGTATATCCAGGTCAACCGCCGCGCCCAGTTGGAGCAACTCATCAACCGCATCACCGGCAAAATCCGCCGCTCCATTGACGCCGACAGCATTGTGGCTATCACCCTCAGCGAGCTTAATGAAATTCTGCCCGCCCGCCGGGTGGTGGCGCGGCTTGGCCCCGGGCAAGAATTGCTTCCCCGGAAAAACGGCCCGGGCAACGAAAACGGCGAGCACCCGACGGATTGAGTGAGAAACATCGCGTCATGCCTTACGTAATTTCCATCTGCCACCAAAAAGGAGGGGTCGCCAAAACGACCACCGTCCTGGCGCTCGGAGCGTGTTTCGTCGAACAGCGCCACCAAACTTTGGTGATCGACCTGGACCCTCAGGCGAATCTTACCACTGCGGTCGGCCTGCACCCGGCCGCCATGCGCCACTCGGCGGCGGATGTTCTGTTGGGCAACGAAACGTTGCTCCGGGTGAGCCGGGAAACAAAATTGCCCGGCCTGGACGTGGTGCCCTCCAACCCCGACATGTTAGTTGTGTCCAAAGCTCTATACTTGCGCTCCCAGTTCGAATATCTATTGCGTGAAGGTCTCCTCAGCAAAGAGCTAGCCTTCTACGATTTTGCGGTGATTGATTGCCCGCCCGCGCTGGGGCCAATCACCATCAGCGCCCTCACCGCCTCCGACCTGGTCATCATTCCCACCCAATGCGAATATTTTTCGATACAGGCCCTGGAGGGTATTTTTCAGATGATCCGTCTCGTGCGCTCCAAGACCAACCCCCGCCTGATTTACCGCATGCTGGTAACCATGTTTGACCAGCGCGGCCACTTGCACAGCCGGGTGCTGGTTCACATGCAACAACGCTTCTCCGATTCCATCTTGCAAACCATCATCGGGGTGGACAGCAAATTGCGTGAAAGCCAGTTAGTCGGAAAACCGATCACGGTTCACGCGCCCCACGGCCGGGGCACACAACAATACCGACAGTTGACTCAGGAAATCTTGCAGTATGTCCAACAACGACAACAACTACCAGCAACGGCTTGAATCACTGTTCTCCGAGATCGAGCCGTTACCGCCAGAGCCAACCCCCGAGCCGCCTCAAAAAGAGACGCTTTCGACGCCCCCCGCCCCCGAAGCCCTGCAATCGCAAGTAGCTAAACTGGAAGCGGAAGTTGCTCAGGCGCACCAGCTAGCCGATCAGGAGCGCCAGCAACGTGAAGCCGAATTGGCCAAGCTCGAAGCGGCGGTCGCCCAGGCGCAACAACAGGCCGCTCTGGAGCGCCAGCAACGCGAAGCCGAGTTAGCTAAACTCGACGCAATTGTTGCTCAGGCGCAACAGCAAGCTGATCGGGAACGTCAACAGCGCGAAACCGAACTAGCCGAACTCGAAGCGGCGGTTGCCCAGGCGCAACAACAAGCCGATGAAGAACGCCAACAGCGTGAAGCGGCTTTGAGCGCCCTGGAAAGCTTGCGCGATTCCCAATCAACAGCGCAACAAGCCAGCATTCCCCCTATCGAGAAGCCGGCCGAGCCAACATCCCCGCCGCCTGCTCAGGCCGCCCGCCCCCGGCCTGACCCTGCCGCACAAAAGCCGCCGCCTGCAAAAGGCGAAAAAGCACCCTCGGCTCCGGTGGAAAAGGACAGGGCCAAACTGACGCCGGGCTTCACCGTCTCACAGTGGCGCGAACACTTGCTGACCGTGTTACTCCGCGGAGCCAGCGCCCTGGGCGCCCTGGCTCTGGCAATCGCTCTCCTGGGCATCGCCCGGGACGGAAACTGGTTGCTGGGCGGGTTTTATATCAGCGTCTATCTCATTTTACTCATCGCCACATTTGGCCGTTTGCGCCACCGCTGGCGGGCCAGCGTTTTTCTGCTCATCATCTACGGCCTGGGCGCGAGCCTTCTTCTTGAATACGGCCTCAGCGGTAACGGGCGGTTGTATCTGTACGCCTTCACCATCACGACCCTCCTGTTGTTGAGTTTACGGGCCAGCCTGGCTGCGCTCGTCATCAGCCTGATCACCATCGGAGGGACGGGCTGGCTGATGAGCACTGGCACGCTTGGCGTGGCAACCCCGGCGGACGAAGCCGCTCTGTCAGCCGACGGCCTGACCTGGGCCACGGGCAGTGTCGTCTTCTTATTGTTGGCCGTCGTCGTCATCAGCGGCCTTACCCTGTTGAAAAACGAGTTCGTCTCAACCCGCTACCGCGAACAGGGCGTGCTGGAAGAATTACAGCGCGAGCGCGAGCAACTCGAACAGCGCGTGGCCGAGCGCACCAAGCTGATCGAACGCCGCACGACCCAGATTGTCACCGGCGCAGAAGTGGCCCGCGCCGCCAGCGCCGAGCTTAATCCCGATGAACTTTTACGCCAGGCTGTCAATCTGATCCGTGAACGATTCGAGTTGTATTACGTCGGCGCGTTTCTGGTGGACGAAACCGGACATTACGCCGTTTTGCGCGCCGGAACCGGGGAGGCCGGGCAAACCATGCTTGCCAACCGGCACCGCCTCGAAGTGGGCGGCAACTCCATGATTGGCCGCGCCGTGAGCGAAGGCCAGGCCCGCCTGGCGCTGGACGTTGGCTTTGAAGGCATCCGCTTCAACAACCCGGCATTGCCAAACACCCGCTCCGAAATGGCCCTGCCCCTCATCGCCCGCGACCGCGTTCTGGGCGCTGTCTCTATTCAGTCCGACCAGCCGGAAGCCTTTTCGCCGGAAGACATTGTCTCCCTGCAAGGCATGACCGACCTGATCGCCATCGCCCTGGACAATGCTCACCTCTTCCAGGAGGCTCAAAGCGCCCTGGCCGAGGTCACCACCTTGCACCAGCGGTATCTGTCACAAGCCTGGGCGAATTTCGCCAAAGCCCAAAGCGACAAAGAAGGCCGAATGCCAACTTTTGCCTACGCTGACAACACTTTGATTCAGGGAGGAGCTGTAGACCTGCCCGGCATTGAAAAAGTTATCGGGACTCAGGCGCCGGTCGTCACCGCAGACGAAAACTTTTCAACCGTCACCGTGCCGCTCAAGTTGCGCGATCAAATCATTGGCGCTATCTCGGTGGAAGCTGAAGAATCTGACCACATCTGGGATCCGGGTGAACTGGCCCTGATTGAAGCCGCGGCCGAACAAGCCGCTCTGGCGCTTGAAAATGCCCGGCTGATTGAGGAAGCCGAAACCGCTCTGGCCGAGGCCCGCCGACTGGCGGCCCGCGAACAGACCGTCAACATCATCAGCGACAAAATTCGACGCCTGCCGGATGTGGACAGCATCCTTTCCACCGCCCTGGTAGAGCTTGGCAAAACTCTGGGGGCCAGCAGAGGCATGGTTCGGCTTGGCAGCCCGCGCAACGGCCACGAAGTAAATCCTGAGACACATGTCGAATAAGGTAAGCAATGGCTAGCCGTTTACTCAACCGCCTCCGTCGGGCCGGGGCCAATTGGCCGTTGGCAACAAAACTGGTGACAGCCGTTTTATTGGTGCTGATCCCGACGACGATCTTGATCACCGCCATTGTGTTGGCAATTCTGCAAAACACAATTACGGCTCAAGTTGGCAACAACTTGCACACCATTGCCCAATCCACGGCCCGGCGCGTTGCCGACCAATTGGCGCAGGAAGTTAATAACCTGGAGACGCTGGCCCGCAGTCAATCCGTTGTGACCTACGTGCAAGCGGCCAATGGCAGTTATCCGGCTTCTGAGGCATCTGCCCGCCAGGAACTAAAGCGGCTCACCGAAGAATGGACAGCGGCCCAACCAAACGGGGCGATTGTTCTTCAGCGCCAAAACCTTCCGGCCAGCGCCGACTTGCGCATCTTCTCCAATCGCTACCCGGACAACAGCGGCGTGTTTGTCACCGATCGTTATAGCGGCCTGGTCGCCATTACTGGGGCCCATGGCCAGTTTAGCCATTCGAATGAGGTTTGGTGGACGCTGGCCTACAACGGGGGCATCGGCGCGGTGTACATCGGCCCGCCGGAATTTGAGCCGGACAACAACGCCTACAGCCTTACCATCGCTATTCCCATTTACCATCCCAACAGCCGCGAGGTGATTGGCATCCTGCACACCCGCTACCGGCTCCAAACCGTCATCAATCAACTCGCCGGAGTCGACGTCGGCTCAACCGGCGAAGCCATGCTCTTCAACGAGAGCGGCCAGCGTCTCGACACCACTTCAGGCGTGGAAACCCGGATTCCCCAGAATGAGTGGGAAGCCATGCTTGGCGCTCAGTGGCGTATCGGCCAATTCCAATCTCAGCAGAGCATGATCGCCCAGGCCTTCGTCATCACCGACAGCGGCCCGTCCGACATCAACGACCTGGGCTGGGTCGTCATCATCCGCCAAAACCTGAACGAAAGCCTGGCCGCCTCTTTCGCCGTAATCCAGGCCTCCGGGGTCATCGGCCTGGTTGGCCTCATCGTCGCCATTGTCTTCACTGTTTTTGTGGCGCGCTCGCTGATGCAACCCGTTGCCGAACTGACCCGGCTGGCGAAAGAAGCGCAAAGCGGCAACCTCGGCGTCACCGTTCCGGTGAGGGGCCGTGACGAAATCGGCCAGCTTTCCGAAGCCTTCAACGCCATGATCTCGGAAATCCGCGAGTCCACTGGCTTGCTGGAAGAAAAAGTAGCGGAGCGTACCACCCAACTGTCGGCCATCAATGAAATCGCCGCCACCGTCTCGTCAACGTTGGATATCAACGAAGTGATGGCCCGCACCGTCAACCTGATCCGCGACCGGCTGAATTTCTATCATGTATCAATCTTCCTGCTCGACGATCAGGGCCGGACGGCGATCGTGCGCGAGTCCACGGGCGAAATTGGCCGCCAGCTCAAGGAACGCGGCCACCACCTGGACGTGGGATCGCAATCCATGATCGGCTACGTCACCGCTAACCGCAAACCGCGCATTGCCCTCGACATAGGCGCCGACGCCGTGTACTTCAAAAACCCGCTCCTGCCCAACACCCGCTCCGAAATGGGCCTGCCGCTCATTGTAGGCGACACGCTTTTGGGCGCGCTGGACGTGCAATCCACCGAGCCGAAAGCGTTCGACACCGACGACATTGCCGTCCTGCAAAGCATGGCTAACCAGATCGCCATCGCCATCAACAACGCGCGCCTGTACCAGGAAACGCAAGCCCGCCTGGCCGAAATTAGTTTGCTGAGCCGCCAATACCTGGCCGATGCCTGGGAAAGCTACACCCAATCGCATCCCGATCAAGTTGCCTTGCGTCTCGAAGGCAATTCCGTCCTACCCGCGCCCGACGTGGCAGGTGAACTGGAGCCGCTCAACCTGACCATACCTTATCTCGCTAAGGACGGCGCGGAGATGATTATCCCCATCACCCTGCGCGGCCAGGTCATCGGCGAATTCACGTTGAGCGCCCCCGGCGGCGAAACCGGGTGGAGTCAGGACGAGTTGACGCTGGCCGAGGCCGTGATCACTCAGGTAGCGTTGGCGATTGAAAACGCCCGCCTGCTGGAAGAGACTCAAAATGCTCTGGCCGAGAGCAAACGCCTGGCCCGCCGCGAGCGCGTTATCTCCGAAGTCACCAGCAAGATTACGTTCGGCGCCGACGTGAAACGCATTCTGCAAATCGCTGCCGAAGAATTGCAGAGAGTCACCGGCAGCAGCCGGGCCGTGGTGCGCCTTAGCCCCACCTCGCGGGAGGTGGCATGAGCGCTCAAGCCCCTCTCGTCAAGCAAAGTCACGAGGCCTGGCAATTAGAGCAATTCCGGCTCATTCACCGGATGGGCGCGCTCGCCGCCGGGTCGGGCCTGGCAATCTACAGCATTGCCTATTTCGCTTTAAGGTACTGGCAAACGCTCGCCATCTGCGCCTTGTTGGCGGCCTTGCTCGCCGGGTTTTATCTCAGCTGGCAAATTACCCGGCGCAACAAGCCGGAGCGAGGCATCGAAACCTTTGCCTTCTCGATCATTGGTTTCATGGTGGCCTCGATCTACTTTCAATCCGATATCATCGGCTTCAACATCATGGTCTTGTTTGTGCCGATTGTGCTCGCCAACTATCTGCTCTCTCCCCGCCGCACGCGGCGCGTGGTCGTCGTCAGCAGTCTGGCCATCCTCCACAATTTACTGATTGCCACTTTCAACCCGCTCCAACCGCCGTCGTTTCCAATGCCGGCCGTCATTGCCTTGAACTTGGTGGTAGGACCGAGCATTCTGGCAATTATCGCCATTGTCAACTATCGCTCCGCGCGGCGCACCGAGCAGGCGATTGCCCAACTGGAACAGCAAAGCGCCAGCCTTGAGGAAGTTGTTAAGCGGCGCACGGCCCAGTTGGCAACCGCCGCCGATATTGGCCGCGCCGCCAGCGGCGTGCTCGATTTACCCGAACTGCTCACCCTCACCCTCGAACTCATCCGTGACCGCTTCGGCTATTATCACGCCTCTGTCTTCCTGCTGGACGAAACCGGGACGCAGGCCGTCGTCCGCGAATCTACCGGCGACATTGGCCGCCAGCTCAAGGAGCTAAAACACACCCTGGCCGTCGGCTCCCAATCTATCATCGGCTACGTCACCGCCCGCCGCGAGCCGCGCATCGCCCTGGACGTTGACGAAGATACCGAGCACTTCAAGAACCCGCTCCTGCCAGAGACCCGTTCCGAGATGGCAATCCCGCTCGTCGTGGGCGACCGTCTTTTGGGCGCGTTGGACGTGCAATCGCGAGAGCCAAACGCCTTCACCTTCGCCGATGTCACGGTGATTCAAACTCTGGCTGATCAACTGGCCACTGCCATCAACAACGCCGAACTCTTCGCGGCCCAACAACAACTGCTGGCCGAAAACCAGCGCTTGCTGGAAGAGTCACAAAAAGCGCTGGCAGAGCTGAACGCCCTCACCGGACGCCTCTCGCAAGAGGGCTGGAAAGAGTTCCTGGCCTCCCGGAGTGGCAGCTTCATCGCCGAAATTGGCAAACCTACCGACCCTGATTCCGAAACGATTCTAAAGATGGCGCTTGAGCAAGGCCAGTTGGTGCGGACCAGCGGCGAACGTTCAACGCTGGCCGCCCCCATCATGCTCCGCGGCCAACCCATCGGCGCGCTGGCCCTGGAGGAAGTTGGGGCCGAGCACGAATGGACGGCAGACGACCTGGCGCTGGCCCAGGAAGTAGCGGAGCATCTGGGGCTAGCGCTGGACAACGCCCGCCTGCTCGAACAGTTGAACAAAGAGCGCGAACGGCTGGTGTTCCTCTTTGAGTCCTCGCAGGCCCTGGCCGCCACCCTCGACTTGAATACGACGATCAGGACCGCTTTGCAATTTGCGCCTTCGCTAGGCGCTGAGCATGCCTATGTTTTGTATGTCAGCGAGGGCCAGGCCGTCTTCCATAGCACCATCCCCGGCCTCAACCGTTTTACCGGAATCGAAGCCCAAGCTTTCGTGAAAGCCACCATCGGGCAGGGCCTGGATCGCTGGGTGCTTGATAATCGTCAACCGGTATTGGTAGAAGACACCCTCCTGGACGAGCGATGGCAACCACACATTAACGAAGAGCAAGTCCGGACGATTCTGGCCGCTCCTCTCCGAACCCAGCAAAGCAATGAAGCCGTCGGCGTCCTGGCCTACACGCACTCAATGCCCGGCTCATTCTCCGAAGATCAGCTTCCTCTGCTGGACTCGTTCAGCACTCAGGTGTCGGTCGCCCTGCAAAACTCCATCCTGCACCAAAATTTGTCCCGGCAACAATACTCGGCGGCGGCCCTGGCCCGGGCAACGCAGGCGATGGCCCGCACCTTGAGCGAAGAAGACTTGATGCGGACTCTGGCTGAGGAGCTATTTGAAGCCTACAAGCCAAACGGGGTAGCCATCTTGCTTTGGGATGCCGAGGGCGAGATATTTATCCCCATCGCCGTCAAAGTCGGCCCCGATGAAACTGATCTGTGGCCGGTGGCGGGCCGGAGCTTCCCGGCCACCGACCGGCCCGACTTGATGGAAGTTGTGAACCGCCGCTCTCTCTGGTTGCAACGGCTCCGCGAAGAACCGGACGACCGGATTCGAGAGACGATGAGCCTGCCCTTCATATTCAACGAGCAAGTAGAGGGCGTGGTCGAAATCGTTCGTACCGGCCCGTCCACCGGCCTCAACCCGGAAGACACCGGACTGTTCAAAGCCGTCCTGGCCTCGGCGGCCTTCGCCCTGCAAACCGTCCGCCTGTACCAGCAGTTGCGAGAGACCGCCGACCGCTTGCGCGAAGTAGACCGGCTCAAGAGCCAGTTCCTGGCCAACATGAGCCACGAACTGCGCACCCCGCTCAACTCCATCATCGGCTTCTCGCGCGTCATCATGAAAGGCATTGACGGCCCGGTGACCGACCTGCAACGCCAGGACCTGAGCGCCATCCACAACTCCGGCCAGCACCTGCTCAACCTCATCAACGACATTCTCGACCTCTCCAAGATCGAAGCCGGCAAGATGGATTTGTCGTTCGACAAAGTAGACCTGCCTGAGATCATCAGAGGCGTGCTTTCCACTACCGCCGGCCTGGTTAAGGAGAAGCCGATCCGCCTCATCCCCGATCTTCAACCCGACCTGCCCCCGGTGTATGCCGACAGCTTCCGCATCCGCCAGGTCTTCATCAACCTGCTTTCGAACGCCGCCAAATTCACCGATCATGGTTCGATCACGATCAAAGTCTTTGAGGTCGATCCCAATGCTCCCCGTCCGATGGTGCAAATCATGGTGCGCGATACCGGGGCGGGCATCGCCGAAGCCGACATCCCCAAACTCTTCCAATCCTTCTCGCAGGTGGACGGCTCGGCCACCCGCAAAACCGGCGGCACCGGCCTGGGGTTAGCCATTACTCGCAACATGGTCGAAATGCACGGCGGCGCGATCTGGGTGGAAAGCCAGGCAGGGGCCGGCTCAACCTTCAACTTCACCCTGCCCGTCTACCAGGAGACAGCCGAAGTTCCCGAATGGTCGCCCGGCGATACGCGCCAATCCGTCCTGGCAATTGACGACGATGCGCGGCTGATTGACCTCTACCGCCGCTACCTGGAGCCAAAGGGCTTCCTGGTTCACGGCCTGACCAACAGCCAGGAGGCCGTCGCCGCCGCCCGCGCCTTCAAACCCAATGCCATTCTACTCGACGTGCTGATGCGCGACCGGGATGGATGGCAGGTTCTGCAAGACCTCAAAGCGAACGACGACACCAGGCAAATCCCGGTCATCGTCTGCTCCGTCCTGGCCGAGCACGACAAAGCGTTGAGCCTGGGCGCCGCTGGCTATCTGGTCAAGCCTATCCTGGACGTTGACCTGCTTTCGGCGCTGAATCGGCTGAACGGTCAGCACCAGGCCAAGCAAGCGGCCATCATCAATAATTCCGAAGCGCTATGACTAACTTCACTCTTGAATGCCTCGATTGCGGTCATCGCGCTCCTTCGGGCGGCGCCGGCGGCAAATGCGCCCGTTGCGGGAGTGAGTGGCAAGAGGCGCGGTACGAGTACGCCACGCTCGGCCCCAGCCTGAGCGCCATGCTGGCCAACCGGCAGTTTAATCTGTGGCGTTATCAGGAGTTGCTGCCTCTGCGCAACCCGTCCAACATCGTCACCCTCGGCGAAGGTGGCACGCCCCTCCTTCACGGCTACAACCTGAGTTTGATGTTGGGCCGCCCCTACCTTTACATCAAAGATGAACGGCAAGGGCCGACCAGCTCGTTCAAGGACCGGCAGGGAACGCTGGCAATCTCGGCCATGAAAGAAAACGGCATTACCGAAGCCGTCGTCTCTTCCACCGGCAACGTCGCCATTTCCTATTCCGCCTACTGCGCCCGGGCCGGGATCAAACTGTGGGCCTTCCTCACCAGCATGGTGCCGCCCGACAAAATGCGCGAGGTGGCGCTCTATGGCACGCAAGTGGTGAAAGTGACCGGGACCTACGACCGGGCCAAAGAGCTGGCCGCCGAGTTTGCCCGCCAACGCAATTTGTATTTTGACCGGGGCGCGCGCAACATCGCCTCAGTCGAAAGCATGAAGACCCTGGCCTTTGAAACAGCTGAACAACTCACCCGCCTGCTGGGCGCGGCCCCGGCCCGCCGCCCCAATGGCTCCTCTGCCGCCGCCCCCTGGCGCGCGCCCGACTGGTACATCCAGTCGGTGAGCGGCGGGCTTGGCCCGCTGGGGGTGGCCAAAGGCTTCTGGGAATTAAAACAGATGGGGTTGATCGACAAGATGCCCAAACTGGGTATCATCCAGGTTGAGGGTTGTGCGCCGATGGTCAACTCGTTCCAGGCCGGCCTGGAAGTGGCCGAACCGGTGGCCGTGCCGCGCACGCACATCGCCACGCTCTCTACCGGCCAGCCAGGACGCGTTTACGGCTTCCTGCGGCAACACATCCTGAAATATGGCGGCGCGATGGAGAGCGTGAGCGACCAGGAAGCGTTCCGGGCGATGCACGTTTCGGCCAAAATGGAAGGGCTGGCGATTGAACCCGCCGCCGCCGTCGCCTTTGCCGGGCTGTTCAAGATGGTGCGCGCCGGAATGATCGCCCCTGACGACGTAGTCGTGGTCAACGCCACCGGCCACACCATCCCAGTGGAGCGGGAAGTGCTGGGCGACGATTGGGCCAAGGTCCTGTCGGGCGAGGCGGTGGAGGCCACTCCCCAACCCCAGGCCGAGGGCCTGGTGGCGGCGTTGGAGCGGCTCGACGAGCGCGTCCGGCGCGTTGCCATCATCGAAGACAGCCCCGACGCCGCCCGCCTGATCCGGCGCATCTTGCAAGCGCGTGGAAACTACACGATTGACGAAGCCAACAATGGCGTCGCCGGTTTGGCCCTTGTTCGCGAACATCTCCCCGATCTCATCATGCTCGACCTGATGATGCCTGAGATGGACGGGTTTCAATTGCTCGACCATCTGCGGGCCGACGAGACCACCCGCAAAATTCCGGTCATCGTAATCACCGCTAAAGAGTTGACCCGCGAAGATCGCGAACGCCTGAGCGGTCAGGTGGAAGGTCTCCTGCAGAAGGGATCTTTCATGGATGAAGATTTGCTGTCTGAGATCACCGAAGCGCTGACGTGATGGATGCTTCACGCTTTCGCCACCACGCCCGAAACGGCATCCTGGCCGCTCTGCTCTCGGCAATTTTGCTGGGCCTGGCGCCCATCTTCGGCAAACTTGCTCTGCGCGAGGGCATGGATCCGTTTGCGCTGGTTCTACTGCGCACGGTCTCGGCGGCGGTGATTTTGTGGATCGCGTTTTTGCTTTTCGGGCGGCAGTACATCTTTATTTATCCGGTTGGCTTTATTGCCTGCGCCACGGCCGGGATCATCAACGGCGTTGGCTCGCTATTTTTTTACAGCGGGCTGGCGGCGCTGGACGCATCGCTGGCGCAATTGCTTTACAGCATCAACCCGTTAGTTCTTGTCCTATTACTGCGCATGGACGGCCAGCCAATCTCGCGGCTGACCGTCTTCCGTTTAATCCTGGCCCTGCCCGCCGTCTATTTGCTCACCAGTCAGAATCAGCACCAGGGGCAGATTCAGGGAGTCGTCTTCATGCTTATCGGCGCGGTGGCTTATGCCACCCACCTGGCGATCACCCAGCGCACCTTGCGCGACATGCCTTCGCAGACGGTCACGCTGTACACCTTGAGTGTCATGGCGATCACGGTTTCGCCCTGGGGATTGTGGGCGTTGTGGACCCGCACTCCGCTCTCTGAAACGTCGAGCATCGCCTGGGGCGGCGTGATTGGCCTGACGCTGGTGACGGCCATGTCACGGTTGTCGCTATTTGCGGGGGTCAAGCGGCTGGGCGGCTTGCAGGCGGCGCTGTTGGGGTTAAGCGAATTGCTCGTGTCGCTGGTCAGCGCCCTGATTTTCTTCAACGAACAACTGACGCTTACCCAATGGATCGGCGCAACGATTCTGATTGTGAGCGTGGGGCTGGTTGGCCGCGAGCCGGAGCTTTCGGCGCCTCGCGCTTCTTACGGCTGGCTGGCCTGGATGTATGGCTTGTTTGAGAAACTCCAACCTCCGCCCGAGCTTCCGCCTCTGCCAGTGAAAAAGGCGGCGGGTGATAAGTAGGTCCCTATCCCCCTCTTTCTGAAAACATATAACCCTGCCCGCGAACGCTCACTAAACATTTCGCGCTGTGCGGGTACTGCGCCAGCTTGGAGCGCAGGCGGCTGATGGTCGGGCGGATGATTTCGCGCGCTTCGCGCTCGTCGGCCTGGTAGCCCTGGGCTTCGCGGACCAGCTGTTGGGCGGTCAGCACTTCGTCGGGGCGAGTCATCAGCGAGGTGAGCAAACGGAACTCGGTGGGGGTGAGGTGCAGACTCTTGCCGCCCACGGTGGCCTCGCGCCGGCTGAGGTCGAGGACGATGCCGCCGCCGCTGGCGAGTTTGGGCCTGGCGTCCGCCGTCGAGCCGGAAGTGGCGGGGACGGTTTCGACGCGAAGCTCTTTCAGATTTTGCTCAATCTGGTTGATCAATTGATCTTTGTGGGTCATCTCCATGCGCCGGGCCAGGCCGCGCCGCACTTTATCAATGATCACGTCCGGGGCCGAGGGTTTGAGCAAATAGGCAAAAGCCTGGTTCTCAACGGCCTGCATGGCCGTGTCGAGCGTGCCATGCGCGGTGAGCAGAATGATGACGGTTTGCGGCGAGAGACGGCGGGATTCGGACAGGACGCGGATGCCATCCATGCCCGGCATTTTGATATCCAGCAGCATCAAATCAAACGAATTGGTTGAAAGCAACTGCAGAGCTTCTTCGCCCGAGGCGGCGGCTAGAACGTCGCACCCGTCGAGGCGGATGATTTCGCTGAGCGAGAGGCGCATTGCCTTTTCGTCGTCTACAACCAGAACTTTGGGAGCGATCATTTCGATTCTCTTTCCAGCGGCAAATATACAGTAAACGTAGCCCCGGCGCCGGGAGTGCTGTTCACTCCGATCCAGCCGCGATGCGCTTCGACAATAGTATAACTTACGGCCAGCCCCAGCCCAGTACCGCGTTCTTTAGTGGTAAAGAACGGCTCAAACAATTTGACCTGATCTTCGACGGGGATGCCGGGGCCGGTGTCGGTGAATGATACTTGCGCGATGCCGCGCTGACCGTCGTGGCTGAGGCCGGTCTGCACGGTCAAACAGCCGCCGCCCGGCATCACTTCGCCGGCGTTGAGCAGAAGATTGAGGAAGACTTGTTTGACGCTGTTGCGCACCACCGGGACGGCGGGCAGAGACGGATCGTAATTTCTGGCGACTTCGATCTGGCGGTCTTGCAACTGCTTGGAAGCGAGAGCCAGCACTTCGTCGAGCAAGACATTGAGGTCGGCAGGGATAAAGTCAATCGTGCCGGGCCGGTAAAAGTCGAGCATCTGGCGCACGGTTTGAATCAGGCGCTCCACTTCCTCAGACGCCATTTGATGATACTCACTGCGTTTGTCTTCGGGGAGGCCGGTGTGAGCCGCCAGATGCAGGCAGTTTTGAATGGCTTGCAGGGGGTTATTGACTTCGTGGGCGATGGAGCCGACCAGCCGCCCCAGCGCCGCCAGCTTCTCGGCCTGCACCAGTTGTTGTTGCGACTCTTCGATGCGGCGCACGTATTCGCGCAGTTCGGCGTACAACCGGGCGTTCTCCAGGGCCACCGCCGCTTGCCCGGCGAGAATAGTGAGCAATTCGAGATCGCCTTCGCGGAACGTTCCGCCCTCTACCGATTTGCCGACGACGATGACGCCAATCGGTTGGCCACGGCGAGTGAGCGGCGCGCATAAGGCCGAGTTGAGGCGGGCGAGTTGCAGGTCGCGGAGGAGCGACGGGTCACCCGGCATTTCAATGGTCACCCACAGCGGCAGGGACCAGGCGGCGGCCCGCCCCGGCAGTCCGGCGTTGGGGCCGACCATGGCTTTCTGCGGATAATCAGCAGGAAAGCCCTGGCTGGCGACCATCCGTAGTGTCTCGCCTTCAACGATGTACAACCCTGCGCACGAGGCCCCGAACCGGCCTCGCACCAGCGTCACGATCAGGTTTTGCAGGCGGGTCATGTCCACTTCGGCCAGCAAAAGTTGGCTCACTTCAAAGAGCGGGCGCAGGGCGCGGGAGCGGGCGGCCTCGCTGGCCTGCCGGCTCTTGGACAGGGCGTCGCGGACGCTCTGCACCAGCTTGTCGCCGGACTCGAAGGGTTTAAGCACCAGGCCTTCCGCGCCGTGCTGGAGAGCTTCGACGGCAGTGTCCACCGTGCCGTGGCCGGTGATGATGACGATGGCCAGTTCCGGGTCGCGCTCGCGGGCCAACTGCAGAAGCTCGAAGCCGTTCATGTCGGGCAGGCGGATGTCGAGCAACATCAAGTCGAAACGCCTGGCCTGCAACATGCGCAGAGCGTCATGCGGGCGGTGGGCGCTCGCCACGTCGTAGTCGGCCAGCTTCAACAGCCGCTCGCAGAGGGCGGCTACGCCTAAGTCGTCGTCAACGATGAGGATTCTATCTGGCATGAGGAGATTTAACGGCGAGGTTCAGTTCTTTTGGCGATGTAGCGCACTCCCTCAATATTCTTGAAGTGCTCATCTTGCGTCCACAGCGTTGCCCAAACGCGCGTGCTGTTGCCAGTATCACGCTATCCGCCATAGGCAGAGACATCGCCAGGGAGATTTTCGCCGCACTCAACGCCATCGAAATATCCAGATTTTCGAGCCAGCCCGATGAGTCAACGACGTTCATACGCGGTCAGCTTCGCGTTCGATGGTTGTATCAATCCCCTTGAGAAAACCGCGCATCTCCTTGATAGGCTTGAGTGGGATGATCTCAATCCGGCCCTCGTACAAGAAGACCTGCACTTTGTGGCCGGGTTTTATGCCGAGCGACTGCCGGACACTGAGAGGGATAACAACTTGGAACTTGGGCGAAACAGTTACGACTTCCATAGGCACTCTCGCTTATCGTTTGAGATTGTGTGATACGAGTTTATTCTACATCTAAAACAGGTCGCGCGATTATAGACCTGTGCGCAGGGCGTCGTGCGGGCGGTGGGCGCTGTCCACTTCGTAGCCGGCCAACTGCAACAGCCGCTCGCAGAGGGCGGCTACACCTAGGTCATCGTCAACAATGAGGATTCGATCTGGCATAAAGACGATACAGCACAAAGGGTAGCATCCTGAGCGGCGGCCCGCGTTGTTTGTGGGTCGCAGTCGAAGGATGCGGCTTCCATCGCAAGAGCCGCATCCTTCGACTGCGCGGCGGAACCACACCGCCGCTCCGCTCAGGATGCTGGACTCA
>Ga0247727_10003134_pt1 | contig 36967 bp, 32 predicted proteins | sample WisWelCaveWW1625_FD_202498 | JGI IMG/M metagenome (GOLD analysis project Ga0247727, IMG submission 202498) | Biofilm microbial communities from Wishing Well Cave, Virginia, United States - WW16-25 | ecosystem: Environmental > Aquatic > Deep subsurface > Groundwater > Cave microbial mat | place...
GCACGACCTGTCCGGTGGCTGGATTGAATGAGTAGCCCGCCGGCACGGTCACCCGCACGTCGCCGCCATTGCCGGGCAGGTTAAAATTCACGGTGACTTGGCCGCTGAGGACGGTGACCGCGCCATCGGCCCGAACCAGGTACTCGGTGCCAACAATCGTGACCACGCCACCTGGCAGCGTGAACTCAAAACGCGACGGGGCGACAAGCTTGCGCTGCGAGCCAACCACCGAACCCGCGAGCAGTTGCAACCCGGTTTCAGTGATGACGTCTTCGCCGGCCGCTTCCTTGTCCAGGCGCGCCAGACGCAGTGTCGTGTTGGGCGTCAATCGGAGGACGGTGCCGCTGGCTTGAAGAATGAGATCGGCGGTGGCGTTGTCCCCCGTCTTGATGGTCGTGCCCCGCTCGACGCTCGTCTGCGCCTGCACGGGAGTCCATTTGGTGTCCGAGGTGGAGAAGGTGACCTCACCTTGAACGGCTTTGACAAGAACCTGGGTAGAACGAACCTCGCCGAAACATAGGTAAGCTCCCAAGGTGAACTGCACTACAACAGCGGCCTTGACCGCGTACGACGACAGGCATTTCATACGACAACGTCTTATCTGGTTTTCTGCTGGGTGCGTCCACCTTGCTGCCACCTCGCGCCGAATTCAAGAAAAAGTCTTTGGAAGTTATTCACAAAAGTCGGGTACGACCCGGACGACGATGTCCGGACATACACGACATCCCGAAGAATGAAACTCAGTCGCCCGACTCGACGATCAGGTCCAATCGCGGTGGGAATTCTTCGAGGAGTCGGGAGATTGCGCCTTGGGGCGCGTTCAACCGCGCGTTCCAATCCTGAATCAAAGTCCGCGTAGTTTGCAGATCAAGTCGCCGGTGCCGGGATCCGTATCGGGTCAGATTCTTGGCGGCAAGCCGCAGCAATGCCTGGGCGGGTCCGTTGCGATTCTTTTGGACGTGGACGAACGCTCCGGCCAGTTGAATGAGGCCCTTGAAGAAATTGCCCTCCGGTTCCTTCCGCATCGGCAGCCAGAGTGCCTCGAGCACGTCATGCGCTTCGTAGAACAACTGCCGGTGGAAGCAATCGAAGTACGCCAGATAGTTGGCCGGCAGCTCGCGATTCTGAAAAGGCTCAAGCAGTCGTGCGACATGTCCACTCTTTCCGTTCACGCCAGGAATGTATCGTCTTTCGGATCGCCGGCGAAGTCGAAAGGTCTCTCGAACATCCGCAATCGGGGTCGGGTCCGCTCACCCAGATTGGCCATGTTGTTGGTTCGATCGCAAATGCGCGCACGCAGTGCGTGCTCCGGCCTGCGGGCCTCTTGACGTGGACGGAATTTGACAACGCCGCGGTCCTCCGACACTCTCGGCGCATGGCAAAACCTGCTTTGGGACGCGGACTCGGCGCGCTGCTGGGCGGCGCACCGGTGATCGCCAGACCGCCAACCGACACGCCTTCCGCGACCGCCACCTCGCCATCGTCGCCGGGCGGCCTTGCTCCGGCGGTTGTCAGCGAATCCCGGGACTTTGTGCGCAGAGTTCCCCTCGGCAACATCCGGCCCTGTCCGCTTCAACCGCGGAAAGACTTCCCGGCCGAAACCTTGCGCGAGCTTGCCGATTCGATCCGTGAACAAGGCATCGTGCAGCCGTTGATCGTGCGGCAGCAGGGCGATCACTTCGAGTTGATCGCCGGCGAGCGGCGCTGGCGTGCGGCCCAGCAGGTGGGTCTGGCCGAGGTGCCGGTGATCGTGCGCCAGGCGGACGACCGCGCGGTGCTCGAAATGGCGCTGATCGAAAACCTTCAACGCGAGAATCTCAACGCCATCGAGGAAGCCCAGGGTTACGCACAACTCGTCGGCCAGTTCCATCTGACACAGGAGGAAGTCGCCGGCAAAGTGGGCAAGAGCCGTGCTGTGGTGGCCAACGCGCTGCGCCTGCTCAAACTGTCACCGGACATCCAGGGCTACATTCGCGATGGCCGGCTCTCTGTCGGACATGCCAAGGTGATTCTCGGCCTCGCCACGGATCGGCAACAGAAGCATGCCGTTGAACGCGTGCTCAAGGAGAGCCTCAACGTCCGCCAGACCGAGGGTCTGGTTGCGCGATTGCTCGCCCGCGAGTCAGGCAGGCCGCTTACCCGGCATGGCCTCGCCGGCCTGATGCCTCCCGACGCCCACGTCGCGGACCTGGAGAACCGTTTGCGCGAGCGCTTCGGCACGAAAGTCCAGCTTCGTTATGACAAAGGCAAAGGGGCGGTCGAGATCATTTTTTTCAGCGACGACGAACTGGAGCGGATTCTGCAAATCGTCGGAGTTGGAATCGAATGAACCTTCCGTCCGTGCCGCGCCCGCCAGGTCTTGAGCCTTTGAGAAATGAATACCCTTGAATTGCGCGGTCGTTGCGCCGCCCAACTCCAATCTGCCGCGGGCCGCGCTGGCGAATTGAAGGCATTCATCGGCCTGGATGGTTTCGTTGACGAGATTCTGCACGTGGTGGACAAGCGGGAAAGCGCCGAGAAGTACGCGCGCCTGCCGACCATCGCCCGGCTCGCGGAACGGCTCGCGGGCGCCGCCGGCAAGAGCACGAACATTGAACTGGTCAACCAACTCACCAAGCTGGGCGGCAACGGCCCGATCATGGCCAACGCCATGGCCAGTCTCGGACTCAAGGTCAGTTATCTGGGCAACCTGGGTTATCCCAATCTACATCCCGTGTTCGCCGACTTCGCCAAACGGGCGGAGGTCGCCTCCATCGCCGAGCCGGGCTACACCGACGCGCTCGAGTTCGAGGACGGCAAGGTCATGCTGGGCAAACACCAATCGCTCAAGCAGGTCAGTTGGGAAAACATTCGCGCGCGGTACGGTCAGGACAGACTCGCCGCCAACGTCACCGGCGCGGACTTGGTGGGCTTCGTCAACTGGACGATGTACACCCACATGAACGACATCTGGGCCGCAGTGCAGCGCGAGATTTGCCCGATGCTCGCCGACTCGCGCCGGAAGCTGTTCATTGACCTGGCCGACCCGGAAAAGCGCACGCGCGAGGACGTGCTCAAGGCCTTGGAGTTGATTGCCGCGTTCGAAAAGCATTTCGACGTGATCTTCGGTTTGAACGAAAAGGAATCCACCGAGATTGGAAACCACTTGGGCCTGGACACGAGCGATCATTCTCCCGGCGGCCTCGGCAAACTTTGCGGCGAAATCCTGAAGCGCGTTGGCGTCAACACGGTCGTCATTCACCCGACAGCCTACGCCCTCGCCGCCAGCCGGGACGACACCGCCGTGGTGGAAGGCCCGTTCACACCCAAACCGCTCATCACCACCGGCGCGGGCGATCATTTCAACGCCGGCTTCTGTCTCGGCAAGCTCCTCGGATTCGACAACGCCCTCAGTCTCCTGACCGGCGTGACCACGAGCGGCTTCTACGTGCGCACGGCGAAAAGCCCGGGCATCGCGGACCTCGTGGGCATGTTGCAGCGCTGGCCGCAATGATTCTCGAAGTTGTCAAATACGGCCATCCCGCCCTCCGCCAGAAGGGCGCACGCGTCGAATCGGTCACGCCGGCCGTCAAGAAGCTGGTCGCCGACATGCTTGAGACGATGTACGCCTTCAAAGGCGTCGGCCTGGCGGCGCAGCAAGTCGGGCAGGCGCTTCAATTGACCGTGCTGGACGTGCGCGGTGTGACGGACCGGCCCTCGACATTGGAGTTAAACGGCAAGCCAGTGGAGCTCCCCGACTTCATGCCGCTGGTCTTGATCAATCCGGAACTCAAACCCGCCGGCGATGCGGGCGCCGGAATCGAGGGCTGCCTGAGTTTCCCGGAAATCTTCGCCGAGATCCAACGGCGCGAATCGGTGGATGTGAAAGCGATGAACGAGAAGGGCAAAACCGTCGAGTTCCGCTGCGGCGGCCTGCTGGCCCGCGCCATCCAGCATGAAGCCGATCATCTCCACGGCATCCTGTTCATTGACCGCATGGACAAGAAAACCAAAGATGAGCTGCGGCCGCAGTTGGACGAGTTGCAGGCCGCGACGAAGGCAGGCTTGCGCGGCGCCCAGAAGAAGTGAATGGCGACGCGGCCTTTTGACCGCAAGATTCGCGGCGTAGACTGACATTTGGAAAGCCTGCAGGCAATCGCGAACTGAGAATTGCACGAGTGGTTTGACGATTGTAGCTTTCCTTTGGCGCGCGGAAGCCGACTTGGGCGAGACGCGTCACTCGAGACAATGCCAGACTGAGCCAATTGCTCGAATGAAAACCCTGCGAGTGAGCCTTGGGATCGCATTCGTTTTCGGCACCAGCCTTGTCTTCATTTGCCTGATTCGGAAGCCTCCACCAACTCCGACGGCCCTGGCTGTTCGCTTTGTCGGCGTCACGAATGACGATTCCGGCCGCAAGCTAGCCATCTTCGATTTGAGCAACCCGGAAAGGTTGCCAATCAAGTTGCTTCTCCCGTGCGGGATCGAATTGCGCAACACAAAGTACAGCCTCCCCGCCGGCTATGGCACTGTTACGGTGCTTTCGGGTGGGAAGAAGCCTTGGACGGTGAAGGTCCGTGCTCCGCAGACTCAAGATCAATGGCGCGTCGCGTTTTGTTATTACCCGATGGTGCCACGAGACAGATTCAATCGTATTGCAGCAGCCTTGGGATTCAGAAACCTGGACTACACTTGCTCGCTCGACTACTCAACGGTTTTTACCTCGCGCGATGGCTTGGCGGTTTACAGTGATTGGTTGAACCCAACCTTGGAACTTGATTGGATGGACCCGATCGTGCGGTTTGATTGGCCGGAACACTGACGCCTTGCTCGCGACAATAGCAGACGGAACCGCGCGGTTTCCTCTCAATAAACCTTCCGCAAGTTCGACGGCAGAATGTTCAGCTCGGTCCGGTATTTCGCCACCGTGCGGCGCGCGATCACGATCCCCTCTGCCTTGAGCATCTTCACCACTTCCTGGTCCGAAAGCGGTTTCGACGTATTCTCGACCTTGAAGATTTCGGCGATCATGTCCTTGACGCTGGTGTTGGAGACGCCGTCACCCGAGGCCGTTTGCAGGCCGGCGGTGAAAAAGTATTTCATCTCGTACACACCCTGCGGCGTCTCCATGTATTTGCCGGAAACCGCGCGGCTCACGGTGGTTTCATGGACGCCCACCACGTCGGCGATCTGCACCATGGTCAGCGGTTTGAGATGCGCCACGCCCTTGTCCATGAATTCGCGCTGACGTTTCACGATTTCCCGGCCGATGTTGAGGATCGTCGCCTGCCGCTGGTGCAGGCTTTTGATCAGAAACTTGCCGGCGCGGATTTTTTCGCGGATGTAGTTCTTCACCTCGGCGGTGTTCTCGCCGCCGGACATCAGGTCCTTATAGACGTTGCTGATCCGCAGGTGGGGAATGTGTTCGTTGTTGGTGGTAACGGCAAAATCGTCGCCCGAGCGCACGACGAAGACTTCCGGCAGGACGTATTGGTCGTTGTCCGGGAGGTACGCGCGGCCGGGGCGCGGTTCGAGCCGGGCGATGCGCGTCATGGCTTCCTGGACTTCTTCGACCGGGTGACTGGTGCCGCGGGAGATTTCCGGGATGCGGCGCTTGCCCAGGGCTTCCATGTGATCGCGCACGATCCGGTATTCGAGCGTGTCCTCCTGTTCGTCGCGCTCCAGTTGCAGCAGCAGGCACTCGCGCAAATCCCGGGCGCCCACGCCGGCGGGGTCGAACGCCTGGATCACCTTCAACACCTCGAGGATCTTCTCCCCGGGAACGCCGGTGGTGGCGGCAATTTCCTCGACCGAGGACTTCAGATAGCCGTAATCGTCTATGTTGCCGATGATCAACTCGGCGACGGGCCGCTGCGACTCCACAAGGCTCGAATCGCGCACCTGTTCGAGCAGCACTTCCGCCAGGGACGTTCCGGAAACGAGCGAGTCGAACATGAACTGCCGCCGCTCTTCCTCCTCGGGGTTGGCGCGCGAGGGTAAGTTCGTCTGGGAGAAATGATCCCGCCATTCCTGGTCCATCTGCACGAGCCGGTCGAACTCCGCCTGGAAGTCATCCACGGGCGAGGTCGAAGGCTTTTCGGTTGCGGGATCGAAAGTGACGTCGGCGGGCGGCTCGGTTGGATCGGCCGAATCTTCGGCGCGGTCGTCCTCGCGCTCGAGTCGTTCGAGGGTTTCAGCGTCCTGCGACGTGGCGATCTCCTCCAGCACGGGGTTCTGCTGTAATTCCGCCTCGACCAGCGCCTTGAGTTCGAGGGTGGGCGCCTGCAACAGCGCCAGCGATTGCTGGAGCTGCGGTGCGAGCACCAGCGATTGCGTCAGCCGTTGCGACAGTTGGAGGCCTTGCGCCATGTTCTTGCCGGCAGGGTAACGCACCGCGCCGTCAACACAAGCCGGAACTTGGCGTGAACTTCGAGTGAAACGTGTTCCCCGTACCGTTGGCGGGCAGAGCGCGGAATTGAATCTCGCGGCGCATTGGGGCAGGCAGGTTCGCCACGGGAAAAGCATTGCCGCTTTCCGATCCCGCCGCTACCGTCGTCGCGTGGGCGCCAAACTTACCATTCTCGGGAGCGGTTCGTCTGGAAATTCCGCCTACGTGGAAACGGGCGAAGCGCGCATTCTCGTGGACGCGGGCTTCAGCGGGCGACAACTGCGCCGCCGGCTCGCGGAGATCGGGCGCGCGCCGGAAAATCTCACGGCGATCCTGATCACCCACGAGCACACCGATCACATCAGCGGACTCACGGGGCTGGCGGACAGGCTGGGCATCCCGGTTTATTGCAACCGCGCGACCAAGGAGGAGATCGAGCGCATCCTCGGGGTGCGCGCTGGATTCCACCTTTTCACCACCGGCGCGAGCTTCGAGATCGGCGACGTCATGGTCGAGACATTTGCCGTGCCGCATGACGCGCAGGACCCGGTGGGCTTTCTGTTGCGCACACCGGGCGGAAACATCGGCTTCGTCACCGACCTCGGCCATTTCACGCGGCTGGTTGGCGAGCGCGTCCGCCATGCCAACGCGCTGGTGCTCGAATCCAATCACGACGTCAAGATGCTCCAGGACTGTCCGCATCGGCCCTGGAGTTTGAAGCAACGCATCCTAGGACGGCACGGCCATCTGTCGAACGAGGCCTGCGCGGATGCGGCCGAAGCCATCATGACCGCGGGCCTGCGCCATTTGTATCTCGGTCATTTGAGCCGCGAATGCAACAAACCGGAACTGGCGCGGCGCGTGGTGCATCAGCGCTTGGAGAGCATCGGTGCGCGCCACGTGCATTTGGAGCTTACCGCGCAGGACGCGGCCTGCCCGACGTTGACGTTGGAGAATTGGGTTCACTCTTCGTGAACAGCCTTGCCACGATTCAACAGCGGAATCTTGCAGCCGGAACGATGCGATGGCTTTGGGGAGCGCGGGCGTCGCGCCCGCAGTTTTCGGCCTCTGGCCGAAAACATTTCGCCGCCAGCACCCAAAACCGTTTGGTGCGGCCGGGACGCGCTGGAGGCAGTCGGCGGAACGCCGACTGCTGCGACCGGGACGGTCGCGCTCCCCGCTTCCAACTGAATCGTTCCGGGTCAGAGCGACTTCCCTTCGTGCCGGTCGCGCGGCGATGCTGGCCCATATTACTGGCGGCGATGATCTGCCTCTGCGCGGCGGGCTGCGTCAGCCCCGGGCCGGAGAAGGAAGCCGATTGGCAGTGGAAGCAGTTCAATCCCGAGTATCGCGCGCTGGAACCGAGACCGCAGTGAACCGCGGCGCGACTCATTGCGGATTGCGGCGCGCGCGGCCACGCGCAGCAGGCTTGATGCTCGATAACACGAACCGTTTTTCCGGATTGCACCCTGAACCCGGCCAAGCTCTAATCGGTCGTCAAGCTCAACCAACCGATCACACGACCATGAAACGAAGGCATTTCCTCAAATCCGCCGCGGTCTCCGGACTCGGCACGTTGATTCTCCCGCGCGTGAAGCTTTTTGGCGCCGCCGCGCCCGGCAACAAATTGAACGTCGCGCTCATCGGCACCTGGGGGCGAGGCGAGGCCCACTTCAATGCCCTTTCCAGCGAAAACGTCGTTGCTCTCTGCGACGTGAACGAGGAGCACCTGGCGTACGGCGCGCGAAAGTTTCCCAACGCCAAACAATACACCGATTGGCGGCAGATGCTCGACCACAGAGGACTGGAGGCGGTCGTCTGTTGCACCGCCGATCACACGCACGCTTTCGTGGCCAACTGGGCCATGAACCGCGGGCTCCACGTCTATTGCGAGAAGCCCCTTGCCAACAGCGTCGAGGAGGCGCGCGTCGTCCGGGCCACGTATCTCAAGCACAAACAGAAACTCGCCACGCAGGTCGGCACGCAGCGCCATGCGATTGAAAACTTCAACCGCGTGCGCGAGTTGATCAAGGACGGCGCAATCGGTGAATTGCAGGAGGCCTGTGCATGGGGCGACCGCCAGTTGCCACGGCCCGGCTACCTGCCCGCCGAGGGCGAGCCACCCAAGACCTTCCACTGGGATTTGTGGCTCGGCCCGTCCCCGGCTCATCCCTGGAATCCGGGTTACTTCTCAGGCGGCCCGGGGATGAATTGCCTGCAATGGAACATGTATTGGGACTTCGGCAGCGGCCAGGTGGGCGACATGGGCAGCCACACGATGGACCTCGCCTGGAACGCGCTCGACGCCGGTTTGCCAACCTCGGCTGAGGGAAAAGGCGACCCCTTCAATCCCGAGGTCACGCCGGTCAAGCTGGAAACGCACTTCGACATTTCCGCGAATGACTGGCGATCCGCCATCCGCGTTTCGTGGTATCAAGGCGGCGCCATGCCCGAGTCACCGGCCAAGTTCATTGATCTGAAAAAGATCGGGCACGGCGCGATGTTCGAGGGCAGCAAGGGCTACGTCGTGGCGGACTTCAACAACCGGATTCTGTTCCCCAACGACAAGGGCGGCGACCTGACCTATTACAAGCCGCGGACCAAAGACACATTGATCCCGCCGCTCGGTGATTTTCAAAAGGAGTGGATCAACGCCTGCAAAGGCAGCCTCAAGACTTCGTGCGATTTCGATTACGGCGGCAAGCTGATCGAGATGCTGCTGCTGGGCCTGGTGGCTTATCGCGTCGGCAAGAAGATCGGTTACGACGGTGCGGCGGGCCGGGTCACGGACAGCCCGGAAGCCAACGGGCTGCTGCGGCGCAATTATCGGCCCGGCTGGACACTCAACGGCTAGGTCCACACGTTGGCCGCATTCGCTTCCGCGCCTTCAAACCGCCGCATGAATTGCAGTGGCCGTCGCGCTGGCGGAATTGGGTGTGGTTCCGTGGGGGCTGTACCGGTTCATGGACTCGCCGCTCGATACAGCAGCGCTTTAGGGTCGCGACTGTTCCTGAAAGATCAGTCGCAGAGGGTGGACGACGCATGGCATTCGGAAAGTTCTGTGGATCGCTGCCGGCAACGTGCTGCGGCGGGTGCTTTGCACGCAGCCGCGCTCCTTTCCGCACAAATCCCGCGACGCGGCGCTGGATTCAGCGGCACTTTATAACTGCGGCTGTGTCTGAACGACCGGTCGCAGCGGGCGGTGTGATGGTGCGGGCCGGAGAATTGTCGGCCATGGTTCTGCGGTTCAGCGTGTAGCTGAAGTCAGCGTGTCCCACCAGCGGCTTCTGTTTTTGGTCCAGGAAAAAGAGGACGTTGTCGTCTCCCTTCAATAGGAACAGCGTTTCCTCGCCTTTGGCTGGCTCCAACCGGTAAACGGTCGCCGTTGGATCGGTTTCGGTGCCGCGAATGATGGACCAGCTTGCTTCGCGGGCGCCACGGCGATGCAAGGTGCCTTCCACCTTGTAGGTCGTTGGGCCTTTGGATTCCGGATTCTGGTAGAGCGTCAGGCGCCATTTGGCCTTCATGCGATGCAAGTCCAAGGCAATCTTCAATTCCCGTGCGATTCCGATGCACGGGCTGCGGCCTTCAAATACCCCCAAAACCCCCGGGCCGGTTGCCAAGGGTGAAAGCGTGTAGGATACCGAAGGAGCGTTTGCCGGCGGTGGCGGCTCTCGTTTTTCCGCAGCCGCGGCACGGTTCAGCGTATAGCTCCAACCGCCATTGCCAACCATCAGGCTGCGATCCGGATTCAAGACATGAAGAAGGTTTTCGTCCACCTTGAACAACGACAGCCAGCCGTCCAGTTCATAAACCATCGCTCCCGGATTGAACTTCGCACCCTTGGCCATTCGCCAGGTGCCTTCCTTCTCCAAGCGACCCTGCTTGCCCCGCTTTGCGGACGCCTTTGAACTCGCGGCGGCGTAATCACAGCGCAGCTTGTAACCCGCCGGCGACTGGCTTTTCGGGTCTTGATAAAGCGTGAGTTGCCATAGAATTGGCGGCTCCAAGTCTGCGGGGATCCGCAAAAGCTGCGAAATGGATTCAGTTCCTGGATTGCTTCCAATGAATGTGCCGAACAACGCCGGATCGTCGGCGGCGCCGGCCTGGCCATGTGATACCGCTGCGGAGAGGAACAACCCCGGGAAGATTGACAGGACGAATCGCATCGGTGCGCTTGCAAGGCGGAACGTGGTGCGCTCCACGGTTTCAGTGGCGGGGTTCATGCGCGCAGCTTAATCCAAACCGCGAGGAAGGTGTCATGGAAATGTTCGGGAATCGTAAAAGAATTGTAGCGGTGCCGCCGGCGCTTTTGCGTATAACTGGGACTCGTTGCCTGACCCGAATCCTTTGGAACAAGAAGCTGCCGTCCGGGCGTTCAAGCAATTTGAACGCGATGGCTGGGAACAGTCGGTTGCCGCTTACGACGATTTGTTTGGATTGCTGACAACGCAGATGATCGCGCCGCTCATCGGCGAACTGAAACCCACCAAAGGAGAAAAGCTGCTCGATATTGCCACCGGCCCTGGATACGTCGCAGCCAAAGGGCGGGAGTGCGGGTGCATTGTTACGGCCATTGACATCTCAAAGGCGATGATCGCCAGAGCGCGGGAAACGTTTCCCCAGGGCATTGATTTCCGCGTCGGTGATGCTGAGGCCCTGCCGTTCAGTGAAGCTGCGTTCGATGTCATCACCATGAATTTTGGGATGCTTCATCTCGCCCAGCCCGAGCAAGCGGCACGGGAAGCCTGCGAGGCGCTAAAGCCAGGAGGTCGTTTTGGATTCACCGTGTGGGCGCAACCAGAACTTTCGATTGGCTTCTCAATTGTCCTTCGCGCCATCGAATCGCACGGCAGCCCCGCCGTTCGGCTTCCGAGCGGGCCGCCATTCTTCAAGTATGCCGGCCCGGAGCAGGGCATCGGCTTGTTGAACGCTGCGGGATTTGTTTCACCGAAGGCGTATCTCACCCAACTGATCTGGCGATTGCCCAACGCCGATTCGCTGTTCGAGGCGTTCCATGCAGGCACGGCCAGAACGGGCGGCAACCTTCGCACTCAACCGGAGGAAAGTCGGAAGCGAATTCGCCGGGCGGTTCGTGAAGGTGCCGCAAAATACGAAAAGGCCGGCGCGGTTGAACTCCCGATGGCGGCGTGGGTGTACGTCGGTGAAAAGCCTCCGCTCAAGGGCCCGCGGATGACCGGGCCGGCGGGACTTGAGCGGAGCGCGGCGGTGCCCGATGGGCCGGTCGCGGCAGATGGATGAGGGGGGCGAGTTCGAGTCTCGAAAAACGGCGCCGTCAGCCGCTCAGGCTTCAGCTCTTCTTGAACTTCCAGGCCATATCGAGCGTTTCCTGATTGTACGGTTCGGCAACGACGCCCTCGGCCGCGTAAAGGTAGAGCGCGCCTTTATAGACCTGGCTCGCCACGCTTGTCAGGTAAGCCCAGGCCAACATCGCGAAGAGCCAGACCAAACCCGTGACAGCGATGAGCCAGTAATTATTCAGCGCGATGGAAGCCAACAGCGCCCCGATCAGGAGAACCAGCGAACCGATTGCGATAAGCGTGTTGGCAAAGGTCAGACCCACATAACCAATCAATGCCTCGCCCCAGGTGTGTTTCAAAATGCCGGCTGACTTCTTGAGCATCGCCACCGGGTTGGAGGCTTGCTCCTCGCGGACAATGATCGGAATGACGAACACCGACGCGATGCTCCAGGCTAGGCCGATGAACCGCGCGATGATGCGTCCCACAATGTCCAGCCGCTGCTCGATCGCCTTGATGATCAAACCCACCAGTCCGGCAAACAACGTCCACATCAGTACCGCCTTCCACTTTGTGCAGGCGAACTTCAGGCCGCGCCCGATGGCCACCGGTTGACCGGATAACGCCGCCAGAATTTCGTTGTAAAACGCGACATTGAACAACGTGGCGAAAAACATCGAGACGAAATACAGAAAGACCAGGTAGGCAATTGCGCCGGGAGTGAATACGACCTGCGAATCGCGGCCTCCCGCCGTTCCGTCGGTGGACGTGAACAGCGAATGGCTGATGGCCTGCCAATGTTCCGCCTGCGTGTAGGAATAACCTGTGGGCCGCAGCGCCGCCGGCGCCAGGAAGAACAGGGCGATCACTATCGTCAGGGAGAAAATGACGACCGGGAAGACGAGCAACTGCTTGTTTCTGGCAATGACCGAGAGCGAACTTTTCAACAGCAACCAGCTTCTTTGAAATTTACCCATTGGGTTCATGGAATCTCCTCCGTAGGAACGAACGATGTCGGTTTGTGCTGCATTGACTTCAGTTTTATCAACCGCCCCAAATCGCGAAGCGTGACCCTTCTTACCACACGCACTGGCAGTGTCAGCAACAATTTGTCCGTTTCAGCGCGCCAGGGAGGCTTGAGATGTCGCCCGAAGCCCGCGAAGCGGGACTGGCAAGCCTGCGCTCCAGGGCTGGAGGACTTGCAGCGGCTCGCCGCCGGAGATGAACGGGGATGGGTTTCGACCCTCAGCCGGCGCGAGGCGCTTTGGGCCGCGCGTCGCGCCGGCTTAACCACCAGACTTTGTTCGTCAATGAGTCAGGCGTGTTGGGGCGACAGACGGTGTCGCTGGCTCTTGGCTCTTCTTCTTCGCGCCTTTGGCTTCCTTCATTTTCTTGTTCGGTTCGGCGTGTTCAGCGGCTCGCGATTTTTCTTTCGGGGAGATCAGCCGCTTTTCGGCGTGCTTTTCCGAAGGTGGAGCGGTTTGCTTTCTGACGGCGGCCGTTGGCACTGTCCCAACCCTTACGGGCGGTTTCGCTTCATATCTCGTATCAGGCCTGACCTCTTGTCTCGGCTTGGGCTCAACTGCCGGAGGCGGGGCTACATTCTTTTTCTCGATCACCGTCTCGCGCTTCCTTTCCTCGCGGACCGGGTCTGTTGTGACGGACTGCGTCGCCGGCTTCGCAGCCACCGGTGGCCTCTCGACTGGCCGGGCATCGCGTCGCGGTGACACGGCTTGCGGTGGCTTGACCTCGGCCCTCGCTGTAGGCTCGACCGTTGGAGGAGTCATTGTGATTTTCTTCATGATCTCAGACTCATGTCTCTTTTCATCGCGCGCCTGTCTTCCTGGATCAGTCGGTGGAAGCGTCGTTCGCGCAGTCGTGGCGAGCTGCCGCGCCGGTTGCGTTGGCGCCACAGGCGATTTCTCGACCACATGCGCCTCACGGGGAATCACCGCTTGTTTTGGCGCCGGTTGAACCGCTGTGCGTGCCGGTGGCGGAATCTTTCTCTGCGGGGCCGTTGGAATGTTTCGCTCGCGTGCGACCACCGTTGTTTCTTCCCGATGACGAAATTCACGCACCGGGACGGCTTGCACGTTGCGACCGCTCTCGCGTTCGATCACCTCTGGGCGCGGCCCTTCGTTGATCACGGTTTTGTTCACCACCTTCACGTTGGTGATATTGACCGTGTTGTTGATGATTGTTGTGTTGTTGACGATCACCGTTTTGGGCCGCACTGGTTCGAGCATTCGCCGATGCTCCACGAACACAAACGCGCGCGAGGCGAACGCCGGTTCGTAATTCACTGACATGAGGCTTACGCCAATCGTCACGGACGGACGCAGTGGCGCCCAACCCACGTAGCCACCGCCTTCCCGCCAGCAAACCCAGGCCGGCGCCCATTGCGTGTGCGGCACCCAGATCCACCCGAACTGCGCGTGGAAATCCCAGCGACCATAATGATAGGTGGCCCAGGCCCACGGCTCCTCGCTGGCCCAATACCAGCCGGCATCCGTCCGCTGCCAGTAACCATTGGAGTAAGGACGCCAGCCGGCCTCCACGCGCGCCGGAATCCAGCAACGTCCGTAAGAACCGACCACCACCCAGCGCCCGTGGGCGGCGAGCGGTTCATAAAAATCATTCTCCGACCGGATGACCACGACGGGGGGTTGCTCCGGCGGTGCCACCACGACCACCGGCGGTGGCGGTTGGGACGCGGGAGCTTGAGGCGCGAAGACGACCGGCGGCGGCGTGGGCACATATACCGTGCGCGCGTGCTCGTGAACGACGTGGGTCCGGCAACCGGTGAGTGCGACAGCCAACACGCTGCACACGACCGATCCGGCCCGGGCGGCTGAACGTTTTGTAGCATTCATAGTTTGTTCCCTCTGTGGTGACTTCATCGTCATGCGCATGGGACGGTGTCCTTTTGCGTTCATTCGCCGTGGCGCAAGATTTTTCTGTCAAAAAGATTGAATAAACCTCCCGCGACAGCCCGTGCCGCAGTCGGCGGAACCGGGAAAGGCGCAGCAGTGACAACGACTTCCAGCCGGTCTCAGTCCCGTTGAACCTCGGATCGCGATTGTGCCCGAAAGACCGGTCGCAGTGGGTGAATGAAGCGGTCGGAAAATTCCGGGCGCCTCTTGCAGACGAATGCCGCCTTGGCTAGGCTCCCGCAGCCATGCAAAGCAAAGCCATCACCGTCCAGGAGTATCTCGCCGAGTTGCCCGCCGACCGCCGGAGCGTCATCGAAAGCGTGCGCGCGGTCATTCGCAAAAATCTCGATCCGCTTTACGAGGAAGGCATGCAGTATGGCATGATCGGGTATTACGTGCCGCACCGGATTTATCCGCCGGGGTATCACTGTGACCCGAAGCAGCCGCTGCCGTTTGTCTGCCTCGCGTCGCAGAAGAATTACCTGTCCGTCTATCTGGGGTGCCATGGCAATCCGGAGAGCGAGCGCTGGTTTCGCGCGGCCTGGGCGAATACGGGCAAGAAACTCGACATGGGCAAATCGTGCCTTCGCTTCAAGAAACTCGATGACCTGGCGCTCGACGTGATTGGCGAATCCATCCGTCGCATGCCGGCTCGCGCATTCATTCAATACTACGAAACGGTCATCAAGAATCTCCGCCGCAAACCCGCCTCAAAATCATCAAAGTCGAACAAGAAAGCCGCGCCCGCGTCGGCCAGGCGGAGGAAGTAACGTGCGTTGACTGTGCTTTGTTGAAACGGCTCTGCGCAAAACAGCGGCTTGCCGCGTGTGGGCAGACATTGTTGTTTGCCGGTTGGCAGACTGGCAGCGGCTTCCCGCCGGGAAGGGACGAGGCCAGTCGAACCTGCGCCGGGCGCTTTGCCAATTGCCTTGGTGTGAGGAATTGGAAAGGCTCGGCTTGAAATGGCGACGGGCAAGCCAACCATCTACCTCATCGCCGGCTGCAACGGCGCGGGCAAGACCGCTTTCGCCAAAGAATTTCTTCCAACAGAAGTCAAATGCCTCCGCTTCCTGAACGCCGACGAAATTGCGCGCGGACTTTCTCCGCTCAAACCCAGCGCGGGCGCCGTGCAGGCGGCGCGATTGTTGGTCCGGCTAATCGAGGAATCATTTCGCCGGCGCGGGACATTCACTCTGGAAAGCACGTTGAGCGGAAAAACCTACGTTCGCCTCTTTCGTCGCGCGCGACGGATGGGTTACGAAATCGAATTGCACTATCTCTGGCTGTCCAGTCCGGCCCAGGCGATTGCGCGCGTGCGCCAGCGCGTGCGCATGGGCGGCCACGACGTTCCAGTGCCGGACATTCGCCGCCGATTCAAACGCAGTCTCGCCAATTTGATCGGTGACTATCTTCCGCTCGCGACGCGCTGGCTCGTTTGGGACAGCCGCGGCTTGCCCGCAAAATGTCTCGCAACTTCGGCCACGCATGATATTAAGACTGTGCGACAGTTGATTGCGGCATGAACAAAAACGGAAGCCACGCAAAGAACAGAAAGCGTCGGGCCACGCCGGTGTTCGTTGCCCGCGCCGAGCGCGCCATGCGCCGCGCCGCGCGCAAGGTTCAATCCCAAAACCGCAAGCTCGGCCTGCCCCTCGTTCTTTGGAAAGACGGTCGTGTGGTTGAAAAGCCTGCCTGACCTCCGCTCGCGCTTCGCAAATGAATGAGTTAGAATCCCGCCATGAACACGAGCCAACTCATCACGGTTGATCCAGAAATTCTCGGCGGGACGCCGGTGTTCAAAGGCACACGCGTGCCGGTCAAGACGCTCTTCGAGTACCTTGAGGACAACTACACACTCGAAGAATTCCTGGAGTGCTTTCCGTCTGTCACCCGTGAAATGGCCTGCCGCGTTCTCGAAGGCTCCGAGTCCGCTTTGCTCTCGCCTGCCACGGCATGAAGATACTGCTGGACGAATGCGTCCCGTGGCCCATGCACTAACTTCTTCCCGCCCACGCGTGCATGACTGCCCAGCAACGCGGCTGGGGTGGCATCAAGAACGGCGATCTCCGGCGCCAGGCCGAAGATGAATTCGACCTGTTCATCACGTCCGATCAAAACATCCGCTACCAACAGAATCTTGCCGGACGACGCATCCCGATTCTTGGGCTTTCCGGCAACAGCATCCGAAGAATCCGCGCCGCTGAATCGCTGATTCAATCGGCGATTGCCGCGATCAAGCCGGGTGAATTCCGCCGGTTGGAAATTCCGTGACGAAGCAGGAAGTTTGCGCCGACTGACGTCGGCGGCTACGGACGCTGTCACCGCACTCCAGAAGCTTCGCGAGATCATTGCGGACTTCCGAACCGCGCGCCAGCGTGTGGAGTGCGCCGGCTTCAGCGGCGCTTTTGGACTGGCAGTGGCTTTCCGCCGGGCAGGAACAGGGGCGGGTTTCAACCCTCAACCAGTTCGATGCGCTTTACGGATTCTTGGGGCGCGCAAATTAATCGTGTCTTTTCAGGGTGCGACAAATGAGCTAGCGCGTTGGAATCTTCAGATCAATTACCACCGGCAAATGATCGCTTCCGACTTGAGGTCCGAGTTGCTTGTCCAGCACATGGAGGTTGGAGGACACAAGGCAATGATCGAGCGGGATTCGGCCCACCGGCAAGACGGCCGGCCAAGAGCCGTGCAGACCGAGCCCCTGTGAGGTGTTGCGCAATCCGCTCTTGCGGAGCAATTCGGTGAAATAAGGACTCCATGGCGTGGTATTCAAATCTCCAAACACGATTGCTGGCGAAGTGCATCGCTGAATGTGGGCCGCAATTTCGCCCAGTTGTTCATTGCGCAGCCGAGCGTATTCCGCTGAACCCGGCGGCAAAGGATGCGTGCCAAGCAAAACGATACTCTGCCCGTTGATCAGGAGGGTGGTGACGATTGATGGCACTTCGGCACGACTCAGACGGATGACGGCGCCGTTGGTTGATGTCACCCGGCTAAACAATGCGATGCCAAAGTTGTCCTCGCGTGGGTCGGCGATGACTTCTAGGTAGTGAGGGCGCAATGGCGCCAAGGCAGTCATCCAGCGTTCGTTCACCTCCATCAGCAAGATCACGTCGGCATCCACCGTGCGGAGGAATTCCAACATCAAGTCGGTGCGCGGGTTCTCGGTGTGAACATTTACGGTCACTAACCGCAAGCGTGTGCCTGCTGCCAGAGCAATCTGTCCGGCCGGCCATAGCAGGGCCAACACCAGCAAGGCATTGATGCCAGCGAGAACGCCACAAATAAGCGCCCAACTTCGGCGGCGTTTGACGGCCCAAAGCAGGCTGATCGTTCCCAATGCAACCCCCAGGTGCAGCCGAAAGTGTGAGGTCAGTTCAAAGATCCACCACAGCTTGGCAAGAAATCCAGTCAGCGTGGCCAGTCCAGAGCCAACTCCGCAAACCTCCAGTAGTCCGGTGAAGGATATCGACCGGCGGCGAGTTAGTTCTGGCGGTTTCAACGCCTGCTAACGTGACGGGGATTCGTCTGCTTTTCAATTCTGGAGTCCTCGGTGATTGCCAACTCTAAACGATTTGACAGATTCCCATTCTCGCTTACTGGTGTTTCGACTGCCAAACCAGTCGTTGTTATGAAAATTGCAGAGAAAGATTTTGGCGTGTGGCCGGTGTTGGATGAACACGAGGCGTTGAACGGTCAGGCTGCAGCGCAGAGCGCGTCCGGCCTTCGCGCTGATGCTACGGCGGACAAGCCGGTTTCGGACGAGCCGTTGCTGGACGCGTATTCCAACGCGGTCACCAGCGCGGCGGAACTGGTCAGTCCATCGGTGGTGAAGATTGACATGCGCAAGAGCGGCGGACGGCGTGGTCAGCAAGACGGCGGAAGCGGTTCGGGTTTCATCATCACGCCGGATGGTTTTATTCTCACGAACAGCCACGTGGTGCATGGCGCGGAGCGGATTGAAGTCACGCTCGCTGACGGTCGCCACCCGGATGCGAATCTCGTGGGCACAGACCCGGACACGGATCAGGCGGTGATTCGCATTTACGCGCCAAACCTGAAGCCGGTTCACCTCGGCGATTCAAACCAGTTGCGCGTGGGCCAGCTCGCCATCGCCATCGGCAATCCTTACGGCTTCCAATACACGGTGACGGCGGGCGTGGTGAGCGCGCTGGGCCGGTCGTTCCGTGCGCAGTCGGGCCGGCTCATGGACAATCTCATCCAGACGGACGCGGCGTTGAACCCGGGCAATTCCGGCGGGCCGCTGGTCAATTCACGCGGCGAAGTCATCGGCGTGAACACGATGGTAATTCTGCCGGCGCAGGGCTTGTGCTTCGCCATCGCGATCAACACGGCGAAAATCATCGCGGGCTGGCTGATCAAGGACGGCGCGGTGCAGCGCAGTTACATCGGCGTGGGCGGGCAGACGGCGAAAATCCATCGGCGTCTTGTGCGGCATTTTCGTCTGGCGAAGGAAACGGGAATGCTGGTGCTTCAAGTGGAACCGGGCAGTCCGGCGAGCCGCGCTGGTTTGCGCGAGGGCGACATCGTGGTGGAATTCGATGGCTGCGCCATTGCCACCATTGACGATTTGCACAAGCAGCTCACCGGCGCGCAAGCCGGCGCGCGCTCATCGCTCACGGTCATCCGGCACACGGAGAAGTTGACGCTGGGAATCGTGCCGGAGGACTCGGCGGCGAAGAACAATTGAGTCGAACAGGGCAGGGCCGACCTACCGGTCGGCCGGGACGCGCGGCGTAGCCGTGGTCCAACAGCCAGCACAGGTCGGCACTGGCGGCGCGCAGGGCGGGCAGTTGTCGGATCGCGAAAAGACGCTCGTTCTTCGGGGCCAACCCGCGGTGTGTTTGGTGACGCGCCACGACTGGAGGTTCTCACACGCTTCGCCAAAAATCATTCCCAGTCTCGACAAACCCGCTGGCCGTGAGTTGTAATCGTTCCCGCCATGTTTCACCTCCAACGCATTGACTCACTCGACACGCCTGAGCTTGAGCCGTATCGCACGATGAAACGGCCCGTTGAGCACGAGGAACAGGGCATCTTCGTGGCGGAAGGCGAGAAGGTCGTGCGGCGTCTGCTCGAAAGCCGGTTCGAGGTGGTGTCGGCGCTCTTGCCGGAAAAATGGCTGCCGGAATTCGAACCGTTGCTGCGCGAGCGGCCGGAGAACATCCCGGTCTATGTCGTCGAGAAAAAGCAGGTGCTCGAAGCGCTGGTGGGTTTCTCCATGTTTCAAGGCGTGATGGCGGTGGGCAAAATCCCCGCGCCAGGCACGCTCGATGACGCGCTCGCGCGCAGCGTGCCGCCCCGGCTGTTCGTCGCCGTTGACGCGCTGACGAACGCCGAAAACCTCGGGGTGCTCGTGCGCAACTCGGTCGCTTTCGGCGCCCAGGCGTTGCTTGTGGGTGAAACCTCCGCGAGTCCGTTCCTGCGCCGCGCCGTGCGCAATTCGATGGGGACGATTTTTCAACTGTCGGTCGTCGAAACGGACAACCTCCCGCAGGCTTTGCACGAACTGCGCAAACGCGACATCCATTGCGTCGCTGCGCACCCGCACGCCGACGGTCGCGCCCTGTCAGACGCAGACCTCACCGGCGATTGCTGCCTCGTCTTCGGCAGCGAGGGGTACGGCATCTCCCCGCCGGTATTGGAGGCGTGCGATGAGGCCGTGGCCATTCCGATGCCGCCCGGTGTGGACTCGCTCAACGTCGGCAGCGCCGCTGCTGTGTTTCTTTACGAAGCCAACCGCCAGCGGGGCCGGTCGTAACCGCTTGAACGGTCCCACGGAAAAGGCAGAATCCATCGCGTCATGTTCAAGCTTCCTTTTGCCAATGGTCTCGGAATGCGGTGTGTCGGAATCCTGTTTCTATCGTGGCTTTCGTCCGCGCCGGTGCATGTATCCGCGCAAATCCCGGTCCAGGCGTCACCCGGGACGCTCTGCGTGATGACTTACAATCTCCGTTACGCGAATGAGAACCCGTCGGAAGCCTGGAGCAAGCGCCGCCCTCTGATGCGCGAGTTGATTCAGGGAATCTCACCAGATGTGATTGGCACCCAGGAGGGTCTTTACCGGCAGCTCAAAGACATTTCCGCCGACCTGCCGCACTTCGACTGGCTTGGTCTTGGCCGCGACGGCGGCAGCCGCGGCGAATTCATGGCCGTGTTTTTTCGCAGGGCCAGGCTCGAACCGCTGGTCTTCGACCACTTCTGGCTCTCGGACACGCCGAACGTGGTCGGCTCGAGCACTTGGGGCAATTCAAATCGCCGGATGGTGACCTGGGTGAAATTCCGCGACCGCGCCACGGAGAAGGAGTTTTACCTGTTCAACACGCACTTCGATCACGAGGTCCAGGTCGCGCGCGAGAAGAGCGCCGAACTGATGCGCCAACGCGTCGCGGCGCTGGACACAAAACTTCCCGTGCTCTTGATCGGCGATTTCAACGCCGCCGCCGGCCACAACAAAGCTTACGACCTCCTCACGGGTGACGGATTCTTCGCCGACACCTGGATGCTGGCGAAGGAGCGGCGGGGCGAGGGTCTGGGCACGTTCAACGGCTTCAGAGCCGTCCCGAAGAACGGCCAGCGGATTGATTGGATTCTCGCCCGCGGCAACGTCGAGGTGTCCGCCGAAGAAATCGTCACCTTCTCCAAAGCCGGCCAGTTCCCGAGCGATCACTGTCCAGTGGTGGGCTGGTTGAAACTCGATCCAGCGAAATAAGGCTCAGGCCCGACTGGTGCGTCTCACTCGGAAAAACTTTCGATAAACGTCGCGGACTGCATCGCGCCAGCCTGCCAGGGCCGAACGGAACTCCTCCGGTGTGGCGAAGCCGCAGCGGACGGAGACGCGATAATACGGCGCGGGGTCGTCGGGCAAAACCGTTTCCCCTTCGTAGCTCCAGCGCCGCAGGATGCTCTCCACGCGGCGGAGTTGGCGGTAGTTTGCGAGCAGCTTTTCGGCATCCGGCAATGCCCTGTTATCGCGCGCCCGTTCCAACGCGCGCAACGTATGGGCCTCCTGCCAGCCGTTTTCCAGGCAAAGCGTTTGCGCGATGAACTCCGCATCCATCAAACCGCCTTTGCCGGTCTTGATGGCGAGATCGTCCTGGCCTGCGGGCGTGCGCTCCTTCTCGATGCGCATTCGCATTTGGTGAATCTTTTGCTTCCAATCCGGCGAGTAACAGCGGACGCCCCTCACCCCGTCCCTCTCCCCATCCGATGGGGAGAGGGTGGCTGAAGGCCGGGCGAGGGGTTTCTTGGAATGGGACTTGAAATCCGTGAACCGAGCAGCGAGTCCTTGAAACTTCCTCCCCAACGCCATGTCGCCGGCCACGGGGCGCACGCGCGTGAGCGATTGGATTTCCCACAACTGCGCCCGGCACCGATAATAATCCTCGCAAGCCGTCAGCGTGTTGACCAGCAGGCCTTTCTCGCCGTCGGGCCGCAGCCGCGCGTCCGTTTGAAACACGATCCCGTTTTCCGTGCGGCGCGAAACCAGGTCCATTACTTCCACGGCCAGCTTTTGAAGTTTGGAAAGATGCTGCGGCTTCGCGTCGGCGACGAAGATAATGTCCAGGTCCGAGCCATAGTTGATTTCACCGCCGCCCAGTTTCCCCAGGCCGATGATGACAAACGGAGGCGACTTGAGCTTGTGACGGCGCATGACGACTTCGAGCGCGTATTGCAGGCAGGCGTCGGCGAGCGCGGAAAGCTCGCCCAGGTTCTGCTCGAAGTCGGCGAGGCCGAGGATGTCTCGCAAGCCGATCCGCATCCGTTCGGCCTCGTGATACCGGCGCAGCCAGAGCAACTGGTCGGCGTCGCCAAGGCCGTGCCGCAGGTCGTCGAGGATTTCCCGCGCCGTCTTGCGTGTGCGCAGCCGTTCTCCAAAAACCAGCTCGTCGAACAACTCCGGCGACCGGATCATGGCCTCGGCCAGAAATTCCGAGCGATCGAAAAGCAACAACATGAGAACGAACGACGAAGGATTGCCCGTCCACATCTCGAACAGCGAGGCCCGCGCACCGTAGGCGGCGATGAAGCTGTCCAGCCGCGTGACGACGCGATCCGGATCGGAAAGCGTCTGGTGCGGGAGACTCGCGGCTTCCTGGCCGGGCGTGTCGCTGCGGCAAAGGCCGAACAGTTTCGGCAAGAGCTGGCGTGCCAGTTCAGTTGTGCGCGGTGAGATGTGGCCAAAGCCTGGCCCTTCGACGAACTCCTTGAGGACCCGAAAGCCCGCATCCGGATCGCGAAACCAGTGCCGCCGGAGCATCTCCTTCCATTCGGCTTCCGCACCGTCGAATGCGGGCGGGAACGGTGATGCGTCCTCCGGCGCATCCAGCTTGAGCAGGCGCTCATACACTGCGCGAACATGGTCGGTGTGCGAGCGCAAGGCCGTCTGGAATTCGCGCCGTGACCGGCAGTCCATGAGCTTGGCGAGCCGCTCTTGAGCGTGGCGGTCTTCGGGGATGGTGTGGGTTTGCAGGTTGCCCTCCATTTGCAAGCGATGCTCGACGTCGCGGAGGAAACGATACGCCTGGTCCAGTTGCCCGGCTTCCTTCGGCTGGAGCAGGTGGTATTGCGCGAGCTTGGCCAGACAGGGCAGCGTTTGCGCGGTTTGCAGAAACGGCTGCCGGCCCGCGTGCAGGAGTTGCAGGGCTTGCACGATGAACTCGATCTCGCGGATGCCGCCACGGCCGAGTTTCACATTGCGCTCCAGTTCGCCGACGCGCACGACTTCGTTCTCGATCCGGTCCTTCATCGCGGCCACTTCCTTCAATACGCGCGGGCCGATGGAGCGCGGGAAGCGGAAGGGTTGAATCAAGTCCAGGAACTCGTGCGCGAGCGTCTCGTCGCCCGCGACGCAGCGCGCCTTGATGAGCATCATGCGCTCCCAGGTCTGTCCCCACTGCGCGTAGTAGTTCTCGTAGCTTTCGAGCGAACGGCACAGCGGGCCGTCAATGCCCTCCGGACGGAGGCGCAGATCAATCCGGAAAAGCGATCCGTCATCCGTGAGGCGCGTGACTTCGCCGATGAACGCTTCGGCGAGACGGTTGAAGAAGGCATGAGCGGCCACGGCACCGGGCGGCGAGGATTTCTGCGGCGGCTGTTTGAACACCTGGCCTTCCTCGCCATAGACGAACAGCACGTCCACGTCCGAACTGTAATTGAGTTCGTGGCCGCCGAGCTTGCCCATGCCGAGCACGCACAACGGCGTCTCGTGCCAGGCGCCCGCGGCGTCCTGGTGAAAGGGCTGGCCGAAGCGCTCCGAGAATTGCCGCCGGCAGATGTCGAGGACGATGCCCAATGCGACCTCGGCCACGTCCGAGATTTCGCGGGTGATTTCAGGCCCGCTGGCAAGGCGCGACAAATCGAGCGCAGCGATCCGCAACATCTCGCGCTGCTTGAATCGCCGGAGCGCTGCGAGCGCGCCGGCGAACTCGCGCCGTTGGAGGAGGGGTTCGATCTCCTTTCTGGCATCCACGAGGAGAGTGCGCTTGCGGCGCGGCGGGCGGACATGGTCGGGAGCGAGCACCGCGAACCAATCCGGATGCGCGACCAGTGAATCGCCGAGGGCTTGCGAGCCGGCGAACAGGTTGGCGAGGACGCGCAGTTGTTCGCGGCTCGATTTCGTGAGCGCCTGGCGGGCGTCGGTCGCCGCGAGCAGCTTGAAAAAATGTTTCGCGCGTTCGGGATCGGCGCAGGCATTGGCGGCTTTGTTCCGGGTGGCGACGCTCACGGGAGGCAAAGTTAGTGAGGCAGCGGAGGCTTGGAAATCGCAATCCTGCGAGAATGGATTCTGAGCGCGGGGCCGGGATGTCTGTACTCGTGTATGGATGCCGCCTGATTTGTTGCGGCCCGCGTCGCACATGCTCTGCCCACCCGCTCACCGGAAGGAATTTCAGAAATAGTGCTTGTGCAGGCCGCGCATCACGGCCAGCGTTCGGCTGCTTAGATTTATTTGTCCTCATCCAGGGCACGGTGGATCTTCAGTTGAACCTGGTTCAGTGATGATTTAGGACCCAGCCGTTGGGATTTGGTTTTCACTCATGAGCGAACAACCGTTGGAATTGGAAGGCGTGGTCAAGACAGTTTTGCCCGGAACGATGTTCCGCGTAATGCTGACGAACGATCACCTGGTGCTGGCGCATCTCTCCGGCAAAATGCGCAAGCATTTCGTCCGCATCAACACGGGTGACCGCGTGCGGCTGGAGATGTCGCCCTACGACCTCACCAAGGCGCGCATCACCTATCGCCTGCGGTAAACTCTCATGCTTGCCATCTGGCTCTCAGACATGGCCGGCGCTTCCGGATTTTTCTTCTGGATGGCCGTGGGATTCGTTGCGGCCACGGCTTATTCATCGCGGTTCGAGTGGATGCTGCATCGTTTCGTGATGCACCGGCCTCTCGCTCCGTTAACGAGACCGGGAGCGTGTCGGCGGCGTTCAGCGCGGCACGCGCTCCAGTGTCACCGGCGTTGCGTCGCGCGTCGCGGCGGCATCGAGCCTGGTGAACAGTCCGCGCCAGAAGCCGTAGCCGTAGAGCACGTGCGTCAGCACGATCAAGGGCAGGGCGCAGCAGCTTCTGACCACCCCGCCTCGCGGCATCAGTGCGAGCACTTGCAGTAACACCACCAGCCCATACAAGCCGAGTGGCGCAAAGGCCGGCCAGCCCAGCCACAGCCAAAGCGGGATTGCGGCGATGAGGTAAACCAGGAATAACGGCGGAACAAAGTTGAGCGCCGAGCCGGGTGTCGGCGTCTCGCGAAATTGTTCGGCCCGTCCGCGGCCGTAGGTCTTGAGCATCCGGCAAAAGGCCCCGAGCGTCGAGCGCGGACGACGGTGGACAACGAGTTCGGGATCATAAACCAGCTTGCCGCCGCGTTGCTGCAATTCATCCATCAGAGCGTTTTCCTCGTTGGGATAAAGCGCCTCGTTGAAACCGCCGAGTTCGAGCATCGCGTCGCGACGCGCCACCAGGTTGCAGAGGATCAGTTCCTTTTCTCCCGTGACCCGGAGTTTTCCCACGGGCGCATAGCGCGCGCGGCTCGGGCCGAAGCCGAGCCAGCTTGCGAGCACCAGCGCGAAGACCTGTTCCAATGCCGGCGCGTCGGGCGGGCAGACGTTCGGGCCGCCAACGACCTTGACCGTCGGATCGCGGAAGTGCGTGACGGCCCGGCGCAGGTTGGCCGGATGCGCCACCGAATCGTCGTCGAGAAAGTAAACCAATTCGCCGCGCGCGGCTTTGAGACCGGCGTTGCGTTGAATGGAAGGTTGGCGGCCCCGCGCGATGAGGATTTCCAGCTTGTCCGCCGGATAGTCAAACGCGCGCGCGGCAGTGGCGGCGGGGATGTCCGCCTGTTCGGGTCGCGTGGGAATCAGCACGGTGACTGCCGGCAAAGGGTCGCTCACGCCGTAAGGCTAGAAATCGTGTGGTGAACTGCAAAGGGCAAAGTGGTTGCGGCGACCGATTTGGCTTTCGCCTCGACAGCGAGAAGGGTCAGACGTAGAACTGGCGCCGTGATACCCGCGAGGGATCAACTCTCGTCGCCACTCAACCATGACATTTGATCAGATTCAATCCGCCCGCGAGCGGCTCATCGGACACGCGCACGTCACGCCGGTGATGACCTCGCGGACGCTGGATGAGCGTTGCGGCGCGCAAGTTTTCCTGAAGTGCGAAAACCTGCAACGCGTCGGTGCGTTCAAGTTTCGCGGCGCGTTCAATGCCATCTCCCGTCTCAGCGCCGAGCAAAAGCGCCGTGGCGTCGTCACCCATTCCTCGGGCAATCATGCCCAGGCCGTGGCGCTGGTCGGACGGTTGCTGGACGTGAAGGCCACCGTTGTCATGCCGCGCGACGCGCCAGCAACGAAACGTCAGGCGACGCAGAACTATGGCGCGACGATTGTTGACTGCGAGGCGAGCCAGCGCGAAGAGGTTGCGCGCCGCGTGCAGCAGGAGCAGGGCAGCACGCTCGTCCCGCCATTCGATCACGAGGACATTATCGCGGGGCAGGGGACGGCGACGGCGGAATTCCTCGAACAAGCCGGCCCGCTGGATGCACTGCTAGTGCCGGTGGGCGGCGGCGGACTGATCAGCGGTTCGGCGCTCGCGGCGCGGCACCTTTGCCCGGCCTGCCGCGTCATCGGGGTGGAGCCAACGTTCGGCGACGACGCGGCACGCTCGTTTCGGACGAAGACCCTGCAACGGGTGGAAAACTGCGCGACGATTGCGGACGGCACGCGAACCGCCTCGTTGGGGAATTTGACTTTCCCGATCATTCTGGAGCACGTGGACGAATTTTGCACGGTGACCGAGGAAGCCATCATGGAGGCCGTGCGGTTTCTCTTCCTCAGGATGAAGCTCGTCGTCGAGCCATCCGGCGCGCTGGGCGTGGCGGTGCTGCTGGCCGGCGCATGGCAGGGCAGGGGACGCGTGGGCGTCATTCTCAGTGGGGGCAACATGGACGGGGCGACGATGAGCCGGATTCTCGCCACGGGTTGAAAAGGCTGAAACCTGCCACCGGTCGGCAACGTCATTCAAATCGTATGCTAACGCCTCTCGCTGCGAGCCAGTGGAGTTTCATCACCGCGGCGCACTTGTTGAACCGCGCCGGCTTCGGCGGGCCGCCGGCTGAAATCGAGCAGTTGGTCGAACTCGGACCGGAGCGGGCCGTTTCGCGGTTCGTGGACTTCGAAAACATTTCCGATGAGACGCCCGATCCCGAGTGGGCGAAGCCTGATCCGGATCGCGTCGCGAAATTCCAAGCCATGCGGCGGGCAAGTGAGGAAGAGCGCCGCCGGCTGTTGCGCGAGCAGCAGCGCGAGCAGCGCGAACGCATCACCGAACTGCGCGGCTGGTGGTTGCGGCGGATGGCCAAAGGGCCGCGTCCGTTTCAGGAGAAGATGGTGCTGTTCTGGCACGGCCATTTCGCCACGAGCGTCGAGAAGGTCCGCGAGGCCTATCTGATGTGGCGGCAAAACGAGTTGTTCCGCCGTCTTGCCACCGGCAACTGGCTCGAATTGCTCGTCGAAGTGGGCAAGGATCCCGCGATGCTCGTGTGGCTCGATCAAGCCCAGAGCCGCAAGCAGCATCCGAATGAAAATTTCGCGCGCGAGGTCATGGAGCTTTTCGCACTGGGCGAGGGACACTACACGGAAAAAGACATCACCGAGGCCGCGCGCGCGCTGACCGGCTGGACGTTGGATCCGACGCGGCAAAGGTTCGCCTATCGCCAGTTCCAGCATGATGACGGCGAGAAGACGGTGTTCGGAAAAACCGGGCGGTTTGAGGGAGAAGACGTGCTGGAATCCATCGTGGCCCAACCGCAAGCCGCGTGGTTCATCACGGCGAAGCTCTGGAATTATTTTGCGGGCGCGACGCCTTCGAGCGAGTTGAACGACGCGCTGGCCTCCTTGTTTCGCAAGAGTGGCAACAACTTCAAGCCGGTTCTCCGCGCGATGCTTCTCAGCGAAGAGTTTTACTCACCGACCGTGATCCGCAATCAGGTAAAGAGTCCGGTGCAATGGCTGGTCGGCGCGGTGCGGATGCTGGAGAGCGAACTGCCGCCGGCGATGGCCTGTTGGGCGCTCACACGCAACCTGGGCCAGGACCTCTTCGCCCCGCCAAACGTCAAAGGCTGGGACGGAGGCCTGACCTGGATCACGACGAACAATCTGCTGGCGCGTTACAACCAGGCGGCGGCACTGGTGCAGGGCGACATGACGATGATCGCCGGCGCGAATCTCGCGCCCAATCCCAACGTGGCCCGGATGGTGTCCAGCCGCCTGCAAAACGTGCGGGCCCCGCGCGTGGACGCCGGCAGGATTCTCACGGAGAAGGAACGCGCGGACAAAACGGCGTTGATCGGCGCGCTGGAGCGGCGGCTGTTGCAATCCGCACTCAAGCCGAAGCAACGACAGGCCCTGGAAGCTTATCTGAATTCCCAGGGCGAACTGGACGAGGGTGACATTCTCGGCGCGGTCCGCCTCGTGATGAGCACGCCAGAGTATCAACTGACCTGAACGACCTCTATGAAAGCCAATCTCACTCTCAAAACCCGCCGCGAGTTCTTGCGCGGCACGGTGCTCGGCGGCGCGCTGTCGTGGACGGTGCCGACGTTCCTCGCCAACACGTTTTCCGCCTTGCACGCGGATGCGGCGGATTCGCCCAGGCAGATCGTTACCGGCAAGGACGCGAACATCCTCGTGGTGCTGCAAATGGCCGGCGGCAACGACGGCCTGAACACCGTGGTTCCGTTCGCCAACGACCATTACCGCAAAGCCCGCCCGCGCCTCGGCGTTCCGGCGGCGGATGTGTTGAAGCTCAACGATGAGCTGGGCTTCAACAAGAGTCTTGCCGGCTTCAAGGAGTTGTTCGATGCGGGCCGGCTCGGCATCATCCAGGGAGTCGGCTATCCGAACCCGAACCGCTCGCACTTCCGCTCGACCGAAATCTGGCAGACGGCCTGTGACGCCGATCGGTTCGAGAGCACCGGGTGGCTGGGCCGCTACTTCGATAACACCTGTTCCGGTTGCGATCCCACGGTCGCGGTCACCATCGGCGGCCAGATGCCGCAGGCCTTCGCCGCAAAGCAGCCGAAGGGTATCTGTTTCAACAACCCGCAGAATTATCGCTTCCTCAAAGGCGACAAGCCCGGCCCGGGCGAGGTGGACACGATGGAGGAATCCTTCCGCAAGCTGAACGACGCGGACGAAGTGGCGATGGAGAACTCCGGTGGCAGCATCGGCGCGATCCACGGCGCGGCGGGCCACGCGGGTTCGCCGCTGGATTTCATTGAGCGCGCGGCGCTGGACGCGCAGATCAGTTCCGACACCATCCGCGCCGTCGCCGCGAAGGGTGAGAACAAGGCGGGCTATCCGCAATCGCAACTGGCCAACTCGCTCAAGCTGGTGGCGAAGCTGATCGGCGGCGGCATGGCCACGCGCATCTACTATGTGTCCCAGGGCGGCTACGACACGCACACGAACCAGCCCGGCACACACGACCGGTTGCTCAAGGAACTCGGCGACGCGGTGAAGGCGTTCGTGGATGATCTCAAGGCGCAGGGCAACCTGGAACGCGTGCTGGTGATGACGTTCAGCGAGTTCGGACGCCGAGTGGCGGAGAACGGAAGTCAGGGCACCGATCACGGCGCGGCTGCTCCGATGTTTGTCATCGGGGAAAAGGTGAAGGCCGGCCTGGTGGGCCGTCCGCCGGGCCTCGCGCCGGAGGATTTGCAGCAAGGGGACTTGAAATACTCGGTGGACTTCCGCGCCGTTTATGCCGGAGTGCTGGAGGGGTGGCTGAAGACCCGCAGCAAACCGATCCTGGGACGGGAGTTCAAACCGGTTGCGGTCGTGTGATCGAGGCGGCGAGGTTCGATTCTGCCAGGCGCACGTGAGCCAGAGGACAGGACGCGCTTCGGTTGCCGCAGAACTCAGCGTCGGTTCCAGCCGATTCCTGGGCGGGCTTGCATTGAGGAGCTTGGTTGAATACCATTCCGAAGAAATGAGTCGGTAGAATCTGGGCAGTGCGCGGGATTGAACTGAACAACCTTGTGCCCCTTATGAAAACTTCGAAGCCTTCGCTCTTGCTGTGCGGACTGGCCGGACTAACGGTGGTGCTTGCCGCCTGTCAGGCCCAAAATCCGCAGCCCCAAGCGCCAGCCGCGAGCGCCGACCCGATCCCGCCGGCCGAGATTCGGACTGCGCCCAAGGCCAAGTTCAGTCCGTGGACCTCCGAAATCCTAAAGCTGTCGCAGGCGGGGATTGAGGAAGAAATCGTGCGGTCGTTCGTGGACGTCGCGGGCACTTTCAACCTGAGCGCGGAACAGATCATCCAGTTGCGCGATTGCGGGGTCTCCGGCGCGATCATCACCGCGATGCTGCAACATGACGCCGACGTGACTTCCGGCGTGCGTCCGCTTGTCATCACGACCGAGCCTGCGCCAAGCGCGTTTTTCGGGAAGAGCTTTCTCGCGGGCACGTTGCCTTGGAATGATCGTGGAGGACAAGCTTCACCACGGTCGTTGGATGCCAGGAAGGAAACCGAACGGCCAGCCGAATCTCCGGATCACGAGCCGCAACTTGACACGGCTCCCGTCGTAGAGACAAGCGCTGCGATTGGAAAGCTCCCAACGGTGGCAGGGGCGAGCGGATCCGATACATCTCAAACGAGTCTCCCTGCCCCGCGACCGTTAGGAAGACTCACCAAGCATTATCCCATGCCCGAAACCGCTCCCGTGGAACTGACCGCTCCGATTCTCGTCTATCGTGGAGTGGGCAGAGTGCCCAACACGATCATCATCGAACTGTTTCCCGAATCGCCGCGTTGACCATCTGCGGTCCGATTTCCCGGGCGGGCGGCCATGGCCGGAAAGCGCCGCTTACTTCGCGGCCAGCACAGTTTCGATGGCTTGGGCGACCTCGGCCGAATCCGGCGTGGTTCTTGGTTCAAACCGTTTTACGATCTTACCGTCCTTGCCGATGAGAAATTTCCCAAAATTCCATTTGATGTCCCCGGGGAACGGCGAATCCTTGCCCGCGAGCGCGACGTAAAGCGCGTGGCGTTTCTCGCCGTTCACGTCCAGCTTGTCGAACATCGGGAACGTGACGTTGTACTTGCCGGAGCAGAACTGCTTGATCTCCTCGTTGGTTCCCGGCTCCTGTCCGCCGAACTGGTTGCACGGAAAGCCAAGCACGACGAACCCCTTGTCTTTGTATTTCTGGTAAGTCGTTTCAAGGGCTTTGTATTGTGGCGTGAGGCCGCACTTGGAGGCGACGTTGACGATGAGGAGCGTCTTGCCTTTGTAAGCAGCGAGCGACGTGTCCTTGCCGTCAATGTCCTTGAGCTTGATGTCGTAAAGAGACTCCGCGCGGGCAGTCACGGTTTGCAGGGCAAACAATCCAATGAGCAGGGCGATGGTTTTCATGGGCCGAGTATTGATCCAAGCGACTGGGTTGTCAATCGCGGTGACAGCCAGCGCCAAAGCCCTTGCCCAGGCCTCGCGCTGGTTTAGCATCGCGCCATGAGCCAACTGCTCGAACACATCGAACGAACGATCCGCAGGCGCAAGCTTTTTGCCTGTGGGGAGAGAATCCTCGTCGCGGTTTCGGGCGGTTTAGATTCGATGACCCTTTTCAACCTGCTGCACGCACTTGCGCCGAAGCACGGATGGAAATTGACTGTCGCCCATTTCAACCACCAACTCCGTGGCCGCGCGAGCGACGCGGATCAGCGATTGGTGATGCAAGTGTCCAAACAGCTCGGGCTGCCCTGCGTCGTTGAGCGCGGCCAGGTGAAAGCGCTGGCCAGACGGGACGGCTTGTCCATCGAGATGGCCGCGCGGCAGCTTCGTCACGAATTCCTCGCACGCAGCGCGCGACGACTCGGCTCTCGAACCATCGCGTTGGCCCACCACGCTGATGACCAGGTGGAGTTGTTTTTCCTGCGGCTGCTCCGCGGCGCGGGCGGCGAAGGGCTGGCGGGAATGACCTGGCGATCGCCTTCGCCGGCCATTATCCGCAGCCCTGCTCCGTCACGATCACATTCGGCTTCGGCAAAAGTCCGCTTGACGACGGGAGGGCAAATCCAATTAGTGCGGCCATTGCTGGATGTTTCCCGCGCCGCGCTGGCGGCGTATGCGAGTGAAGCCGGAATCCGCTTTCGCGAGGATGCCAGTAACGCCTCCACCGAATTCTTGCGAAATCGGATTCGTCACGAAGTTCTGCCCCTGTTGCGCCGGCGCTTCCAGCCGGACCTTGACCGGACGGTGCGGCGAACGATGGAGATCATCGGTGAGGAGACTGCGTTCGTCGGCAGTCTGGCAGAACGCTGGCTGGCATCCGCCGACCAGACAGACTTCCATCGGCTTCCGGTTGCTGTGCAGCGGCGATGTGTGCGGTTGCAGTTGCTGCGCCTCGGTTCACCCAGTGAGTTTGATTTGGTCGAATTGTTGAGGACGAGTCCGAATCGCTGGGTGGGTGTCGCCGGCGGGCGGAGCATCTCTCGCGAGCCATCGGGGCTGCTGCGGATCCGAGAGACATCCCCAGTGTGTTTCGGCCCCGGTGATTTGACGGTGCTGGTAAGCGGCAGGACAGGGGAGGCGACCTTCGATGGGCTGACTTGCGCTTGGTGCATCAGAAAGACGGCGAGCCGCGCTCTGCCCAAACCTGCCTCCGGGCGCGAATGTTTCGATGCGGATAGCATTGGCTCAGCGATCGTGCTTCGCCACTGGCGCGCGGGCGACCGCTTTCAACCCATCGGCTTGCGGTCGCCGGTCAAACTCCAGGATTGGTTCACCAACCGCAAAGTGCCGCGCGCGCGCCGGCATGAATTGGTAGTGGCGGCGACGGCGGGAGGCGACATCTTCTGGGTTGAAGGCGAGCGGATTGGCGACGCCTTCAAGCTGACGCGCGGCACGGCACGGCGGCTGTGGTGGCAGTGGAAACGGCGGTAAATCCCGCGTTGCGGGCGCCGGACCACCATGCTACTTTGGCGCGGCAAAACGGACTACCATGGCTGACGACAACCGATTGAACGACGACGACAAGAACAGCCGCAAGAGCGGAGAGTTCCGCGTGCCTCCGCGCACCTGGATCGTGTGGATCGCGATTTTCGGAGGAATGATCTCGCTGCTCCTGCTCAAGGAGAAACTGGGACCGCAAAGCGAGTTGCTGTCGCAGTACGCGTTCTTTCAAAAGGTGGACGCCGGCTTGATCGCGAAGGCGACCATCAATTACGGCGGGCAATCCGCCTGGCTGACCGACATTATCGGCAGCTATTACGAAACCGACAAGGACGGCAATCCGATCAAGTCGCGCGAGGTTAATTTCAGAGCCAAAGCCCGGCTCGTGCCGGAGCTGGAAACGAAATTGCTAAAGCTCCCGCAATTCGATCCGCATGAGCGCGACGCGCTGCTCTGGAGTTTCGGAATGCAACTGTTGTTTTTCCTGGGGCTGGGGTTGTTCGTCTGGTTTTTCTTCATCCGCCAACTGAAAATGGCCGGCAAAGGGGCGTTGAGTTTCGGCAAGAGCAAGGCCCGCATGCTCGCCAAGGAACGCAACAAGACGACGTTCAAAGACGTGGCAGGGATCGAGGAGGCCATTGAGGAGGTTTCCGAGCTGGTCGAGTTTTTGAAGGATCCTAAAAAGTTTCAGCGACTCGGCGGTCGCATTCCCAAGGGCGTGCTCATGGTCGGCCCACCCGGGACCGGAAAGACACTGCTGGCCAAGGCGATTGCCGGTGAGGCGGACGCGGCCTTCTACAGCATCAGCGGGTCCGATTTCGTCGAGATGTTCGTCGGCGTGGGCGCGAGCCGCGTGCGCGACATGTTCGAGCAGGCGCGCAAGAACACGCCCTGCCTGGTGTTCATTGACGAGATTGACGCGGTGGGCCGCAGCCGGGGACACGGGCTGGGCGGCGGGAACGACGAGCGCGAGCAAACGCTCAACGCCCTGCTGGTGGAGATGGATGGCTTCGACACGCAGGAAGGCATCATTATCATCGCCGCGACAAACCGGCCGGACGTGCTGGACCCCGCGCTCCTGCGGCCGGGCCGATTTGACCGGCAGGTAATGGTGAATCTGCCGGACGTGCGGGGACGCGAGGCGATCCTGAAAGTCCACGCGAAAAACGTGAAGCTCTCTCCCGACGTGGACCTTTCCATCATCGCCCGCGGCACGCCGGGTTATTCCGGAGCCGAACTGGCCAACCTGCTCAACGAAGCCGCCTTGTTGGCGGCCCGCACGAACAAGAAGGGCGTTGGTATGCCGGAGCTTGAGGAGGCCCGCGACAAAGTACGCTGGGGGCGCGAGCGCCGCAGCATGGCAATGTCCGACGAGGAGAAGCGCGCCACTGCCTGGCACGAAGCCGGCCATGCATTGGTGAACGTCCTGCTCAAACACACGCACCCCTTGCACAAGGTCACCATCATTCCGCGCGGGCAGGCGTTGGGCGTCACGATGTCGTTGCCCAAGGAAGACGTGTTGAACATGCGCAAGAAGCAGGCGGTTGACACCATCATCATGACGATGGCGGGCCGGATCGCCGAGCAATGCGTGATTGACGACATTTCCAGCGGCGCGGCAAGCGATATCCAGACGGCCACCCACATGGCCAAGGCCATGGTGATGCACTGGGGCATGAGCGAGACGCTCGGCCACGTGCTTTACGGCGATAGCCAGGAATACGTGTTTCTCGGCCGCGACATGATGCGCACCAAGGATTACAGCGAGCGCACCGCGCAGGAGATTGACGCCGAGGTGAAGCGAATCATTGACGAGGCCTTTCGCACGGCGAAGGGACTGATAGACGCCAACCGGGACAAACTGGAGATCATCGCCAATTCCCTCCTCGAGTACGAAACGCTGGACGGCACCCAGGTGGCGGAGATCGTCCGCACCGGCAAGTTCACCCCGCCTGCGCCCCGGCCCGACTCCGGACCCATGATGGGCGCGCCCGCGGGAACGCCCTTGCCCGAGACACCGCCCAAACCCGCGCCGCCCAAACTGCCTGGCCTCGGCGCGCCGGCGCCGGCGACCGCTTGAGCGCCCGACGGGCGGCGCCGGGTCGTCGCGAGGATAACCGCTCGCTGTTTTCGGGTGAGCAAACCTCTCAGTCTCCATGACGGTTCAACTCCCCGGCTCAAAGCGAACCGCGCCGTCTCGCCGGGGATTGGAGGTTGATTCAGAACGCTCGGGATTCTGCCAGAAGGGTTGCTGACGAAAGAATCGGTCACGAATGGGATATTGGCGGCCGTGGACACGGACGGCGAGCCGTGGCTCGAGAATCCGGGCTTCAGACAACAACAACCGGGATGGCAACTGAATGAACCCCGCCCATCTGATCTCTTTGATCGTGATGAACGTCTTCTGAGCGGGTTGTTACTCCGCCTTCAAGGCCCTTTCTCCCTATCTGGACGCGGGTGGCGTGGCGACGGTTCGTTTTGGTTTGGCGGCCTTGGCGCTCGCTGCGCTCTGGCCTTTCCTGCCCGGTAACACACCACGCGGGCGGGACCTGGTGAAAACCGTGCTGATGGGGGTCATCGTCTTTGTCTGCTGCCCACGGTTGCAGGTTGCTGGCGTGCAGCGTGGCCAGGCCAGCGATGCCTCGGTTCTGATGGCGCTGGAACCGCTCATCACCTCAATTGCGGCGGCGGTGTTTCTTCACGAACACATCGGACCTCGGCGTTGGCTGGGTTTCTGCCTGGGCCTGGCGGGGGTGGTGTTGATGGCGGAAGTGTGGAGGCCGGACTTTCATCTTCCCGGTCTGGCGGCCAACGGATTGTTCCTCGCGTCCTTCGTTTGCGAGGCGGCCTACTCGGTGATGGGCAAGCCGCTCATGGCGCGCTCAGGTTTGGTGAAAATCCTTGCCCTCTCGTTGCTGGCGGGTGCTTTTGTGAACCTCCTGATTGACGGCCCGGCCTCGGTGCGGGCCGCGATTGCGATGCCCGCCCGCTGCTGGTTGCTGATGGCATATCTCTCATTGATTTGCAGCCTGGTCGGCTACGTGGTCTGGTTCATCGTCATTCGTGAAACCGAGGTCAACGTCACGGCGCTGACGGTCTTCGTTCAGCCGGTCATCGGGGTCGTCATCGCGACGGTCGCCCTCGGGGAAACACTGCGTTGGGGTCAACTCTGGGGTAGTCTGGCAATCGTGGCTGGCTTGATCGTTGCATTGTCGAGACAGGTCAGGAAGCGCGGGGCAGGCGAGCAAAGCGCCCGCTGATCCGCCCACCGAGTGTCACAAGAATCGCCCGCAACGAAACCAGCCCGGTGGTCGCTCTTCACTCTTTTCAGTCGGGCGAGGTGGCGGCTGCGAGAACCGTGAGGGATTTCGTCCGGCTGGCATTTCCTCCGGACCTCGACGCAGTAGAGTCGCATCCGCGCGCGAAAACTTGTGTCGCGGTGCGAGCAAAACCGGAAAGGTGCGTGCGAGCAAAACCGGAATAATGCTCCAGCCCTATTGCCAGCGGGACATGGTTCTGTCCTCTCACCGGTTGCTTCAGCGGAGGATAGGGCTCTGCGGGGACGCAACCTGAGCGCCGTCTGAAGCCTGACATAGGGCAGGCTCGGTGGCGCCTTCGCGCCGCCGGGCCGGCCCCCCCTGCCGGAGTCAGTTTCAAAGCGATAAATCCTTCGTCTTCTTCCATCTTCCACACCATGAAAAATCACAACTGATCAAACGCCTGCCCGCACCACTCATCCGCCATCTCTTGTCCCGACATCGCCGCGGCGATCTCTCCGCCCGCGAGGCTGCCCACGAACTCGGCCTGGCTCACTCGCGCTTCTGCGAACTTTACGCCGCCTACCTGCGGGCCGCTGCCCAGCGGCAGGACCCATCCTGGTCCCCCGGACTTTCCGGTGGCGATCACCAGCCCGACTGGCCCACCGCAG
>Ga0247727_10003135_pt1 | contig 36953 bp, 27 predicted proteins | sample WisWelCaveWW1625_FD_202498 | JGI IMG/M metagenome (GOLD analysis project Ga0247727, IMG submission 202498) | Biofilm microbial communities from Wishing Well Cave, Virginia, United States - WW16-25 | ecosystem: Environmental > Aquatic > Deep subsurface > Groundwater > Cave microbial mat | place...
TGTGGCGCAAGCCCAGAGCCAAACTTCTTCGCCGCCGATACCGGAATTTTCGCCGCTTCTCCCAATAACTGGAGGGCAGTGGCAAGACGAAACCGGGCGCGCCCGCTTGAAGCTAAAACATCGACTTGATCGCTTGTACCGTCATCTCGAACAACGTTTGGCATACGAGCCAGACCTTTTAAACCATGACGCGCCTGATCAACCAGTCAAGGCGGCTCAATTCGGCGCGGCGCAAATTTTCTCAGGTGCTGGGCAGGAGGAATGGGCTGTCCATTACGACACGCCGGCAAGCTCTGCGGAGTATGCGCGCGCGATGGCTGTAGATGCCGCCGGCAATGTCTACCTCACGGGATACAGCCGATCTGCCGGCCAGTCACATTATACGACGGTTAAATATAACGCGGCCGGAATACGGCAATGGGCCGCTAAATATAATGGGCCTGACTATCTCGTGGACATTGCCGTCGATGGCGCCGGCAATGTTTATGTGGCAGGTTCCAGCGTAAATGGCGCATTTTTTGGTTATCTCACGATCAAATATAATCCCGCCGGAAAACAAGAGTGGATCGCAACTTACAATGGATTGGGCGATGGCAATGATTATGCCGTTGACCTTGCCATCGACAACGCCGGCAATGTTTATGTGCTGGGAGTTATTTGGAATGTCAATCATTATGATTACGCGACCATCAAATACAACGCCGCCGGGCAACAGCAGTGGGTTGCTCACTACAATGGCCCAGGGTATCTTGTTGATGACATGCCCAGCGCCCTTGCCGTAGACGACGCCGGTAATGTCTACGTAACGGGAGCGAGTTTTCCAGGCGCTGATTACGCCACGGTCAAATACAATGCTGCGGGAATCCAGGAGTGGGTTGCGATCGTTGGGCCGGGAACCTCTGAAAACTTTCCATTCGCGCTGGCTGTGGATGACGCCGGCAACGTTTACGTGACCGGAGAGCGTGAAAGTAATTGTTCCACAGTCAAATACAATTCCGCCGGCGCCATGCAGTGGATCGCGAACTCTCAAGGACCGGGAAATCATATCCGCACGCCATCCGCCCTGGTTGTGGACGACGCCGGCAAGGTTTACGTAACAGGAAATGGTTATAGCCCAAGTTCAAATGCTGGCTACGCGACGGCCAAATATGATTCTACCGGAACTCAGGAGTGGGTGGCGATCTACAATTGGCCGGGAAATGGTCATGACGGTTCCTATGCTCTTGCCGTAAATCGCACCGGCAAAGTTTATGTGGCGGGGTCCAGTAGCATCGTCAAATACGGTTCCAACGGCGCGCAGGAGTGGGTTGCACCGGGTTCGAGAATCGCAGTTGGCCTGGACGGCGCCGGCAATGTTTATGCGGCGGGCGTTCGTTATAGCTCTGAAACTTCTTATGATTACGACCTTGTCAAATACGACGAGCATGATATCGAGCAATGGGCCGCCCGTCATGATGAATCGGGTCATGCTCATGACTACGCCGCGGACATAGCTATCGATGGAGCTGGAAATATTTATGTAACTGGAAATACGGGAACGATCAAATACAATTCTGCCGGAACCCGGCAATGGGTTGCGAAAGGACCGGGAAAGGCCATTGTCGTGGATGGCGCAAACAATGTCTATGTGACAGGATCTCATCTTCACGCCGGCAAAGGTCTGGATTGCTTCACGTATAAATACAATGCCGCCGGAACCCCAAAGTGGGCGAAGCGCTATAGTGGGCCGGGAAGCCATGACGACAAAGTTGTTGCCCTTGCAGCGGATAACATGGGCAATGTTTATATAACCGGCTCGACTTCCGGCGCCGGCGCCGATCTGGATTACTTTACGATCAAATACAATTCCGCTGGAAATCAGGAATGGGTGGCGACTTATAATGGGCCCGCCAATAAAAGAGACTATCCGGTTGGGCTTGCCGTGGACGGCGCCGGGAATGTTTACGTGACAGGCACGAGCAATGGCGGCAGCACCTCTTTCGACTACGCCACCGTCAAATACAATGCTGCCGGGCAGACGCAATGGGTAGCGCGCTATAACGATGGTTCTGACTACGCTGCCGCTTTGGCTGTGGACGGCGCCGGCAATGTCTATGTGACCGGAAGCAATGACCATGATTACGTCACGGTCAAATACAATTCCGCCGGAACTCAGGAGTGGGTGACGACTTACAACGGACCAGCCAATGGCAGGGACTATGCAGTGGCGCTGGCTGTGGATGGCGCCGGCAATGTTTACGTGACGGGTCATAGTTCCTCTTATAGGATATATTCCGACTATGCTACCGTAAAATACAATTCTGCCGGCGTTCAAAAGCTGGTCATGCGATACAGTTGGGCGGCGGATAAGAACAACTATCCCGTTGCCATTGCCTTGGATAGCAATGGAAGCATTTATGTGACCGGACGAAGTTGGAATAGCTCGACAACAAAAGATGTTTGCTCGACCGTCAAATACAATTGCGCCGGAACCCAGAATTGGGCCAAAAACTACAATGCGCCGGGAAACCATCAGGACAATCCAGTTGCCCTGGCCGTGGATAACGCCGGCAATGTTTATGTAGCGGGATATAGTTATCGACCCAACTCAGGCAAAGATTATGTCACGATCAAATATGCGTCCGTTCCGGCGGCGGGTTGGAGAACGCAGCACATTGTGGATCATGACGACGTCATTCGAGGCGTTGATCAAGGCGATGCGGGGCCGCGGCATAATCACGGGCTGGCGCTATCGCCGGACGAGCAATATCTTTATCTCTCCTATACCCATCCCGCAACACAGCGGCTCGTGCGCAAAATCAAATTGAGCGAAACAGACCCGGCGAATAATCACGCTGCAGTGGTGGCGCAATTGGATTTGGGAAGCGGCGCGCCGGCCAAAGCTCTGGCGACGGATGATAAAGGCCGGGTCTATTTGGCGCGCCCGCAAAAGATTTGGATCTACAAATCCGATTTGAGCGCTGCGCTGCACAGCATCGACGGTTTTACGAGTTGCGAAGGTGTCGCGGTCACGCGCGAAAATGGCAAGCTCGTGGTTTATGCGACTGATAACACCACCCGACTTCTAAAACGCTTCGAATTAACTGAGGGCGCGGACGAAACGATTACCGCCTCAACCAAGGCCGGCCTGGATGGCGATGGCGAAGTGTTGATTAGAGATACCATTAACAACCTCAATGCCGTCAGTCCGCGCGGCCTCGATGTGCAAAGCAACGGTGTGATCTGGGTGGCGGATGTCAACGCGCATCGGGTTTTCCGGTTTAATCCCAATGGCAGTTCAATCGCGAGTGTTGGCGGGAATCGGGCGATGGATGTTGCCATCGACGAGGCTCGTGGCGAAGTCTACGTGAGTCAGTACACCCTTCGCAAGATCAAGGTCTTTGATCTCAACGGCACTTTCCGGCGCTTCATGATCCCCGCCGTAACCAATATTGATTTGGATGGCGAAACCGGCTCGGGTGCGCTTTCCAGCATTGACGTGGCTTCGTGCCAGCGCGTGTTTGTCGCCAATGAAAAAGGCCGCTCGATTTTAACCCCGTTGAGCGAGGATTCTCCTTTTAGCAATGCCGGCGATAATAATGATGTGAAAGCTGCGGATACCGATCCGGTGCTGGTGGTGACCGGCGATGTGGTTGCGAAAGAGTCCGAGGTCGAAGAGTCCGAAGTTGGGGAGTCCGAGGTCGCGAAGTCTGAGCTCGTGACGAGTTATCAGTTGGCGCAGAATTATCCGAATCCGTTTTCCCCGCCTGAGCGGGGCTTCGCGGGAAATCCGAGCACGACCATGCGTTTTGCTCTGCCGGAAGCAGCCGAGGTGAGTCTGAAAATCTACGACATTGCCGGGCAGTTGGTGCAAACTTTAGTCGACGGCGTTGTCGAAGCCGGTCGCCATCAGGTGGTTTGGGATGGTACGAATCAGCATGGTGTGCCCGTGGCAAGCGGGGTTTATTTTTACCAACTGCGGGCGGGAGAGTTTAAGCAGGTGCGGAAGATGTCCTTGTTGAGATAAATCGTAAAACGTGATTCGTAAAACGTAATCCGTAAGATTTACGTTTTACGAATTAGTGTTTGGCCGAAAAAGGACTTTAGTGGAAAAAATTTTTTGAATTAGCAAGCTTCCGTCCACTCTTTTTGAAGCAGTTTATAAGTGCAGCGGAAGTCAAATGGCGATTTTCAGCAAGTTAGACTTATAAAATCACTAAATTAAAACTTAAATTATCATAACTTTAAATTTTCAAAAACACTTTTCCCTTGCGATTGACAATCGCAGGTAAGTTTTAAGCCGCCATCCGCAAGCGTTCGGCGGCTCGCCGTGCCCGCTTGAGAAGAATAACGCCCAGGGTTTGCAAATTGCCTCCGACGATACCGAGCGCAACATAACGACGATAGCCGTCGATCCCTTTGTCTGGGCAACGCGCCAAACCATTGCCCCAGACCAGCGCATGAATCGCCGATTCGATGCCGGCATGGCGTCGGCGGGCGGCGCGATAAGCCGGGGTGTTTTGATGTTCTTTGACCTCTTCACGCGGCCGGCCTTTCGGCGGCAGACCGGCCGTTTCGACAATTTTCTGGAGCCCTTTCAGATTCTCTGGCGTGTAGAAACCTTGATCAAAGCTGGCAGCTTTGATTTTGTTCTTGACGCGTCGCTGCAGCGCCCGCATTTGCGGCAGCAGGATCTCCTGAATTCCAGCAAGACCCCGGGCTCAGCGTCGAATCCATTTTCATCATGATGGGTGCCGCGCGCGGCATGGCAATTCCTGCGGCATGACAGACCCTTTCACTATAATTTCTCTCTTACTTTCCTCGCTCCCTCAACCATATTCACCAACTTCTGCTTCGCCGCCCATCTTGCCGTTTGGCTCAACCCGCAATCCGGCGCTACAGAAAGTTTTTCCGCCGGAACATATTTCAGGCACAGCTCGATGCGTTCGACGATATCTTCAACCGACTCGATATAATAACTTTTCACATCAACGATGCCGACGTCCGCGTCCATCTTTTTCGCAATTTCGGCGATCATCTCGATCTCCGCAAATTCGCGATTGGCCATTTCCACGTGCATTTCATTCACTTTGAAATCGAGAAAGTCCGGAAACATCGGCGCGAGACGGCGATAACCGACAGGATGGCCTTTATAATTGCCGAAGCAGAGATGCACGGAAAGTCGGCATTTGCCGGCAACCGGTTCAACGGTGCGATTGAAAATATCGGCAAATCTTTTGGTGTTCTCGCGGTAGGCATAACAACTCATCGACGGCTCATCAACGGATAATTCCGTGCAGCCGGCTTGCACCAAATCTTCCAACTCTTGGCGCACGATGGGCAAGAGCGCTTCGGTGATGGCGTAACGATCTTTGTAACGCGCATTCGGAAGCAAGCGCCCGCTCAACGTATACGGTCCCGGCACGCTGGCTTTGAGTGTTGGCCCGGAGGGCGCGAGACGTTTCAATCTTTCAAACTCGGCGACCGCGCCCAACCCACGTGGCGCAGACAATTCACCGATGATTTCATGCTTGCCGCGTTGATCATGCGCCGGGGGGCCCCATTTACGCGGGGAATCCGATTCCTGTTTAATGCCTTCCAGATAGCCGTAAAATGAGAGATTGAAATCGAAGCGTGTTTGTTCGCCGTCGGTGATCACATCCAGCCCGGCGGCCAGTTGATCGTGAATCGCGGCGGTGACGGCATGCTCTTGCATCTCGGCGATATCCGACGCGCCGAACTGATCGAGATGTTGGCTGGCAAACTCCAGCCAGCTTGGAAACGGATAGCTGCCGATCACGGTGGTTCGGAGGGGATGAGTGACCATGATTTCGCTTTATCAGCAAAGATGGTAAAAAAAAAATTAATACACGCTGATCAAAAACTCACACGGAAAAAACTTTTAGAAATCAACGCGTGGCATTTTACGGTACCCGAACGCCAGATATATGTACTTCAGACTTGCCAAAGTTAACAATGATGAAAAAGACAACTGCATGTTGTTCAACTCCGCGGCAACTATTTTTCGCCAAACAACCTTGCCGTAACCAGGCTTGTGCAATATGGCAACTTCTTCGATAGCCGTTCTTATTTTTTCGAAAATCCCTTGTTCTTGCTCATCCATTTGATTTTTGATGTATTCAAAATCCTCAACAAAAATCGGCCCTTTTTCAGTGAAAGCATAGCGCTCTATGTCAACATCCGGCAAGCCAAAATTGACGATCAGGCCGAGATCTTTCCTCCAAAGTTTAAGTTCGGAGAAAAGTTGGGCATAATGGGCTTGTAGAAATTTGCACGGAACACATTTTACCGACAAGATAACTTTGTCATCAAGAAGGTAGTCGTTGATAAAACTTTTTATTAAAACTCCTCGATGTGTGAGTTCGCGTTGTTCTTTCGATAAAAAAGGCAAGCCATGTCGCTCAAATGATAGCAAAAGACCTTGATGATAAGTCTCTTCGTCAAAACCCGCTCCGATCGCGTTTCGTACTTCAAAAATACATTGACGAATTTTATAGTTTAATTCTTCGTGCAACAGCTTCATGGCTCTCCTCCCTTTGTGTTAAAATTACTGTTAATCACCAATTGAATTATACGCTGATCAAAAACTCACACGGAAAAGGCTTTTAAAATCCGCGTGAGTTTTTGATCCGTGTGTAATATGCTGTTTTATGTTCAATTAATTTACTCGCTGCTCAAAAACACACAACGAAAAAGCTCTAAAAAATCCGCGTAAGTTTTTGATCCTTGTGTAGCTGCTATTTTTTTCGGGATATCCATTCATATAACATTTTCACGAAAACCTTCATAAAGCTTGCTCAACCGATACGCATGTTCGTCATACGCCGATTCAAATAAAGTTGCAGATTTTTCCGCGCCGATAAGAGATGCAGCTGTGAGAACTTTCGGCGGTTTGCCGGCAGCCGTGAGCCGATGCGCGACTTCGGCTTTGATGGCATTGACTAATAAACTTCCACCGACCGTTGAACCTGGCGCAACGGGCGTTTCAAGACCATCGATCTTCACCATCGCATCGCCGACCGGCGCGCCGGTGTCGAGGATCAAATCCGCATAATCCACCAGCTTCTTGCCGGAAGGATGTTTGCTGGCGCTGGCTTCGGCGTGTTTGGCGGTGATGAGCGCAACGACTTTGATGCCGCGCTCTTGAAAGCCCATCGCCATTTCAATCGGAACGATATTGCAGCCGCTCGAGGAGATCACCAGCGCGGTGTCCTGGGGCGAAAGCACAAAATTCCGCAAGATGCGCTCGGCCAATCCGCTGACATTCTCAATGAACATCGCCTGTCGCTGGCCGTTTGGCCCGACCACCGGATTGTGAAATGTCATGGACAGCTCGACGATGGGATTGAAACCCGGAAACGAGCCATAACGCGGCCACATTTCCTCGACGAGAATGCGGCTGTGCCCGGCGCCGAACAAATGCACCATGCGCCCGGCCAGAATCGTTTCCGCGAACCAGCCGGCGGCGAGGTCGATTTTGTCAAGTTGATGCTCGACGACATCAATTAAATCACGGCATTTTTGTAAGTAAGTCAAAGAAGGCTGTTGCTGGAAATTCATAGTTACCTGTAGTTGATAAAATTTTTTAAACGCTAGGCGCCATGCCCTTTGCGCTCTGCGTCTGCACTATCGCAAAACGCGCGGCGCCGAACGCGCCGGCCCAATCGCCAAGCTGTGCCGGAATGATCTTGACGCGATGCCCGCCCGGCCGCCATTCCACTTCGTCCATAAATTTTTCGAGCGGCTCGAAAAGCGCTTTTCCGGCGCTGCTGATGCCGCCGCCGATGATCACGGCCTCCGGATCGAGAACATTGATGAGTGAAGCGATGGCACAACTGAGCGCATAAACCGACTTTATCCAAATCGTCGTCGCGGTTTGATCGCCGGCGAGATACGCCTCGACAAGCTGTTTCGTCGCGTCAAACGCGCTCTGACTTCGCTCATGAACGGTGTAATCGCCGATCAGCATTTCGATGCTGCCCGGCGTGTTGACGATGTCTTTCGGCGCATTGGTGTCCAAACAAATATGCCCGAGATGTCCGGCGCGGCCAATCGTTCCGGTCATGAGCTGTCCGCGCGAAAGAATCGCGCCGCCGACGCCGGTGCCCAGCGTGAGCAGAATCACATCATCAAATCCTTTTGCGGCCCCGAGCCAATGTTCGCCATACAAAGCTGCATGTGCATCGTTCAACACCGGCACCAGATTCGAGCGATTCAAGAAATTCGTCCAATCGAGACCTTCGAGTCCCTGCAAGCGTCCAGGCATGAAAGCAATGGAGCGATGATCTCGCGCCGCCAAACCTGGCGCGGCCAAGCCAATCCAAATCGCAGCTTCGCCAAGGCTTGTTTCGACCGAGTTGATCATCGTTGTGATATGCTCGGCCCATCGCTTCTCAATGTTGTCTTGTGTCGGATCAGTGCGGCGTTCAAAAACCGTTCCGTCTTCTTTTGCGGCAACGAGTTTGATATTGGTCGCGCCAAGATCGATGCCGATGGCAAAGTCCACGATTATGCTCGTTTAAAGTAAACCGTCATTGCGAGCGTTTTCCAGCGAGGCAATCTTTTTAAACTAACAGATTGCTTTGGCTCCGCTTTACGGAGTCCCGAAAAGCGGGACAAAAAACGCCTCGCAATGACTTTGTTTAATACTGCCCTTCGCTGATCATCCAACCGCCGTCAATCGCCAAAACTTGTCCGGTGACGAAACGCGAGCCGTCGGACATGAAATACACCGCCGCTTCGTCCAAATCTTGCGGCGTTCCGATGCGGCCGCCGTCCAACGGTTGTTTGGTTTTAATGTATTGCATAATGTTCTCGTCATTTTTTGCGCGTTGTGACATCGGTGTTTCGGTCAATCCTGGCGCAATGACATTGACGCGAATGTTATGAGGCGCGTAGCACGCGGCAACGGCGCGGCTGAATCCGACAATCGCGGCTTTGGCGGCGGCATAAGCGTGTGTGGCAAAATATTTTGATGAAGGCGAGAAACCGAGGACCGAACCCAGGTTCAAGATGCTGCCGCCGGTGCCTTGCTCCATGAAAGCTTTCACCGCGGCGCGATTGGAATAAACGACGGAATAAAAATTGAGCCGCACCGTGGCTTCCAAGCCGGCGTCGGTCATTTCGTGCAGCGGGCCGTCGCCCATTTTACGGCCGCTGCCGCCGGCGACGTGATAAAGCCCGTGAAATCCGCCAAAGCGTTGTTGCGCCTCTTTTATCGCGTGGGAAGCCGTGGCTGAATTTGTTGCATCAGCGGCAAAGACAAATGCAGCTTTGCCGAGCAAACGTCCAGCCTTTTCGAGATGCTCATCGTCGCGTCCGACGGCGACGACTTTCGCGCCACGCGCCAGGAAGGCAGAGGCGGCAGAAAGTCCCATGCCGCTGGTGCCGCCGATGATCACGATGGTTTTTTCGTTTAATGCGGGGCTGTTCATTGAAAAATTTTGCTATTTCATAAGGGATTTGATTAAAGCCAATTTTTGCTCAGGGTTGATTTGAGAAAAGTCACCGCGATGAGCAAAGTTCTTGTGACGGTGGTGTTCATGACAACACGCGTTGGTTTTCCCATCCGCCAAAGTACAAAAATTTTTCCTGAGCCGAATTTTCGTCTTGCGTCATGAGCAAAGCAAGCACTTCATTATGCTGCTTACAGTATTTTTCAATCTCCTCCGGTGCCATGATCATAAACGCCGTGGAGACGGCATCCGTCGTCGCAGCGTCCGGCGCGATGGCCCAGGCGGCGCGTTTGCCGGCAAGCGGTTGGCCGGTGCGAGGATTGATGATGTGCTGCCCTTTTTGCAATCCCGAGCCGCTCACGGCTTGATTGCACAAATGCAGATGAACGAGAATTTGCCCGGGATGCATCGGGTTGCTGATCGTGAGCGGCCATCCTGTTTTTTCCGGCGGCGAACCAAGCGCGAACGCGGAGCTGCGGCCGCCGTGAATCAAGGCGATTTCAATATCCCATTCGCGCAACAAATTTGCCATCACATCAACCGCATAGCCTTTTCCGACCGCGCCGAGATCGACGTGCACCGGACTGGCCTGCAAGGTGACGGTATGCTGCGCTTCATCAAGCTCAAGAAGCTGCATCCCGATATTTCGCCGCGCTTGGGCAAGCTCTTCGGCGGAAGGCGAGCGCAAAGTTTTATCCGGATTCAACCAGCATTTCAGCAACGGGCCAATCGTCACATCAAACGCGCCGCTCGTTTCTTCAGAGACGCGCTTCGAAAGCATGAGACATTCAAACGCCTCGAGGCCAAGCTGCAGTGGTTGGTTGGCAGCGAGATGGTTAAGGCGCGCAATGTCACTGTTTGGCAGAAATCGGCTCAGCTCCTGCTCGAGGCGATCCAGCTCGTTGAAGGCTTCTTGCGCCGCTTGATGCGCGTAACCGGCGTCGTCGTTCACGATAAAAATTTCGTAAATCGTTGCCATCGCTTTGTGCGCGAAGCGATGCATTTGAGGGATTGCGCTGGCGGCGATATCAATATTCGGCGAAACCTGGTTCATCTCATCACTGGTTATTGATCACTGCTTACTGATTTCGTTTGTTGTTCCTGAAATTTATCCCACAAATCTTTTCTCACATACCCACGCAGTTCGATCTGCGGCCGCATTTCCAAATAACCATCGAAGAGAGGAACGTAGAGCGGCCTTTGCCCCGGCGGCGGCAGCTCGTAAAGTTTTCGCATGATCGCCGGCTCGATTTTCGACGAGGCGATAATCAGCGGCGCCGACGGCGAACTCTCATCGACCTCTTGCCACCAGCCGACGTTCGTAAATGCTCGCAAATACCACGGCAACGGCCAGTAGTCATTATCAGGACAGATCACTTGCATGTACAGGTTGTTGCCATCCGGATGCGCGCGCGCGATTTCTTCCACACGCTTGACCATCGTGAACACGTCATTAACCGGATGCGCGTAAACGTAGGGATTGGCCGGATTCTCGTCATATTTGTAAGTGGCGAGATAGGCTTGCCAGGTCAAATGCGCGCCGCCAGCCATCATCAGCGCGATGGCAGCAGCGCGGGCAAACTTTGCCGAGAACATCTGCGGAATCGCGACCGCGCCGGCCCCGGCCAGCAGAATCATACCGTGCAAAAAGCAGATTAGATTCCACGGCGTTTTATATGGAATCAATGAATAAACGAGAGCCATAAAGAGCGTATAAAAAGCGAGGAAGCGCAGCAGATTCAGATCGGCGTCTCTCTTTTTTTTAAGGGCAAAGATAAAACCGGCTGCCGCCAAAAGGAGAATCAGCGCCTCGCTCCAAAACGGATTTTCACCGAGGCGAAAGTACGCGAGGATATTAAGATAATAATGCCAGGGATGAATGTGCACCGGATCGTGGCCGGCGCGGCTGAGATAAGTTTTGTAGGTTAAAATCGAATCCGGCACGCCCTGAGCATGAGTAAAAAAAGAAGAATAAAACAACGCAGAGACGGCGCCGGCTGCAATCAGCGCGGCGATGACGTGCCGGCGTTTGAGCGCTTGCAAATGTGTGATGAAATGAGACGCGCCCTCATCCCGGCGCGCCAGCAAGAACGTGAAAAACAGCGCCAATACCATCGCGCCCCAGGCGATGATGCACGTTTCTTTGGTCGCGTGCATCAAGCCGAGAAAAATTCCCGTTGCGGCCGCCCAACCGAAATTTTTGTTTTGCGTGTAACGATAGCCGCAACCGATGACGCCGAAAGTAAAACACACGAGCAGCATTTCCTGAATGTAGTAGCGGCTGTAATACGCCATCGCTGGAGAAATCGCCGTCAGTAGCGCAGCATTCATGCTGGCGACTTTGCCCAAACCGGGCAGCAATAAGGCCGTCATGAAAACCAGCAGCGTTCCAAAAAAGACCGGCACGATGCGCAACGTCAATTCCGTGACCTCGGTAAGTCTTTTTGCCGAGCTGAGCCAGGCGGGAATCAACGTCACGTAGTTCAGCGTCGGGCCGTGATACTCAAAGCTGTCGTAACGATAGAATCCTTTTTCCAAAAGCGCGCCGAATTTGATAGCGTGAACCGCCTCGTCGCCGTGCATCGGACGCTGTTCCAATTTCGGCAGGCGCAGCGCCAATGCGACAAGCGTTGCGGCGAAAATGAATATAAAAGCAAATCTGTTTAATTTTGTCATGATCAAGCCGTCACGCCTCTGATCACGCGATCCCACTCAAACGCCGGGCCGATGTCGAATTTGTCGGTGCGAAAATTGACGTGGCTGGCGATGCCGCGGAAATTGGCAATATCATTGCGGGTTTCGTAGCGTGAAGCGAGCGGGAGAAAACGGCGCGGAATGTTGAAGCGCGTGGTCAAATAGCGCAGCAGCGTGATCAAGCTGTTATATTGTGCATCGGTGAAGCTGGCGTAATAGTTGAAGCCGCGATAAGAAGCTCGACGATAGTAGATCGATTCATTGAGATTGCAATACACATCCTGGGAAGTGGTGGTCGTGAGGGATTGCCCTTGCGGCACGAGCGGCCCGATGTTCGAAATTTCCACGCCAATCGAGCTTCGGCTCATTGGCGTGTTGCCGCCAACCGCGGTCGGGCCGAGATGATACGCCCAGTAGCGCGAGTTGAACAAATTATAAATGTTACCATCACGAGCCAGAATGAACGCCACGGAAACGCGCGTCGCCGGATCGGGCTTCGGTTTCGTCAGCATCGCCACATCGCCGCGAATGTAGCCCGTGGTAAAATGTAAAACCACGCGTTCTTTGGGAAAGGCTTCGGCATTGTAATACGTTTCGTTGCCATCCGCCGGTTGCAAACGCACAACGTTGAGATTGCGATTCTCCCCCGGTATCGGTACGGCAAGCGGCGTCAACGTATGCCGGCGGCCGGAAGAATCCAGGCCGTCGGCGCGGAACGCGGCCTCGAATGCCGGAATATCTCGCGCGAACATGGGCACTCCTTTGCTTTTTGTGGAACCTCGTTTGTTCACTCTAAGATAATTCGGCCAGAGACATTTGCAAGCCTTCTGAAAAAATTCCTTGCAAAATGATGCTGGCGATTCCAGCGTCACTGATCGCGTGTTCCGTCTAATTCGTAATGATCAACTCGACTTCCTGTCCTGGCCGCACGCTGATCTCCTGGCTGATCGGCGCTTGGTTGCCGCCGATGGGATCAGCGAGGAAACGTATCAAACCTGCGCCGACAACGAGGTATTGCGGAATGACGAGCACCTCAGTGCTGTTGCCGGTGACCGTGCCAATGCGAATGCGCTCGGCGCCGCGCAAAACATAAATCTTCATGTCGAGAAAGTTCCGGTTTTCCACGCGCACCAAGGTTTTAGGCTCGACCCGATCTCCGGCGTGCCGAGTTGTCGTGCACGAGGAAAGAGAGATCAAAATGATGAGAAGAGGGGTTGCGATACGCATAAAAATTCTCCCTGATTATTTTGTTTTTTGAGCTTTTTGTGTATTGAACATCGCTTCGGTTTTCAAGGCTCGGAAGGTCACAACCGTCTCATTGTTGCGAGCCGCCATGACCAGTGTTTCACCGGAAGCCGTTTGCAATGACTTGATTTGACGAATTTCTCCGGTGACGGCGAAACCGCTGTGTTGCAAACTGACCGGCGTGAATGTTCCTTTGCCGTCGCCAAGAAACAAACAGCCATAACCGGCGTCATATCTTCCCTGATCCGGCGGCACGCCGTAAAAATTTCCACCCAACAGCATGTCTTGATATCCGTCCTTATTAAAATCGTCAATCAATATGGCGTAAATTGGCGAGAACTGGGCTTCAACCGGGAGTTGAGTGACGTTGAATGTTTCATCGCCGTGGTTCATCAGTAGAAGAGAAGCGAATTGAGCCGCCGAGCGCACGGTGGCGGCCTTCAACTGTTCGCGAGAAAAAATATCCTGAATCGATTTGCCGGCATAGGCCGCAAAAGTCGGATATTTGGCCTGCAAAGAAGGAATATTCGCAAACATCTGTTCAGCCGAGGCCAAGGGATAAGACTTGTCGCCATGATAATAAGTCAGAATCTGATCCGGTTTTCCATCTCCTGAGAAATCATTGATGAAAAGTTGTACCGGCTTCTCCTGGCTGGCTTTGAGAATAGAATTCAAACCAAGATTTCCGGCAACCAGGTCAACGAAACCATCTTGATTAAAATCCGCCGCGGCGACGGTATTCCACCAACCGTGCGTGTTTTCGAAACCATATTTGCGGGTGACGTCAACGAATTTGCCGCGCTGGTTATAAAACACCGTCACCGGCATCCATTCACCCACGACGATAAGATCCTCATCGCCGTCCTTGTTCAAATCCACCCACACCGCATCGGTGACCATACCGACCTCGGACAAGCCGGGCGCGCGCGAGGCGGTCTCGTCAGTGAATTTTCCATAGCCGTCGTTGATCAGCAAGTAACTTTCGGGAATGAGGCCGTACAGCCAGGGTCGGGAACGGCTGCCGACAAATAAATCCAGATCGCCGTCATGATCAACATCAGCGGGCTTCACGCAGGCGCCATTTGCATAAATTTCCGGAAGCTTGTCCGCCGCTTTGCGAAATCGGCCGCCTCCTGCATTCAGATAAAGCCGATCGCGCAGGGGTTCGGCGCGCCCGAAAAATTCGTTGCCGCCGCTCACGACGTAAAGGTCGGGAAGATCATCTCCATCGGCATCGAAAAAGGCGGCGTCCACATCTTCACACAGGCTGTCTTTGATAAACGCGGAATCAACAACCGCCTCAAATTTTCCTTGTCGATTTTGCAGAAAGATGCGGCCCGGCTGATGTTTGGCGCCGCCGAGAAACAAATCCTCCAAGCCGTCGCCGTTGACATCCGCAATGGCAAAGGCCGGGCCTTCCGTCGATAAGAAATGCGGGATAAACGGCTCCCGATTATATTCGATGAAGGTGTTTTCCTGATGCGAATAGTCGAGCTGCATTTCTTCAATGATATTCTGAAATACCGGCTGATCGTTTCTTCGAGAGCGATAGGAGTAAGCCGTTGTGGCGTCGGTTTGTTGCAATGTAATCGTTTGGTTGGCCGGGAGATTTTTCAACACCTGATATTCACCAGCCGGCCAGATGACTTCCAGGGAGTCGAGGCGGTCGATGTTTCCCAGCCCGAAATTCAACACCGGTTCCACGGAAGATTGAAATCCCCTCGTCGGCATAAGTTCCTGGAAGAAAATTTTGTCACGATCATGCAGTACGACTTTGGCGCCGATTCCGAACGTGTTTTGATCTCGTCCGGCTAATTTCACTTTTAGATAGCTGGCGGCATTGGTGGAATTTTCAGCATTGTTGTATAGAAGATTTTTGTAAATTGCGGCCGGGGCATTCACATTATTCACCACCAGATCCATAGCGCCGTCATTATCGAAATCCGCATACGCCGCCCCGCTCGAAAAGCCGGGATCGCCCAGCCCCCATTCCGCGGCGCGATTGATTAAGGTGAGATCGCCGCGAGAATGAAAGGCGTAATTGGCCTCAGGAACGCTGGGCATGTGCCGAATGATCTCGATGAGCTTATCCTTTTTTATTGGAACGGGGGGCGCCGCAGGATCTTGCCGGCCGATGAGCGCCTGAGTTTCTTGTTGCTTTATATAATTAAGATAATCCAAATCATTGGAACGCCGAAAAATGCCATTGGTGATGAACAAATCTTTGTAACCGTCGTTATCGAGATCGACAAAGAGCGGCGCCCAGCTCCAGTCGGTGGCGTGAACGCCGGCCAGTTGTCCGATCTCGCTGAACAAGTGGACTTTCGCCTTCGAAGCTATGTCGCCATTGATGGCAGGCCCTCGATTCATTTGCAGCGTATTCCGGCGGAGCTGATGATAATATCCGAAGCTCAACTTCACGTCATAAATATCATTAGGATCGGCATTGACGGACGATTTGCGAATTTCCTCTTTCTCGGGCAGCATGTCCAACACCACGACATCCAGCAGGCCGTCGTTGTTGAAATCCGCCAGATCATTTCCCATCGAGGCGCTGCTGACGTGCCTCATGGACTGTCGCATCGCTTCGGTAAAAGTTCGGTCGCCGTTGTTGTAATAAAGATAGTCATCTTCGTGAAAATCATTCGAGATATAAATATCCGGATAACCGTCCCAATTGATGTCGCCGACCGCCACGCCTAATCCGTAACCAAGCGCGCTTCCATAAATCCCCGCTTCTGCCGAGACGTCGATAAAGCGCCCGTCTTCATTTTTGTATAATTTATCTCCGGCTTCATCATCACGAGTATACCGCAACTTATCGGCAGCGCGATAGGTGCCTTTTGAGTGCACCGAGTGATTCAACAGGTACATATCGAGATCGCCATCGCGATCGTAATCGAAGAAAGCGGCCTGCCGTGACAGCCCGAGGTGAGCGAGGCCATATTCCGCCGCCCGTTCGGTAAAGGTTAAATCGCCGTTGTTGATGAAGAGTTGATTTGCGCCTTTTTTGTCCAGGTAATTCGAGCGGCACACGTAAATATCGAGAAAGCCATCGCCGTTAACATCGGCCATCGTCGCGCCGGTCGTCCAGGCGCCCGTTTCTCCAGCCACGCCAGCCGTCTCCGTCATATCCTCGAATTTGAAATTCCCTTTGTTGAGATACAGGCGATTGGAATGGATATTGGCGGTAAAATAAATATCCGCCAAGCCGTCGTTGTTGATGTCGCCGACGGCCACCCCGCCGCCGTCGTAGAAATAGAGATAATTGACGCTGTTGAATAAGGGTTCTTCTTCAAGCGTGTTCTCAAAAGCGATGTTGGTTTGCCGGGGAGACAGCTTCTCGAACAAGGGCCGGATTGAATTTTGACCCTGGCAGGAACAAAGAACTACAAGGGTTGCCATCAGGACAAAGAGATGTTTCAACATAATATTCAGATTTGAAAGTTTTTCAGAAATGTGGAAAATTTATCTTGAGAATCAAAATGTAATTTCTTAAATTTGACAGCATAGTAAATGCAGTGCATCCATTTAATTCGTGGGTAAAAAAATGACTGAGAATCACAACCTCGAAAAAGCCGTGAGATTTCTGGCGCAAGACAATTTTGCAGTTGAAGACGGTCTCGAGCGTATTGTGTGGCTGCGGCACGGCGCTGGAGATAAGATTCGTCTCATCGAAGTTAACCGCAATGGCTTTCCGGTCGGCCGAATCGAAGCGTTTTATTTTGCGCCTTTTGAAGAAGTGCCTTTTGAAACCTACTTAGCCGACGTTACTCCAGAAGAATGGCAGCAAATCTTAAGCGGCGAAATTCCATTGCCAGCAGGGTGGTCTCTCGAGGGCAGCAAAGAATTCTTGCGTTCAGACTTCGAGGTGGAACGTGTGGCCTGATGCATATCTTGAGCAAGCACGCTCAGACTGGCAAATGTGGCAACTCATTCGCGCTCAAAAATTGCCCGACTGTCATGCGTTACATTATTTGCAAATGACCTGCGAAAAGTTAGGCAAAGCCTTCTTAATCAGAGGGCGAACGATTTCTCCTCAACAAGCCAAGCAGTCGCACGTTGCCTTCAAGCGCTTTCTACAAGTTGTATCGCGCAATCCCATGCTCAGAAACTTGCTCAAAATGACAGCTTCGCAGCTTAAAGCGCATATCAACCAATTGTTGCCGATTGCTGAAACTGTCGAACGTTTAACTCCGGCTCTGGCTCACGATGGCCCGAATGTTGAATATCCTTGGGAAAATCCCAATCGAGAAGTTCATGTTCCGGTGAGTTACAATTTTCAAGTCGTTCATGAATTGCGACGGCCACCGGGCATGAATCTTTTGAAAACCGTCGATCTCGTTCAACAGCAATTTTATCGCCTTTTCACATAAACCTGAATCCAGTCATTATTCTTTGCAAAGATAATCACCTCTCCAGCAGCACCATCTTGCGAGTTTGGATGAAATCGCCAGCGTGAATTCGATACAGATAAACCCCGGCGCTCACCGGCCTGCCGAGTTCGTCCGTGCCATCCCAAGCCACTGTTTTGAAACCGGCCTCTTCCGCACCCCGAACCAAGGTTTTGACGTGTCTACCCAGCATATCATAAATCACCAGCACGACAGTGGCTCGTTCAGGAAGCGCATACTGCAATGTGGTCGAACGACTGAACGGATTGGGATGGTTGGGTGAAAGAAGATAACTTGCAGGGATTTGCAATTCAGCCGCAGAACTGTCCGACACCGATCTGGCATATCCAATTTCAGCTCTTTGGCCGTCATTCGCAAACGGAAAGCTAGTGAACCAGAGATGATAGAAGCCATTAAACTCGAGCACGGAACTGGTCAGATACGAGAAACCCCATTCGGGCCTCTCACTGATGACCGGATTATTCGGTGATTTCTTCCATTCAATTCCATCTTGTGAGATGGCGTAGCCAACCAATTGCGGCGGTGTCGTGTATCCCGCTCTTCCGGCATACCACATTTCATATCCGGAGTCTGTCGCCAGAACTCCGGGACTCCACACTCTGAGCTGGTCCCATTCCCCGGGTCCACCAATTTTTAGCACGGGATCACTGCTTGAAAATGGCGCTTCGGTTGTTGAGGCGTCGTTATATTTGACCCAATTGATTCCATCGTGCGAGACGGCCAAGCCGACTTGGATTTCCGATACCGGCCAACTTTCCCTGCCGCCCCAGTACCACATCTTGTACACATCTTTCTCTTTCATGACGGTTCCTGGTCCCATGATGCTATCATCCCAGTCCCCTGGCGGTCCTAACTGAAGCACCGGCTCAGAATGTTTTTCCCATTTTATGCCATCAATCGAAGTGGCATAGCCAATCATGCGCGGTGGGATGCCGTTTGCGCCATACCACATTTTGAAGGTCTTCCCGTCCTTGATGACGGCGGGACATACGGCAGTTTTCGCTTCCCAAAACAACTCCGCAGACAGCACCGGATTCCTGGCATTTCGTATCCACGAAATACCGTTCAGCGACCAGGCATATCCGATTTGGACGGTTCCAAGTCCCAAAATCTCGTCGCTTCCTGCATACCACATCCGCAGCGTATCGCCATCCTTGATGACCGCCGGCCAAAGAACCGCGCCGTCATCCCACTTGCCAGCAGCGCCAAAACTTAGAACCGGATGGCTGGTCACATGTTTCCAGACGGTCTGGGCTTGCAGACTCGTCGCACTGACGATGATTAAAGTTAACATGTAGATGGCTATTGATAACTTTTGCATCAAATGCTTTTCTATTTAAGCGTTTCAATCTTTGTTTTGATGCGGGCTATTATATTTTCTGGCTTGATTAATTCATGCTCCCAAATTCTCAGCACCGACCACCCGTTCCGCCGCAACGTGGCACGCAAGCGTTTGTCTCTTCGCCTGTTTCGCTGCACTTTTGCATCCCAATATCTTCGATTGGATAATGGCCGGTGGTAGCACTTGGGGCAACCGTGCCAGAAGCATCCATCAACGAACACGGCAAGTTGAATGCGGGGGAAAATAAAATCCGGGTTGCCTGGAATGCTGGCAGGATGGATGTGCCATCCAGAAATTTGGCATCTAACCAAGAGCATTCGCAACTTTCGTTCCGTGGATTGGTTTCCTGTGGAGCGAATGCTCGCCATAATTCGAGAGCGTATTTTTTTTGCGACCTTGTCCAACTGCTGATCTCGCTAAATTGGGCATTTGTACATTTAGGGTTGCGCCATAACCGAAAAGCAAATTGGGTTGGAAACTGACTGAGCTACGTTTCAGCCTGAAATTTAACAATCGGGGCGAGCAATGCCTTGCCAAGCGCTGGGGGAACGGCATTTCCTATAACGCGGTATTTGTCTAGTAATGTGCCTGAAGGAATGGCGTTTGGCGGCAAGCCTTGAATTGCAGCGCACTCGCGCCAAGACAGCCGCCGATTGTTTTTGCCTTGCAATGCCCATATATCTTTTGCAATAAACTTCATTGGTTTGCCCAATGGGTGCAATGGAGCATGGTGAGCATCAGCTACAATCGTATAGCTTAGCTCATCCCACCCGCGTTTCCGGTTTCTAGTCAAATAATGCCCATGAAATGGATAGTCAAAGTACTCGCTCTTTGGCCATTCCGTCATGCATCCAATAGCGTCACGCAAAACACGATAGGGCAGCCTGCCTTTAGGGCCGTGTTCAGGCTTAGGAAATTCGTATTCTATGGCGCCAGCTTCCACTTGCACACCAACAATGAATATGCGCTTGCGGGACTGAGGCACGCCAAAATCGCTAGCATCAAACAATTTATGCCTGACCTTATAGCCGAGCTTTCGGAAACCGCTCAATTGCTGCTTTAGAAACCATCCGCCCTCGGCTGAAACCATCCCTCTCACATTTTCTACAAAGAGATATTTCGGCTGAACTTGCCTCAAGGCCCGCAAGAATTCCCGATAAAGAAAGTTGTTTTCATTTGCGTACAGGCTGCGGCTTTCCAAATTCCGCCAACGCCGGCGGGCTCCTAAGCTAAAGCCAGTGCAGGGATAGCAGCCGATCAGAATATCCGCTTTAGGAAATGCTTTGATGTTTCGAATGTCATCCAAAACAAATTCCACATTCGGAAACAGGGCTTGATATGCGGCTGCGCAGTGGGCGTCAATGTCATTGGCCCATATAATTTCCGCCCCCGCTTGTTGAGCCCCCCAGTCAAATCCTCCACATCCGGAGAACAAAGAAACGGCAGTTAGTTTGTAGCCCATCTGCAAAATCCTTGGGATCATTCTTCAAATTATAGGTTCGGTCTGTGCTAATGCTTGATCCACGAGACTATAGGGGATATCTCGCAGCAAAGTGTTTTTCTTTCGAAGAAGATACACCATGCGCAGGCGGTCAATTAAAATGCTTTTCTTGATATCGCGTTCTCGATGCCAAGCTCCAGTCGCGTCCCGAAAACAGTATGGGATGAAAATCAGATTATTTAGCTGAGCTTTCAAGGTGATGACATCAGCCCATGAAGGCTCACTTGATGAATGCTGCTTGCTAACCCATTCTAAAGTGCAAGCGCATTGGCCAAAAACTGTCAAAAACCCCCGAGCCGAGTCTCCAAGAGGAACCCATCCGACGACATCCAAACCATTGTCCCCCGTATCGACGGGATCGAATTCATTTTCTCGACAAATGACGCTTTCCTTAAGGTCTTGTGCTAATTTCTGAATCTTGTACCAGAGTTTGCCTGAGTATCGTCCCGTGTTCGAGGAATTTTTTCCAAAGACATAGACTTTGGCCTCTTTAGGCAAATAGCTTTGTAGCGCTGCAGAACTGGCCATTTCAAAGCTAGAAGTAAGCGCATTTCTGTGCCATTTGTTTATATACCCAAGATTTGACGATAGAAGAAGGAAGACATAAAGCTTGTGCTTCAAAGTCATGCGCTTATAGCAGGATAAAGCATTTCCGTTTTCAGATAGAAAAAAGGGATAAAATTCTTTAAAAGCGCCGCGGCGATATTGCAAATGCTTAAACCAGTCATCTACATTCAGCGCCATTTTATCTTTGCGAAGGGCAGGCAAAGAAGCCATTTCATCCTGCAAATCGCTGTTATTGCCATTAAACTCGTCCGTATCCTCGCCTAAGTCGCGCCGCTCTTGGATGATGTCCCACACATCTGCTTTTGAAATTGTCCTGTCAGCATTGACTAAACACCGCAATTCAATATAGTCAGCTAATAAATATGGTTCGGCAGGACGGGGCGGGCTTTCTAAGGTCTCAATGAGCAGCGGCGGCATAGAAAGGTTGATATGATGTTTATTTCTCTCCTGCATTTGCCAGCCTGTCCAAAACCAATGTTCGCAAGTCCTGCGCCATCTTTCTAATATCACTCAATACATCAGCATCGGATTGTGTCGGACTATCAACGAGATGAATGTAGTCTCGTGCAACTTCCAGCCGTGATCTTGCATCCAGTGTAGCTGTCCGAAAAGCCTCCGTTGGCATTTTCGTCAAAAGAATAGCGTCTGCAAGCGTAAAGCCATTTCTAAAAGCTTCCAAAGCATGCGCGTTTTCGACTATCGCGCTTAATAGCTTTAAGTTTCTTGATTCGCCAACCCTTGTCCTGCCTTCATTGACCTTTTCAAAGAGCCAACTTGTCAACTCCTTTAATTTTGCTTCTTTGAGGCCTTTTAGGCTGTGGTCTTGAGCGCTTTGCAATCCCAGAAAATTGGCAATGCTGTTATAGCTCAATGCTGTAGTCAGCAAAGAAAAATCAATTGAATCTTCTTTCAGCCCTTTGATGCCAAAGAATTCCTTGTCGGCAATTTTGTCGTAGATGGCGATCCCAGCTAACAGTCTCGCGACATAATTAGCGCGGCTGCCGATGCTCTTTGCTAATTCCTGAAATTTTGCCTGGGTATCTTGCTCTTTGGGTTTCGCAATAAAAAGCTGCTTAAGGTATTTCGCTTTGGCAAGCGGTCCCCATTCTTTGATTCCTGTAATATGCCGATAACCCAAATAATCCAGGATCTCGTCACGATGATCGAATCCCAGAACAGGCAATTCATGGGGTTTATACTTTGCACTATCACTGGTTTCCTTGACAGCATTTTTCCGCACAGATGCCAATTCCGGTTTGCTAAGCAGTTTTACGGCAGCAAGCCGCCGATTTCCCTCAACCGCTGTGGCATATGCGCTCCGTTTAGGCGGCGGCACAACTAGCAATGGCTCTCCGGGAAAATAGTCGTGCTCACCGATGGAGGCCATGAGTTCGATAAGAGAAGCATCATCAAGCATCCAATCTAAAACTGCTGACTCATCATTTCCATCGATAGTGGAAGGAAGGCGCGGATTCTCAGGGTCAAATTTTATTTTCTCGATTGAGACGTATTCTACTGACCGTTTTTTCTGGGCCATTGGAATACCTATCCTTGATAATAATTGCAAGCAAATGACATGCTGTAATTATTTGCACGGCCTCTTATTTGGGAAACTTTCTGCCATATTAGCGCTTCCCTGAATATGCAACAAAACGGTGAATGATGCAAATACTATTTTTGAACTGTACTGACTATATGACTATAGATTATCTCCCCGTCATCTCATAAACCTGAATCCGGTCATCATTCCTTGCAAAGATAATCACCTCTTGTTGATTTCGATACCTCAGAGAAATCATATCTCGAACTTGGCCGGTCACGAATAATCCACTGCTCTGCATCGGTATGGAGGTAAAACTGCCGGCGCCATTTCCTGTTTCGGCGTGGGATTTACTCGCATGATCATTTGAGTGTCGCGACTTAAAAGTTGCGGTATGAGATCCCGTTAAAAGAGTGCCGTAGCTGGCATCATACCTCCCGAGCTGGGGATTGACGCCAAAAAAATTTCCGGCCAGGAGGAGATCTTTCGCGCCATCAGCATCGAAATCTTTGGCCATGATCGCATAGACAGGTGAGAATTGCGCCTCGGTTGGAAGCGGTTGCGGCAAAAATTTCCCGCCTGAATTTCCATAAAATACCGTGGTGGCAAACGTATAGGCTTGTTTGACCACCGCCTTGCTCAACTGTCTTTCGGTAAATATATCCGCGATCTGTTTACCGGCATAATCGGCATGTTTGGGAAATTTTTGATTTAAATAGGGCAGTTGAGAAACCAAATCCGGTCTGAGCGGCAGGGGATAACTTTTTCCGAGTTTGTAAAAGCACAGGATCGACTCGAGCAAACCATTGTTGTCGAAGTCGGCGGCGTAAATCGACGCCGGCTCCGTTTCGGAGGCTTTGATTTTGGAATTTTTCCCGAGATTGCCGGCCACCAGATCCAACTGTCCGTCTTGATTCAGATCATCAACGATCACACAATTCCACCAGCCGTTGGTTTTCGCCAATCCAACCTTTTCGGTGACGTTCACCAAGCCATGGCCGGTGTTTTGAAAAAGGCTTACCGGCATCCATTCGCCAACGACAACCAGATCCATTTTTCCATCTTTATTAAAATCGAGCCATTTCGCATCGGCCACCATCCCGGCATGAGCCAGTTCGGGCGCATACTTCTCAGTGACGATGGAAAAATTCCCTTTGCCGTTATTCCCCAGTAAATAGCTCGTGGGAGTCAGGCCATATTCCCAGGGAATGCTGCGGCTGCCGACAAATAAATCCGTATCGCCGTCGCCGTCAAAATCCCCGGCCGCGACGCAGGAGCCGCTGTCGTAAAATTTTGGCAGAGCATTGACCGATGGCGTGAAATCGCCTCTGCCGTTGTTGATGTACAGCCGGTCAAGCAGAGCCGGCGCTTGCGGGGAATACTCGTTGCCCCCGCTGACGACGTAAAGATCGATGTCGCCGTCTCCGTCCGCATCGAAGAAGGCAGCGCCGACGTCTTCGGAGATTTTTGCCGCCTCGAAGACCTGCTCATTGGTGCTCTTAAAATTTCCGGATGCAGTTTGGATAAACAATTTCCCGGCGGATTCTTTCGCGCCGCCGATGTATAAATCTTGCAGGCCGTCGCCGTTGACATCGCCCTTGGCGATCCTGGGCCCCTCAGTGGATAATTTGTGCGGAATCAGCGGCTCTCTTTGAAAATCGTTGAATTCATTTTCAACATGACGGTATGGCAGCGGAAACGTCTCGGTGATCTCATGAAAAATGGAGTTCGTGTGAGGCGTAAAACGTAAAGCGTAATGCGTAATGCGTGAACCGGCATCTTTTTGATAGAGGATCACCGTCTGATTCGCAGTGACATTCGCCATAATTCCTTGGCTTCCGTCCGGCCAATCGACGATCAAGGAATCGACAAAACCATGCTCCCCCAATCCGAAGGTGAGGACATAATCAACGGAGGACTGAAAGCCGCGCATCGGCATTTGCTCCAGGACGAAATTCTGTTGATTCGCGCATTTGAGCGTCACTTTCGCACCGATGGCAAAAGCATTCATCCCCTCTCCGGCGAGTTTCACTTTTAGAAAATGATTGCCGGTCAGAGAATCGGCTTCGTTGCGAAAGACAAAAGCCGGTTGGTTGACATTGTTGATGACGAGATCGTTGTCGCCGTCGCCGTCGAGATCGCCGTAAGCGACGCCGTTCGAAAAGCTCAGCGTATCCAATCCCCATTCCTTTGCATGATTCGTGAACGTCAAATCGCCGTTGTTGCGAAAAGCATAATTGCGGAGCTTGGTGGAGGGAATCTTGCTGATGAGGTCAGGAAAATCGATGCGCTCGCCTTGCAACATCTTGCGGAGGTTTTCTTCCTGCATCAGGTAGGCAATATAATCCTGATCCGTGACGTCCCGAAAGATGCCGTTGGAGACAAAGACATCCTTCAAGCCGTCGTTGTTCAAATCCGCAATGATTGCGCCCCAGCTCCAATCGGTTGCCGCGATGCCGGCGAAAAGCCCGATTTCGCTGAAGGACATGCGGCCTTGCGGGTCGAAGCCGTTGTTCAATTGCAGCACATTTTGTGAGAACTGATGGTAATAGCCCCAGGCGATTTTCTTTTGATAAAAGTCAAACGGCTCGAAGGTGAACGTGGTTTTCAAGCGGTAATCATCTTCGGGCAGCATGTCGGTGCCGAAAATATCCATCAAACCGTCATTGTTGAGATCGGCAATATCCGCGCCCATCGAAGAGAGGCTCGTGTGTCGAATCATTTCCTCCAGCTTTTCGGTGAAAGTGCCGTCGTGATTGTTCATGTAAAGATAGTCGCGCTCGAAAAAATCATTGGCGACATAGATGTCGCACCACCCGTCGTTGTCGATATCGCTCACGGACACGCCCAAGCCGAATGCAATCACGCTGCCATAGATGCCAGCCTCCTCGCTGACATCCACGAATCTGCGCCCTGACCCTTCGACAAGCTCAGGATCAGTCGAAGGCCCTGAGCCTGTCGAAGGGTCGTTGCGATAGAGTCGATCTCCGCCGCCGTCGGGGTCCCGCTCGTGGCGCAAATTTTTTGACAAATCAAAAGTGCTCAAGGCGCGGAAGGCGTTGTTGAGCACGTACAGATCCAAGTCGCCGTCGCGGTCATAATCGAAGAAAGCGGCATGGGTGGAAAATCCTTTGTCATCAATGCCGTATTCAGCGGCGGCTTCCTTAAAGACGGGAACGCCATTTTTTCTATTCCCCTGATTGACAAAAAGCTCGTTGGCGCGATTGTCGCCTTTGAGGTTGCCGGAGTTGCAGACGTAAATATCCAGCCGGCCGTCGCCGTTGATATCGACCATGCACACGCCGGTGGACCAGTTGTGGGTTCCGGCCACCCTTGCCTGCTCCGTTACGTCCCAAAACCGGAAATCGCCTTGATTGAGGAACAATTTATTGGGCTGGTGATTGGCGGTCAGATACACATCCGGCAGGCCATCATTGTTGACATCTCCGATCGCCACGCCGCCGCCGTTATAATAATTGCGATATTTGAACACGTTGAAATTCGTTTCATCGACCAATCTATTCTCGAATTGCAAATGGGTGTAATTTTCGGGGAGCAGGGTAAAGAGATGATCGATTGGAATGACGGGAGATTTCTCACTGCAGGCCGACAGCAGGAGCAGCGAGATTGCACAAAGGGATGAGGTGAGTTTCACGCGTTTATGAGCAGGTGAGTTATTGGTTTCAATTATTATCGCCCACTCTTTCCAGTTGCGGGATTTATTGTTACTATTAATTCAAGGTTCACGCCGCTACAACCTTCGCGCCGGTCTCACCAATTTTCCGGACACTCACTTCGTGCAAAGCAAATTCCTTCTCGTTGAGAAAGAGTACGGCTCTGAGAATTCCGGGATTGGGGAGCACCAAACCATTAATGGTGACAATGCTCCTATTTCTTAATTTATCTTGAAAATCTGCGCCAACCTCCAGGCCTGCCAACTCATTTTCGTCTAAACGGAGCTTAAGCAAAAAATTTATAGTTTGCGCATCATCTTTTTCCCGCTCTAACAAAGTCAATACGTTCAATCCGGCCATGAAAAGCGGGAATCCCGGGGAAGCGAGCTCTTCAATAATATTGATCGCCGAGATTTTGTTGGTTTGAGTATCCCGAATGATGTTCTCGGCAAAGAGCATTAATTTTGAATGTATCATCGTGCATCCTGCATTATTGTCAATTCAACCTCATGGCGACTCGGAACCGCATTAGTTTTGTGATTCAAGTCGATATTCTTTATGGTTGTCGCTCTGGCATTGGCAATGATGATTTCTCGTATTTCCTTTATCCATTCAAGATTTTTGTGTCTATCGACGCCGTTTAGAAAACGCCGGCTTTCTGCATACTCTTTCAATGAGATGGCGAACAACAGCGCATAGCTCATGAGCAAGGATTCCATATCCGGTTTTTCGGATTGGACAAGCCGTTCAAAGAACCCGATTAATTCTTCAGTCTGGTATTTTTCCGACAGGCCAAGCACCGCGGGGTTTTGCCTGAAATTCTTATAAAGATATGACGGCGTATTGGCAAAAACGAAAATCTCTTTGAGATTATCGAGCTCTTTATCTCTTAACAAGCTGCTCATTTTCATGTCATCCCATTATGCGATAATATTTTATGTTTGACTTTTCATAAGGGCAATCGTTAACATAATGGATCACCTCATAATACTTCCCCCATTTGCTCCAAACTTTTGGAAGATAGAAATGAGGTTCCGGCTCTGAAATGACGATCCCGGAATGTTCAACGTCGCCTTCCGCTGAAAGGTAAAGAACAACATCACCCGGCAGTGCTTGTATTTGCTCAACCCGTACATAATTGTCATCTTTTATTATTTTCCAGATCTCATTGGGATCATATACCATGGTCCGTCTTGACGCAAATGTCAAACCATGACAATTATAGATTCCACTCGGCAGACCGCGTAGTTTTGCGGTGGGATGTCTTCTAACGAATATTGGAAACTGGCTTCTTTCAAGCTCTGAAATTATTAAAGATTGTTCGTTTTGTATGTCATTAGCCTTTCGAGTCTGGACACGTATTGAGCGTGTATCTAATTCAGTTGAGGAAGTAATGATTTGCATGGTTTTGGCGCCATCTATCTAACGTTTGATGGATGTCATGAGTTCGGCCAATCATACTAAGGAGAATTGTCGTTTGAGCGTAATTGTCGGCACACCATCATCAGAAACAAAGCCTCGAATCACTGATGGCTTCCTTTGCGAAAATACGTTTGTGATCCTATCCGCTCAAAGAAGAGGGGAGAAGAAAATCCTTCGACGTTTCTCTGCAGCACAATATCCCGAATTGATTCGCCAAACCAAAGACGTCCGCTTTGGGGATCGATCCCGGCTGTCTGACCGATTCGATTCGAGAGATCATGCCGCTCAACGTATTTGGCCCAGATTTTTTGTGCTCTTGTCGATTCAGCTTTATTCCAGTTGAAACGTCTCATGATCACACCATTTGAGCGTTGCTATTTCTAATTCAGTTGACCTATGAAATATAGGCAACTGAATATCAAAATGCTACTATAAAAAACACGTGAGCGGCAGGACGTTCCTGCCGCTGTTCACGTTGTTTAATCTTTTCGGCAAGCATCCAGAATTGCCCGCTTGACTCTTTTCGGATCGTTGATGATCTCATAAAATTCGTCAAAGTATTTGAGGGTGCTCTTGATCTGCTTTTGATCGAGGAATGAATTGTTTTGGTACAGCGCGTAAATGGCTTCCCGCTGCTGATTGAACCGCGCCAGGATGGACATCAGATCCGCTTCGGGGCGGCAGAATCCGCGGTAGATTCGCTCCCGCACGGTTTTGATGCTTACTTGGGCCGCCGGTATCGCATAGTGCGCATTGACGACGCCGGCAAAATCAAAGTCATACGGCACGGCGATGGGATCGGATATTCCTTCCACCTGAATCAGCTCGATATTGTGAAGCCCCGGAAGCGACCAATCCGTGTTGCCGATCATGTATTGGTAAACCGCTGCCAAAACCATGTGCTCTGCATCTATCCATAGTTGCTGGACCGTCTTGCCCTGCGTGTCCACGATGATTCCCTTGTTTCGCTTTGCCATGGCCTCCTCATCTTCAAGCAAAAACGCGAACTCTGTGAAAGGGTCGCGTTTCCCGGTCGAGTCTTGATACGTCATGCGCACCAACCGCACGCGCAAGCTTTTGTCCGTCAGCAAATTGTAGACTCGATAAGCGAGATATTCTTGCAGCAGGTATTGCTCGTATGTCTTTTGCCTGTTCCGGCAATGCGTGACAAGTTTCAATTTGTCCTGATTCTCGAAGAGGGTTCGCTCCACTTGCTTTTTCTTAAAATTCAGCATAAGTGGTGGAACGTCGCAGTTGCCAAATTTTCGGCGGAAGATGCCCCGGGTTTTGGCTTTGAGGTCCAAGGATACTGTGGCGCTATCTTCGGCGAAATAGGCGAGAGTGGCGGAATGATACGAACGATTTTCCCCTCTATCTTTTAGGAGCGCTTTAAGGTCTGCTTTCAAGGTCAGCTCAAGAGGGGCATCCGTATCGAATAGCCCGAGTCCGTCGTGATCGCGGCTTCGCGCGCTATCACTGGAAACCTGCCCCGGTTGCGATGCCTCCTGCGCACGGGCCGAGGCAATCAGGCTTAAAACGCAAAAGCAAATCGCCAGCAAACAACTGTAAGCGTTTTTCATGGCATCACCTCACGGCAAAATTTATTGGGGGGGAACTCAACTCATCCGAAACGCAATGTCCCGGCGTTATCCTCAAAAGCCCGGCTCGAGCTTATAGCAGCTCGCTGACATTGCCGTAAAGATCATTCTTAAACCGCTTGAGTCTTTTCTTCTCGTAACGCACCAGCAGCAGCATTTCGGTTGCGGCATTTTGCAAATCGGTTGCGATCACCTTGCCGTTGTAAAACTTTTTGATGGTTTCGACGGGGGTATGGGCAACCACATGGAGTTGGGCATCGAACCGTTTAAGAACGGCATCCAGATATTTCTCGAGCGTATCGCTTGCAACATAGCCCCGAAACCAGAATGGGCTTATCGGACTGAAAAAGAATTCCAGCCGATTCTTCCACAAAGCGGGTGAGAAACGTGTGCTGTCAATCGGGTCGTCGAGCAAGCGGGCAAAAACGGGTTCGTGCATGTAAGAAAAAAGAGAATCGTTAAAAGCTTGAATCGAATAGTAGGCGTAATTGGGAACGACCCCGCCGTGCGCAAAAAGAATATTGTTGATTTTTATTATGCCCGGTTTGGAAGCGAGCCATTGCCCCAACACGGATTCACGAATGTCATACATTTTGGAATAGGCGGTCCGATGCAAGGAGGCAATCAAGCTTTCCTTTTCTGAAAGATAGCGCAGGTCATTGACAAACGTCATGATTTCATGATTGCCGAGCACGATATGAACGAACCCGCCTTGTTGGCGAGCCTGCGCCTCGAGGCCGTATAAAAACCAGAGCACTCTCGTCACGTCCGGGCCGCGATCAAACAAATCGCCAAGCAGCACCAAATGCGCACGCCGGCCGATCCAGCGCAGACTTGAATTGATCAGATTTGCATTCATGAGCAATTGCGTCAGCTCATCGAATTTTCCGTGAACGTCGCCAACCACAAAAATCGAATCAACGTGGTTGAAAGTTGCCGGCGCTCTTTTGAGCTTCTCGTTGAGATAAAGCGTCGTTGTATGTCGATCTTCAGGGTTCTCCATCCCGCCATATTTCAGCACGCACTGATTCAGGCGCTTGCGATCGAACCGAACCGAGTGCGCCCTGGATTTATTCGTTGTATGATCGTAGAGCAGCGCGCCCTCGCCAAAGATTTGCAGATAGCCTGAATCTTCTTTCCGGGTAATCCAGTTGACTTCAATTTCATTCTCAAGCTGTTTGATATATAAACCATATTCGCCATGAAAATTAAATTCACCTGGTAGCGCGCCGGTAGCTGGCGAGGAACCTATAAAAAGACGCGTTGAAAGGCGCGGAAATGAATGGAGAGCTGCAACGAGAGGAAAAACCGCGATAATGGCAAAAACGAATGTTGTCGAGCTCTTTCTTGTCATGTTCGGTTAAATAAGGTCAAATGTTATTGACCGGGCACTGCAATAAAATTACGATGCGATAACTTGCTGTAAAAGTGACCGGTCAATTGACCTGAACAAAAATAAAGCTCCCCGGGCCTTGGTCGAATGAAATGGAGACAGAACGGTTATCGTTTGAGCTTGCCACTCACGTTGTAACGCAACATTCATGTTGCGCTTTTGCTCAAGCCGGCGGCAACATATACTCGGCGCGAGTTGGAATGTGAGTCATTGCGAGGCGTTTTTTGTCCCGCTTTAAAGCGGAGCCGAAGCAATCAACTGATTTTAAAGAGATTGCTTCGCTGAGAAGCGCTCGCAATGACCGTTACAAAATAACCCTTAACGAGTATAAACGTTGCGTCACGTCGTAATGCAACATTCATGTTGCGCTTACATTTTTTATCCTGAACTGGCCAGCGGCAACATGAATGTTGCGTTACGTTGCAAATCAATATCCCGGATTCTGCCTCAAGTTGGGATTGGCATCCAACTGAGCCTGCGGAACGGGAAAGAGTTTTCTGTGCGCGCCATCGCTGGCCGCTTTCAAGGTCCAGGCCTCGAGCCAGTGATTGGTTCGGATCTGGTCTTGGCGGCGGAAATTTTCCCACAAGAACTCAAAGCCGCGCTCATTCAGGATGCGATCTCGCAGCGCGACTTTGGTGTTGAAATTCGCCAAAGCAATGGGCTTGTCAGGCTCGAACGCGCGCGCCCTGACTTGGTTGATCAGATCGATGCTGGCCTGACCGGGGCCATTCAGCTCGTTCAAGGCTTCCGCTTTGGCGAGCAGGACGTGCGAGTACCGGAAAATGGCAAAGTCATTGCCGGCATTCCCGCCGCTCTGAGCGGGATCAACCTGCCACTTGAGGATGCGGACGCCATTTCCTTCGGTGGCGCCGATGATGGGAGAATTAACCGTAAAATTCAGCCGATTGCCCTGGCGATCCAATGCCGGTTGGCCTGCATTCGGGCCGCTTAAAACAAATTGTGGCCCAACGAGCATGTGCCTGAATCGGACATCGCTGGTATCGAATTTATTATAGAAATCGGCCAGGACGGAGAATCCGTTCCACGGGTTCTGGGGCAGTTGGTTGTAATGCAAGGTCGCCATGAAGCGCAAAAATCCGACGCCATCTTGTGGCTTATGGCCGACCACCCAGATGCTCTCCGCATTATTGGGTCCCTCGTTGGTCAGCTTGAAGAAGTCCGAATAATTGGAAAGCAGCCTGTACGCTCCGGAGTTAATGACGGCATCACAGGCGGCGACACATTCGGTCCATTTTGGCGCGCCGGTATAGACCTCGGCATTCAAGTAGACCGTAGCCAGCAGCGTTTGAGCGGCGCCGCGGGTGACTCGCCCATGATTGCCGGCTCCGAATGAGGTTTGGAGACTCGGCAGCGCGGCGTTGATTTCGCCCACGACGAAAGTGAACACTTCTTGCCGGGTATTGGGCTTCGGGGGATTTTTCGGATCGATGATGGCGGCGGTGACGACAGGTACGCCGCCGTACAAATCCATCAGCCAGAAATAATAAAACGCTCTGAGCACTCGCACTTCCGCCGTGAAGACGGGCTTAAGCGGCGATTGGCTGGGCGATTTTTCCAGGTTCTCTAAAACCGAGTTCGCTCGCGCAATGCCGGTGTAGGCAGCCAGCCAGGCGCCATTAACCATGCCGTGCGTGGGCGTCCATTTATGTTCCTGAAGCTCCCGCCAGATGCCCCCATCGCCCCAGTCGCCGCCGCGCTGCGGGATGAAAATCTCATCCGAGGCGACTTCCTGCAAGAACATATAGTCACCCCAGGAATAATTGAGAAGATTCGCATAAACCGGGATCACGGCCGCGACCAATTCTTCTTCGGTGCGATAGAAGTTCTCCGGCGTGACCGAACTGAGGGGCGTTTCATCCAGGTTTGTGCAAACCCAAAATGCCATTGGCATCAACAAAAGCAACGGCATTAGCAAACGAAGTTTGCGGTTTTTCATAGCATGCCTCCTAAATTCTAATTTGAGGGTTCTTTTTTGAAAAATTTTACGTAACTCATTGACCGGTCGCCATAGCGACCGGTCAATATCTGTTAGCCGCAACATAAATGTTGCGGTACAACGCAATTAAAACCCAAGATTGACGCCGAAACTAAAGGTGCGGGCGCGCGGGTAATTGGCATAGTCAATTCCCTGCGCAAACACGCCGTTAAACACGGCGACGTTGTTGACTTCCGGATCGTAACCTTTGTAGTCGGTGATGACGAACAGGTTGTCAGCGCTGATATAGCCGCGCAAGTTGCGCAAGCTGGGGAACCAGCTTGCGGGAAAGGTGTAACCGAGCGTGACGTTCTGCAAGCGGATGAACGATCCATCTTCGATAAAGCGATCCGAAAAGTGAACCGTTGCGTCCGCCTTCAAACCTTCTGCCACATCCTTCAGCGCGTCTTGAAAGAAATTGATGCCATTGTAGACATTGGAAGCACGTTGGTATTCCAGCCGGGTGTTGTTCAAAATTTTATTGCCCTGCACACCCTGGATGAAGACGCGAAGATCAAAACTCTTATAGTTGAGCGAGTTCGAGATGCCGAAGGTAAAATCTGGCGTCGCATCGCCTAAAAATTGCCGGCCATCTTTGAGGGGGCCGCTGGTGCGCTCGGGTCTGCCCGGATCGGTCGATAAGATTTCGTTTCCGGTGGCTTTATCATACCCCAGGAATTTGGGCCCGAAGAACGTGCCGAGCGGCTTCCCTTTTATGGCGATCTGCGCCTGCACGTCGCTCAAGCCGGCGCCGCTGACCCGGCCGTAGATAATCGAAGCCCGGCCGCCCAAATCAACCACTTCATTTTTGTTGGCGGCAAAATTGAAATTGGTTCTCCAGAAAAATCCTCCGGAGGCGATATTCACCGTGTTCAGCGAGATTTCGATCCCCTTGTTGGTGACCTCGCCCACATTATCGAGTCTGGTCGAAACCACGGCCGGCTGCGGCACGGTGAACTCCAGCAGCAAATCGGTGGTCTTTTTATTATACCAATCGATTGTGCCGGAAAACCGGTCATTCCATAAGCCGAAGTCGACGCCGATATTGAGCTGGCCGGTCTGTTCCCATTTGAGATCGGGATTGGCCAACTGCGTCGGCGCAACGCCCGTGCGAATTTGATCGCCGATCACGGCGTTGGCGCCGGGGCCGAGGATGAGCAAGGAGCGGAAATTGCCAATGTCCTGATTTCCGGCCTGGCCATAACTGACCCGCAATTTCAAGTCACTGATGCTGCTGAAGTTTCTCAGGAAAGACTCTTGCGAAAGGCGCCATCCCACAGAAGCGGAGGGGAACATGCCCCATTTGTTGTCAGCGCCAAAACGGGAAGAGCCTTCGCGGCGCAGGGCCACGCTCGCGAGATATTTGTCAGAGATATTGTAATTGACACGGCCGAGCAAGGAGATCAACCGGTTCTTGGCCTGGAAGGAAAACGGCCGCACCGAGAAATCGGAGCCGCCGCCGAGATTATTGAACGACCAGGCGTCGGTCACAAAGCCCTGGGCCGTTGCGCCAAACGATTGATCTTCGAACTCCTGGAAAGTGTACCCAGCCCAGGCTTCGAGTTTCTGCGAAGCGCTGATATTCGCGCGATAATTCAGCGTGCTCTCGAACAGAACGTTTTGGTTTTGGTTGCTTCTGTCATCGGCTCGCCCGCCGAAGGAGGCGGCATACGGCAAGCTTCTCGGCTGATAAGTGCTCCGCGTCGCATTGGTGCGGTCCAGTCCCAGGTTGATCTTTCCGGTCAACGACGAGAAGAAATCATATTCCGCCGTGGTGTTGAGAAAAAGCCGCATGGTCTCGGTCTCATCATCGATGTTCTCGACGAGCGCGACCGGATTGCGGATGCCGGGGTTCGGATACTCAAAATAGGCGCCGCTGCTCAATTTCACCGGCTGGGTTGGAATCATCTTGTAGACTTGGGTGAACACGCCGCCTTCGAAGCCGCCTTCCTGTGGGTACGGGGTGTTATGGCGCTTGATGAAACTGGGGTTGAAACGCAGGCCGAGGCGCATTTTATTGTCGAACATGGAATGATCGAGATTCAAGCGGCCTGAAACCCGTGTCCGCTCCGAGCCGATCACAATGCCCTCCTCATCGAGGTAGTTCAGTGAAGCCAGATATTGCGTCGCCTCGGTGCCGGAGCTAAAAGTGAGATTGTGATTGTGTGAAATCGCGTTTCTGACAATCGCATCCTGCCAATCCGTGCTGGCGCTGCCTTCGGGAGTCACGCCCAGCGTTCTGGCAAAATTCCGATATTCCTGAGCCGTCATGAGATTGAGTTTATTAGACTGGCTGGCGGTGCTCGTATAGCCGTCGTAAGTCAACGAATAGCCGCCCGGACGTCCTTTTTTTGTGGTAATCAAAATCACGCCGTTGCCGCCGCGCGCGCCGTAAATGGCTGCCGAAGAGGCGTCTTTCAAAATATCAATGGAAGCGATATCGCTGGGGTTCAACGTGCTGAGTGGCGTATCGATGGGATTGGTGCCAATCACGTCGCCGTTGCCGGGGCCGCCGGGACTGGCAGAACCGCTGCTGACGGGCACGCCGTCAATCACGATCATCGGCTCGTTGCTGGCAGAGACCGAGGTTCCACCACGAATACGAATCAACGGCGCAGAACCAACGTCGCCATTGACCTGCGTCACCACCACGCCAGGGATGCGGGCTTGCAGCAGATTTTGCGGATCAGTTGTCGCGCCCTGGTTGAACGCATAATCTTGCAACGACGAAACCGCGTTGGTAAGGGTTCGGCGTTGTTGCGTGCCATATCCAGTCACGACGATCTCTTCACCGGAAATCGCCTGCGGGGTGAGCGTCACGTTGAACGTCTGGCGGCTGCCCACCGTCACATCTTGTTTGATGAACCCAATGTATGAAATGACCAAAACGTCCGACGGCGTGACGCCTTCAAGAGTGAACTTGCCGTCTTGATCCGTCGTGGTGCCGCGCGTCGTGTGTTTCACGAGAATATTGGCGCCCAGCAACGGCGATTTGTCCTCCCCGGAAATGACTCGCCCGGTAACCTGTCCCTGGCCCATAGCTTGCCCGACAAAAAACAGGCTTACCGCCACACTCATTAGAAAAATTTTAGCTTTTAGCATACACGTCCTCCTCCTTGGGTTATTAAATGAGTTCAGGTCAATGGATTAGTTTCACAGCGATGACCTGAAGTGATCACAGACAAAGATGGATGGCTTCGAACGATAAGCTGCGGGGCGAGAGATGCTCTTTCTATTATGGAAGTCATCGCAAACAAATTCGTTTTTCGATACATTTATTTTAAAAAAACAAATTAGCGCGTCTTCAGATCAATGCAGCCAGCAGGACGGGGAAAGTTGTAAGGCAATATAAATATTTAACCATATCTTGTCAAGAGTTTTTTTTCGGAATTTTGCTCATCGCTCTTTCCGTCAAGGCCATGATGGTCAGCGAAGGATTGACGCCGGGATTGGCGGAAATCATCGCGCCGTCGCAGACATACATGTTTTCGTAGCCAAAAACACGATTGTCTCTATCGATGACGCCCTCCGAGCTGTCTCTGCCCATTACCGCGCCGCCTAAAATGTGCGCCGTCGTCGGAATGCCCAGTAGCGTTTCGGTTGACAGCGCCGTGGGTTTGCCGTTGACGATTTTGGCGTAGCGTTCGGCCAGGGCTTTGGCCTCCGGAATGAAAGCCGTGGGCGCTGCTCCCTTTTCCAAGTTCGACTTCATTCCAAACTTTCCGAGCGAAAATCGCAGCGTGCTGTCGAGCGTTTGCATGAACAGCAAAATCTGCGAACGCTTCGACCAGTCATCGACAAAAAATGCCTTCAGATTCTGAACCGGATGCTCGATCATGTCGGCAAAAATTTTTACTGTTCTCGTCAAAGCATTTTTGCCATAGGCCAGGGGCGACATGAAAATTCTCCAAAAACCGGAGCCGGCCGAATAGCGCACCGGCTCGAGATGGCTGTGCTCATCGGTGTGGAGGATGGAGCCACCGTGCTTCTGCCCATGCAAAAATAAAAGAAAAAATTTTGTCAAAACTCTTGACAAAACAATTCAGAAGCATTATGCCGGTTCTGCAATTTTTGGGTCTCGTTAAATTTTCCATCCCCGCCTTCTTTT
>Ga0247727_10003136_pt1 | contig 36951 bp, 29 predicted proteins | sample WisWelCaveWW1625_FD_202498 | JGI IMG/M metagenome (GOLD analysis project Ga0247727, IMG submission 202498) | Biofilm microbial communities from Wishing Well Cave, Virginia, United States - WW16-25 | ecosystem: Environmental > Aquatic > Deep subsurface > Groundwater > Cave microbial mat | place...
CGGCGGAAAAAAACGGCCGCCTTCAGACGGGCTACGAGGTGGCCGCCGGGTTGGGGGGCCTGGAAATCCTCGACGGTTCGCGCCCGGCGGAATTGGCGCGGCTGGCGGCCCGCCGGGCGTTGGCCAAGCTCGCCGCCCCTGCGGCGCCCCTGGGAGAGATGCCGGTGGTGATTTCTTCTCAGGCCGGGGGGACCTTGATCCACGAGGCCGTCGGACACGCCCTGGAGGCCGACAGCATTCAAGACGGCAGCTCTCCCCACTTCGCGGGCAAGATCGGGCGCGTGGTGGCCCATGAAAAGGTGTCCGTCCTCGACGACCCCACCCGGCCGGGCCACCGGGGGTCCTTTTTGTGCGACGACGAAGGCACACCCGCCGAACGGACCGTGCTGGTGGAAAACGGCGCCCTCAAGACCTACTTGTATGACCGGCGCACGGCCGCGAAGGACGGGCGCGCGTCCAACGGCCACGGCCGCCGGGAATCCTACGCCCACAAGCCGATCCCCCGCATGTCCAACACCTTCATCGCTCCTGGCACCGAAGACCCGGCGGCCATCCTGCGCGATCTGAAGCGGGGCCTCTTCGTCACGCGCATGGGGGGCGGGCAGGTGAACACGACCACCGGGGATTTCGTTTTTGAAGTGGAAGAGGGGTATTGGGTTGAGGACGGAACAATAAAACACCTCGTGCGCGGGGCCAATTTGCTGGGGAACACGGCCGAAGTCCTCCGCACCATCGACCGGGTCGGCCGGGACCTCGGCTGGTCGGTGGGCACCTGCGGCAAGGAGGGGCAGGGGGTCCCCGTTTCCGATGGGGTGCCCACCCTCCGCATTCCCAAAATCCTTATTGGAGGAACTTCCCAATGACTGAGAATGCCGCAGACCAGTCGGGCCGTTTGACGCCGCTGGCGGCGAGTGACTTCGAGCTCTTGCTCGAAGCCAGCCGGGCCCTGTCTTCCCAGTTGGATCTCCGGCAATTGCTTCAGACCGTCATCAACTTGGCCGCCCAGGTGGTCCGGGCTGAGGCGGGCTCGATTCTTTTGTTGGACGAGGTCACCCAGGAATTGTTTTTCGACGCGGCAATGGGCGCCGCCGGGGAGCAACTGCGGGGCCGCCGGTTGAAATCGGGAGAGGGCATCGCCGGCTGGGTGGCCCAGAACCGCACCCCGTTGATCGTCAACGACGCCCGGAAGGACGCGCGGTGGTCTTCCCGGACGGATGAGAAGAGCGCTTTCGTCACGCGCCAGGTGGTGGCCGTTCCCCTCCTCCACCAGGGCCGTTGCCTGGGCGTCGTGGAGGGGATCAACAAAAAAGGCGCCGACGGTTTCTCCTCCGCGGACCGGCGGGCCCTGGAAATCTTCGCTTCCCAGGTGGCCGTCGCCGTGGAGAACGCCCGACTTTTTGAAAAGGTCCGGGAGGAAAAGGAAACCCTCGCCGCGCTTTTCCGGGAGATGTCGGACGGGGCCGTCCTCGTGGACGATCCCGGACGGGTGGTTTATATCAATGAAACGGCCGCCCGCTACCTGGGAACCGATTCCGCCGCCGGAACCGGGCCACTCTTGCGGGCCTTGGCCAAGGACTTCGACGCGCGGCCGGATTGGGAGGAGGCCCTGACGGGGGAAGGATCTCCGCGGATTGAGCTGTCCCGCAAACAGGGGAAAACGTTTGTTTTGGAGGGCTCCCTCCAGCGGCTCCTGGGCGGGCGGGGGCGGCTCTTCATTTTCAGAGACGTGACCGAGCAGAAACGCGAAGAGCGCGTGAAGCGGAATTTTCTTTCGCTCATCTCCCACAAACTTCGCACGCCGCTCGCGGTCATCACCGGTTACGCCCCCCTTTTATTGAAAGACAAGGCCCTGACGCCCCTCCCGCGCAAGGGTCTCGAGGCCATCGATGCCCAGGGGCGCCGGTTGGCCGACTTGGTCGACAAGCTTCTCAGGTTCACGGCCATGGAAGCGGATGAGTTAAACCTGACGCGGGCGCCCCTCGTGCCGCGATTTGAAATCGAGGCGGTGATCCAGGAAGGAACGGCCCGTTTGGCCGAAAAAGGGGCGGCTGTCGCCATCGATCCGATGGTCGATGCCCTTCCGTCGGTTTCGGCGGACGCGGAACGGTTTCGCGACGTGTTTCGGAACCTGATTGATAACGCCGTCAAATTCAACACTAAGCCGGCCAAGGACGTCCGCGTTGCGGGAGGGGTGGAGGGGGACCGGGTCCGGATTACCGTGGAGGACAACGGCCCGGGGATCCCCGCGGAGGAATTGCCGAAGCTCTTCCACCGGTTCCATCAAATCGAGGAAAATTTTACCGGCCAGGTGGAAGGCGCCGGGCTGGGCCTCGCCCTCTGCAAACGTCTCCTGGAGGCCCACGGGGGGACGCTCACGGCCGAGTCGAATCCGGCGGGCGGGGTAACTTTCGTTACCCGCTGGCCCAGGGCCTGACGATTTCTTTGTGAAAGCCAGCCATTCCCGCATCGGCTGTTACGGGTTTTGCCCTAAGAAATACGACTACCGCTACATCCAGGAGAAACCCGCCCCTCCCCGGGCCGAGTTGGCTTTTGGCGTGGCTCTTCACGCCGCCCTGGAGGAAAACTTCCGCCAAAAAATCAACACCCGCCGGGATCTGACCGCCCGGGAACTGGCGGTGATTTTTCAGGAACGGCTGGACGCCGGCCTGGCTGGCGTCCCCGAGGAAAAACTGCGGGGTCCGTCGGACCGCCATTATTTGCGGTCCATGGGTGAGCACTTCCTGGAGCGATTCCTATCGGAAAGGGCTCCCGGTCTCCAGCCGGCGCCGCGGGGGGTGGAGTGCCGGTTTCTCTTTCCGCTCCCCGGGGGCCATGAGATCACCGGCCAGTTCGATCTGCTCGATACGGCATGGGTGCTGCACGACTTCAAAACGTCCAGCAAGCTCTACGACCCCCGCCGGGCGGACCGTTCCCAGCTGGTTCTCTACGCCTGGGCGTGCGAGCGGATGTTCGGGAGGCCGCCGTCCGCGCTCTGCTTCGACGTTTTCGTCAAAGGGGACGGCGCCGACGGGGCCGTGACGCTTCAACCGCCGGTTCTTTTCCCGACGCCGGCGCCGTCAGAGATGGACCAGGTGGCCCGGCGTCTGGCGGCCCAGGTCGACCGCCTGATCGATGCGGAAAGCCGTGACGCCTTTCCGCGGTCCTTCGTCCCGCTTCGTTGCCATTGGTGCGAATACCAGGAACCCTGCCAGCGCGAGTGGGAGTCGGAGGGCCGCCCCGAACCGGTCCGCGTCAACCTGGAACGTCTTGTTTAGGGAATTCGTTATCGTTGGTGGCCTCAGGGGGCTAACGAGACACGGGAATTCTAATACGGCTTGACGACGAGGGAAGGGCGAAGGGGGACGCGGCACTGGTCTGCGTGGAAGGGAAGGAAGCTTTTGATTTTGGGGAGCATGTGCTCGGCGTTCTCTTCGCCGGCGCGGATGATCTCCCGGGCCCTGTGGAATTCCATCCAGGTGAAATCCGAAAGGTCCGGGGCGAGGACGACGTCGGCGTCCTGGGCCCCCGTCCGGGCGATGCCGTACTGCATCGTGTAGAGCGTTTTGGCCATGACTTTAAAAATGTGGGGGCCCTTCAGCCGGTCCAGGGCCGTCCGCGGTCCTTTGAAGCCCGGAAATTGCTTGACCTCCGGTTTCGTCGTGATGTTGACCGCGAGGCACACATCGGCCCCCATGGCCCGGGCGATCGAGGAGGGCACCGGGTTGACCAGCCCGCCGTCCACCAGGAAGCGGCCCTGGTGCAGGTAGGGCTGAAAGAAAAAGGGCAGGGACAGGGAGGCCCGCACCGCCTCCGCGACGCCCCCGTGCCGCAGGACGCGTTCCGCCCCGGTGTTGATGTCCGTGGACGCGCAGGCGAAGGGGAGGCGGAGCTCGTCGAACGTGGCGTCGCCCAAAATGGATTTCAGAAACTTCAACACTTCCCGCCCCAGAACGATGCCCTGCCAGGGAAGACCGAAATCGATGAGGGACCAGAGCTTCGCCTTTGTGATGGACAGGGCGATCCGCTCGAGTTCCTCGGTGTCTTTGCCGGCGGCGTAAAAACTGCCGATCAAGGCGCCCATGGAGGACCCCGCGATCAGGTCCGGGTAGATGCCGTTCCGTTCCAGGACGCGCAGGATCCCGATGATGGAGTACCCGAGCGCGGCTCCCGACCCCATGGCGATGCCGATGCGGAGCGACGCCAGGTGCCGCGCCATCCGGTCCAACGCGCGGTGGGTGTTCGCCTCTTCCGCTGGGAGGAACGGGTGCCCCTCGCTTAAGCAACGCCGGCCGAAACCAATCGACCAGGGAATTTTAAAATGGCCGGGCCGGTTTCGTCGGACCTGCGCCTCGGCCCGGAGTTCGACCCGGTCGATTTGGGCGGGGGGAACAAAGCTTTCCAATTCGAGGCAAAGCGCTTTGGCGCTTTGGACCGGAGGGGGCGGGCACGCCACCAGGACTCGGTCCGCTTCCTCCGCGAAGACCCGCCCAACCCGGGTGAGTTTTCCTCCCAGGACGACGATCACGTGGTCCCAGCCCTGGCCCAAGGCGGTGACAAGCGGATAGAGGTGTGAGTAAAGCTTTTCCTCAAGGAGGTCCGCGGCGAGGATCAGGAATTCAAGGCCCGAAACGTGGCGCCGGATCAAGCGCCCGAGGGACTCCGGGGAATGGAAATCCTCCGGGTGGACGCCCCTGTCGTCTTCTCCTCCCAATCCCAAAGCCGGAGAAAGGCGGTCTTCCGGTTGGTCGGCGATGTCCACCACCAGGACCCGTTGGCGGCTTTGTTCCAGGAGGGACATCCCGAGGTTGATCGCCAGCACGACACGGTCCGGCCCGGGGAGGGGGGTGAAAAAGGCGAACAGGCGATGGCGGGGGGGTGGCGCCCGGCCCAGCCGGGACGATTGGGCCAGTTGTTCCGAGAGTTGGCGGGCCAAGGGCAGGGCCACCTGGGGATTGTCCTTCAGAACGATCTCGAACTCCCGGCGGTCCAGAACCAGGAACTCCGCTTCTTTTTCCACCCGCGCCGTAACCGGGCGCGCGCTCCCCGTGAGCAGAGACATTTCGCCGATGGTGTCGCCGCGGCGCCCCAGGAGGGCGATCTGTCGCTCGTTGCCGTTTTCGTTCCGGGTCAGTCGGACCTGCCCGGAGAGGAGCACGAACAGGGCGTCGCCGGGATCGCCCTGGCGGAACAGGACGTCGCCGGCGGGCGCGGAGCGGGGGCGGACATGGTCATGCACGCGGGTCATCGCCTCTTCGTCGAAATGTGAAAAGAGTGAAATTTTTCGTAGGAAGGGGGTCCAATCGGATGGCGGTGTCATGGCTAGTGTAGTGAATCACACATATCTTGACTTTTGGCCGGGCGATTTTGTGGGGCGACAAGGAGCGACGAGTGAGCATACCGGGAGTATGTGATCGAGGAGCGACGCAGCTCGCCGCGCAAAAGCGCCCGGCCCTTCCTTATTGTATCGCCTCGCTCAAGCGAGGCGAATTCATTGGAAGGGAGGCCCGCCTCCGGCTGGCTTCTTCGTTGCTCGTCGGTTACGATGGCCCGCATCGCGCCCTCCTCGCGCCTCGAATCCGGCTCGGACTCGGGCCTCCAAAAATCAAGATATGTGTGATTCACTACACTCAACTCCTCGGGGGCCTGATGAGGACCCCCCATAAGGAAAGGCCCGAAAAGCCCGTTTGTCAAGGCGTCGCATGCGTTCCCTTTTCGTCGCCTCTTCTCGGGGGCTTTTAAGCTAAAAGGTTTGAATTTAAAAATGATAAAATTTTTTCCCTCCTCAAATCCATGACCAGACCCAGCGCATCCCGGGGCACCCGGGACATCAAAGAAAAAGAAGCCCAAGCCTTTTCCGCAATGGAGGCGGCGGCACGGATTATTTTTGCCCGTTACGGGTACGAGGAGATCCGGACCCCTGTTTTCGAGAACGCGGAGTTGTTTCGCCGCGCCGTGGGCGAGACGACGGACATCGTGGAAAAGGAGATGTTCGCCTTCGAAGACCGCGGCGGGCGGCACTTGGCTCTTCGGCCGGAGGGGACCGCCGGGGTCGTTCGGGCCTACCTGGAGCACGGTTGGGACCAATCCTCTCCGGTCAAAAAAGTTTTTTACATGGGGCCCATGTTCCGCGCGGAACGCCCTCAGGCGGGACGCTTTCGGGAGTTTTGGCAGATCGGCGCGGAATATTTCGGGAACCCGACGCCCCAGGCCGACGCGGAAACACTGCTCCTGCTCGGCGATTTCCTGAAGGCCGCGGGCTTCTCCCTCCAGGATTTGACATTCCACGTCAATTCTCTCGGGTGCGGGGAGTGCCGTCCGAGCCACCGGAAAGCCCTGCGGGAGTATCTTCAGAAAAAACAGTCGGAACTGAGCGACGATTCGCGGGCCCGCCTGGAGAAAAACCCCCTGCGCGTTTTGGACAGCAAGGCCGATGGGCCCAAACTGTCCGACGCTCCGGTGACCGGGGACTTCCTCTGCGCCGCCTGCCGGGAGCACCGCGACGCTTTCCGGGCTGTTTTGTCCTTGGAAAAATTTAACGTGGTGGAAGCTCCCCGGCTGGTGCGCGGCCTGGATTATTACAGCCGCACCGTCTTTGAAATCACGGCGCCCGGTTTGGGCGCCCAAGACGCCATCGGCGCCGGCGGTCGTTACGACGGTTTGGTCGAATCCCTGGGCGGGCCGGAAATCCCGGCTGTGGGGTTCGCCCTCGGGCTGGATCGCTTGGTGATGGCGCTCAAGGCGCCGGAGACGCCGGGCATGGGCTTGCCGCGGGTTTTTGTCGTGGTGGGGGCTGGAGCCCTTTCCGCCGCCTGGTCTTTGGTGCAGCGGCTTCGCCGGAACGATGCCCCGTTGCTGGCGGCTGAAATCGGCGCCGCGGGCAAAAGTTTTAAGGCCCAAATGCGCGCCGCCGACGGGTGGGGGGCAAATTGGGCGTTGATTGTGGGGGAGGACGAGGTTCAACGACAGGTCGTCCAATTGAAGGATTTAAAAACCTCGAAACAAACCGAAATCCCCCTGGCGGAGGCCGTGTGCGTGGTGTGTGAAAAAGTTTCCACCGACGCAAGGGGGCGGGTGTGAAGCGGTCTCTCTACTGCGGAGAGGTGCGCGCCGCCCAAACGGGGAAAAAGGTCACGCTTTGCGGCTGGGTCCACAACCGGCGGGACCACGGCGGCGTGATTTTCGTGGATCTGCGGGACCGGGAAGGGCTGGTCCAACTGGTTTTTCATCCGGACCGGCCGGTCGTTTTCATGCAAGGCGAGGCCCTGCGCGGGGAAACCGTTTTGGAAGTCACCGGCGACGTGCGGGCCCGGGTGGCCGGCACGGAAAACCCCCACCTGGCCACAGGCGCCGTGGAGGTCTGGGCGGAGACGGTGGAAGTCCTCAATGTCAGCCGCGCGCCGCCCTTCGAAATTTCGGAATATTCCAACGCCAGCGAGGACGTGCGGCTGGCCCACCGCTATCTTGACCTGCGCCGCCCCCCGCTCCAAAAGAACCTCATCCTCCGTCACAAGGTCACGCAATGCGCGCGGGACTTCCTATCGAAGAACGGATTTTTAGAGCTTGAAACGCCCTTCCTCACCAAATCGACGCCGGAAGGGGCACGGGACTTCCTGGTGCCGTCCCGGCTGAGTCCAGGCAACTTTTACGCCTTGCCCCAGTCGCCCCAATTGTTCAAGCAACTCTTCATGGTGTCGGGGTTTGACCGCTATTACCAGATCGCCCGGTGCTTCCGGGACGAGGACCTCCGGGCCGACCGCCAGCCGGAGTTCACCCAGATCGACCTGGAAATGTCTTTCGTTGAGGAAGAGGACGTCATCGCCGTGGTGGAAGGACTTCTCAAAGCCGTGTTCAAAACGGCCCTGGGACGGGACGCCGAAACTCCCTTCCCCCGCCTGTCTTACGATGAGGCCCGGCGCCGTTTCGGCTCGGACAAACCCGACCTGCGCTTCGGCATGGAAATCCAGGACGTTTCAACGGTGTTCAAGAACACAGAGTTCAAAGTGTTTTCCGGCGCTCTGGCGGCGGGCGGCGTGATCCGGGCGCTTTGCTTCAAGGGCGGCGCTTCCCTGTCCCGCGCCGAAATTGACAAGCTCACGGAATGGGTTAAAACCTTCGGCGCCAGGGGCCTGGCGTGGCTCAAGATGACGGACGCCGGGGCCGAGAGCCCCATCTCCAAGTTCATGAGCGCGGAAGAGTTGGCGGCGTTGCCGGCGGCGGTCGGCGCAACCAAGGGGGACATCATTTTTTTCGGCGCCGACAAGCCCGAGGCTGTTTCGGCCTATCTCGGCCCTTTGCGGCTCGAACTCGCCAAACGCGCCGGCCTGACCAAAACCGAAGGGCAATTCAGCTTTTGCTGGGTTGTGGATTTCCCCATGTTCGAGTTCAGCGTGGAGGACAAAAAGTGGAACGCCGTGCATCATCCCTTCACTCGGCCCCAGGCGGCGGACGAGAAAAAAGTCCTGACGTCCAACGGCGCGGGCTCGGATCTTGGCGGGATGAAGGCCCGGGCCTACGACATCGTCTTGAACGGTTCGGAAATCGGCGGCGGGTCCCTCCGTATCCATCGGACGGACCTCCAGGCCAAGGTATTCGAAATTTTGGGCATCAGCCAGGAATCGGCCCGGGCCAAGTTCGGCTTCCTGCTCGACGCCTTGGACCACGGCGCGCCGCCCCACGGGGGGCTGGCCCTGGGGTTGGACCGCCTGGTGGCGCTCCTGGCCGGCGAGGACTCCATCCGAGACGTCATCGCTTTTCCCAAAACCCAGCGGGGGGCCGACCCTATGAGCGGCGCGCCCTCGGCTGTGGACGACGCCCAGCTTTTGAAGGACCTTTCCTTGAAAATCATCCGTCCCCCGGACCCTAAAAAGGTGTGAGCGGCCCCTCCATTGACAACCCCGGGATGGGGGGCTAGACTGAGTTCAACGCCCCGCATGACACGACCACTTTCGCGGAGGTTTCGAATCGCTCTCTCGCCTCGGGGGTCCCCCCCGTGGTGACCCGTCGCCTCGCCCTGGCCGACCAGGAGGAGGCGATCCTTCTTTTTGGGCAGCACGATAAAAACCTCCGGGAACTCGAGCGCCGGTTCAGCGTCCAAATTTTCGTCCGTCCTTCGGAACGATTGAACGAGGGGGGGCTGACCCTCGCCGTCCGCGGCCGCCCGAAGCCGGTGGACCAGGCCCTCGCGACGCTGGAGGAAATGAAGCGAGCGGCCTCCCGGTCGAAGCAAAAGGGGGCGCGCGTCGAAGCCGTGGACGTTCCCCCGCCCGGCCTGCCGCCCAACAAATACCCCCCGGACTCCGTCTACGTGACAGTGACCGGGGCCACGATCCGGCCCCAAACCGAAAACCAGCAGGCCTACGTGAAAGCCCTCCGTGAATTCGACATGGTGTTCTCCATCGGTCCGGCGGGGACGGGGAAAACCTACCTCGCCGTCGCCTGCGCCGTGGCGGCCCTGGAGGGCGGCCGGGTGAACCGCATCGTTCTGACCCGGCCGGTGGTCGAAGCGGGGGAGAAGTTGGGGTTTCTCCCCGGCGATTTTTACGAGAAAGTCCATCCCTACCTGAAACCCCTGTATGACGCTTTCCACAACATGGTCGGGGCCGAACGATTCCGGCAGTTGCGGGAGGACGAGACCATCGAAATCGTCCCCCTCGCGTACATGCGCGGCCGCACCCTGGACGACGCCTTCGCCATCCTGGACGAGGCCCAGAACACCACCCCCGAGCAGATGAAAATGTTCTTGACCCGCATGGGCAACGGCTCCCGCATGGCCATCACCGGCGACGTCACCCAGATCGATTTGGACAAAAAGACCACCTCCGGGCTCGTCCAAATCCAGGACGTTTTGAAGGGCGTGGAAGGCGTTGAATTCGTCCGCTTCAGCGAGGTGGACGTCGTCCGCCACCCGCTCGTCAAGAAGATCGTCAAAGCCTACGACGCCTGGGAGGAGCGCGGGCGCGGCAACGGCTCGTCCGCCCCGGGCGCCGCGGGCGCGGAGCGCGCGCGTCACCCCGTCCCTCCGCTCCCGGGCGCTTCCCCCGCGGTTTAACCGGTTTCGCGTGTCCAACCTGTTCACCCAGTTCCTCAGCCACACGCTCCGCCCCTTCCTCCTCCGCCTCCTGCGCTGGACGGAACGGTCGGGACCGCTTTCCGTGCCGCGGTCGTCCCTGTTCCTTCACCGGGAAGTCCACGTCCCCACCTGGGCGGTGGCGCTGGCGGTGTGGATCATGCTGTCCTTCGTCCTCTTCCTGAAAATCGGCCCCGGGTGGCCCGAAGCGGCGGCGGTTTTCATCCTGTCCTTGGCGTTGCTGATCCTCTTCGTCCTCTACATCCGCTTCGATCACCCGGAGTTGATGCACGATGAGGACGCCGTGGCGCTCCTCGGCGTCCTGGTGGTGGGGAGCGTTCTGGCCATGGAACTTTGGTTCGATGCTTCCGGGCGGCACCCCTGGATTTCCCCTTACGGGTTCCCCCTGCCGGCGGTCGGGATCTTGGCCGCAGTCCTCCTCCACCCCCGGCTGGCGGTGGTCACGACGGTGGTGTTGAGTCTGGTCTTCGGCATTTTGAGCGGATTTTCGCTCGAGGCGGCGCTGGTGGTCTGTTTCGGGGGCATGGCGGGCGTCACGCGTTCCGTTAAAATCCGCACCCGGGGCGACGTGACCCGCGCCGGGCTCTGGGTCGCCCTGGGCGGGGGGGCCGCCGTCGGGATGATGGGCCTCATGGAGCGTTGGCCGGTGGCGGACATGGCCTTCGCCCTCAAATGGGTGGCGGTGGGGAGCGGTTTTTCCGCCCTGCTGGCCGTGGGGTTGCTTCCCTATTTGGAGGTGTTTTTTTCCCGTCTCTCCAACATCCGCCTGCTGGAGCTGTCCGACGTCAACCACCCCCTTTTGAAGCGCATGAGCCTCGAAGCCCCGGGCACCTACCACCACTCGCTCATCATGGCGTCCCTGGCCCACGCCGCCGCCGAGCGGATCGGCGCCAACGCCCTGCTCTGCCGGGCGGGGGCCTATTTCCATGACATCGGAAAATTGGCCAAGCCGGAGTATTTCGTTGAAAACCAGGGCGCTCTCGGCAATCCCCACGAACTCCTGCCGCCCAACATGTCCCGGATCGTGATCCAGTCCCACGTCAAGGACGGCCTCGCGCTCGCCCAGCGGCACAACTTGGACCGGGCGCTCATGGACTTCATCACCATGCACCACGGCACGTCCCGGATCGAATATTTCTACCGCCGCGCCATCGAACAAACGGGGGCGGCGGACGACGTGGACGAGGACGCCTTCCGCTACCCCGGCCCCAAACCCCTGACGAAGGAAACCGCCATCGTCATGATGGCCGATTCGGTCGAGGCGTCGACCCGCACGGTGGAGAACCCGACGCACCAGCGGCTGGTCGACCACGTGGACCGGATCGTGGAGTCCAAAATCGCCGACGGCCAATTCGCCGGCGTGCCGCTCACCTTGGCGGAAATCCAGCGGGTGAAGGAAAGTTTCGTGAACACCCTTGTCGGGGTTTACCACGCCCGGATCCGCTACCCCACGTCCCAGGAAACCGACGTGGAATTCCGCGGGATCCATCCTTTCAAGAAGTGAAAATCCGTTTCTCCACGTATGGCGCCCGAAGGCCGGCGGCCGAGAGGCGGGCCGCCCGGGCCGCGCGGCTGGCGTTGCGGCGCGGCGAAGCGGCGGGAGATGAGTTGAACTTGATTTGGACAACGCGGGTCCGCCTCCGGGAGATGAACCGCCGCTTCCGGGGGAAACGCCGCTTTACTGACGTGATCGCCTTTCGCTATCCCCCGGAGGGCCATCTGCGGCGGCCCTCGCCCTTCGGGCGCCGCCCGGGAACGGGGCCGTTCGGGGACGTGTACATCGCCACCGACCAGGCGCGGCTGAATGCCCGGCGTTTTGGCGCTTCAACGAACGAGGAAATCGTCCGGCTGGCCGCCCACGGCACGCTTCACCTCTTGGGCTTCACCGATTACACCCCCCGCGCCCGAGAACGGATGTGGGACGTCCAGGAGCCCATCGTCCGCCGCGTCATGGGCCGCTGACCCGGCGCCCGGCCTCCCCTTGCTGCCTTTTCAAATTCTCATCCTTCTCCTGCTCCTGGCCATGTCGGCTGTTTTCGCCCTGGCGGAATCGGCCATGACGGCGCTCTCGGCCCTCCGCATGAAACGCCTCTCCGTGGTGGCCCCGGCCCTCAGCCACTACTTCCACGAGTGGCTGTCCACCCCCCATCGCCTGTTGTCGTTCCTGATGGTGGGCAACAACCTGGTCAATTTCGGATTCTCAAGCTTGGCGGCAATCCTGGTGGTTCCGCTCCACGGCGTTTTGTCGCCGAACGCGGCGGGCGTCCTCGTTTGGCTTGCCGTCACCGCGGTGATCCTCGTGTTCGGCGAAATCATTCCCAAAATCATCGGCCGCGTTTACCGTGAGCGCGTCGCCGAATGGACCCTGCCGGCTCTTAGCCGGCTAACGCGGTCGCTCTTTTGGCTGTGGGGTCCCGTCGGTTGGGCGATCGAGCGATGGGCGCCGGCCCTCCACCGGGCGCCGGTCAATTTATTGACGGTGGTCAGCCTGGAGGAACTCCACCACGCGGTGGGGGAATCCCAGGCTTCGGGGCAAATGTCGGGGGAATCGGGCGACATGTTCCGCCGGGCGCTGGCCTTGGCCCAGAAGCCGGTCGTTGAGGTGGCGCAGCCGCCCGAAAGATTGGACACGCTGGCGTTGGAGGTCCTGTCACGCCCGGGCGGGCGCGACCTCTTTTTGGATCTCCTTGTGGAAACCGGGCGGACCCGGGTCCCGGTGACCCGCGGCGGGAAGACGGTCGGATACGTCAACGTTCTGGAACTCCTGCAAAGCGTCCGGTCGGGGGGGGGGCCTAACGTGGAGGCGCTCGTGCGCCCGCTCCGGAAAATTGCTCCGGACATGAAAGCGATCGAGATTTTGGAAACGTTCCGCCGGACCGGCGAAGCCGTGGCGTGGGTGGAGGGGCCGGACGGCGTCGCCCGGGGACTCCTGACGTTGGAGGATGTGCTCGAGGAAGTCGTGGGGGAGATTCTGGACGAGTACGATCTTGAACGCGCGGGGGGCACCGAATGACCCTGACGGCGTTGGGCGTTGAATGTCTGCTCGCGCTCCTCCTCTTGGCCTTGAGTGCGGCTTTTTCCATGGCGGAGACCTCGCTCATGAGCCTTTCCCGAATCCAATTGAAGCGTCTCACCAAGGCCCACCCCGGGCGGTTGGAGTTCTGGCAGCGGGACCCCGACCGCGCCCTCGCGGTGCTTTTGTTGATGAACAATCTGTCCAACGCCGGCCTGGGCGTTTTGGCGGTGTCCATGGCCCTGGCCGCTTCGGAAGGATTGGGGTTCCCCTTCGTCTGGGGGAGCGTTCTGTTTCCCCTGGCCGCCGCCGGGTTTATGATCGTCCTGGGGGAAATCGCCCCCAAGGTCGCGGCGCGCCTCCACACCGAGCGGCTGGCGCTGGCCTTCGCTCCGGGAATCCGCTTTTTGACCGGGGTCTTCGGTCCGCTGATGGAAGGCCTGTTGCGGTGGACGGGGACCCTCCTGTCCTGGCTTTCCAAAACCATCAAGACCGAACGGGCCCAGTGGGACGCCGCCGTGATCCGCGCCCTTTTGGAGGGGGCGCCGGCGGCCCATCCCGTGCGGCATTTGCTGACCAACCTCATCGGCTTCGGTTCCCTTCCGGTGAGCGCCGTCATGGCGCCTCGGGAGGAGGTGCTGGCGGTGGATATGAGCGTCGGCCCCGAACGGTTGAGGGAACGCGTTTTGGCCGGCGGATATTCCCGCGTGCCTGTTTTCCGGGGTTCGCTTGACAACGTGGAGGGAATGGTTTACGCTAAAGACTTCCTGGTTCATTGGCGGAGCGAGGCCTTGATCGTGCTGGAAGACCTCGTCCGCCCCATCCTGCGCGTCGCTCCCGAAACCCCTTTGGCGCAATTGCTTCGAGTTTTTCGGGAAGGCCGGCACCACCTGGCTCTGGTCACGGACAAGGCCGGCCGGGTGGCGGGACTGGTGACCCTGCAGGACATCCTGGAATCCATCGTGGGAGATATCGCCGAAGAACCCGCCGTCGAACCGACGGCCTGAGAAGATTCCATGAGTTCCCTTCAACCCTCCGCCCTCTTCATTCCCGAAATCAAGCAGCTCCTGGCCCGCAAGGACTACCGCGAGTTGAAATCCGACCTCCTGGAGATCAACCCCGCGGACCTCGCGGAGGGCTGGCCGCGCCTCACGCCCTTCGAACGCCTGATCGTGTTCAAGCTTCTTTCCATCATCCGGGCCTCCGAGCTTTTCGAGGAGCTGAACGCGGAGCACCAACTTCAGCTTCTCTCGGCCCTGGAGATCCAGGCTCTGGGCCCCGTGCTGGAAGACGTGGGCGAAGTCCAGGCCGCGGCCCTTTTCCACCGCCTCCCCGAGCGTTCCCTCCGCCGCATGGTCAATTTGGTGCGGCGTTCCACCGCCGTGCGCCCGGAACAGGAGCGGGTGTTCCCGCCCAACACCGCCGGTTCCCTCATGCACACGGACCTTCTGTCCTTGGGCCCCAAACTGACCGCCCAGCAGGCCCTGGACCTGGTGCGTTCCGCCAGCCGGCTCCACCGGATGAGCGACCTTCACGTGCTCTACGTCGCCGACGATCAGGGGCGTCTGATGGGCGTTCTCTCGCCTCGGGCGCTCATCGCGGCGCCGCGCGACATGCGGCTGTCCCAAATCATGGGGCCCGCGCAGCTCATCAAAATCCGCGCCGATCTGGACCAGGAAGAGGCCACAAAGGTTTTTTCCAAGTACAAACTCCTGGCCGCCCCCGTCGTCGACCAGGACAACCGACTGCTCGGGGTCCTGACTGTGGACGACATCCTCCACGTTATCAGCCAGGAGGCCACCGAGGACATCGCGAAGATGGCCGGGACCTCCGCCCAGGAGTTGGAGGAAGCCTCTCCCGGCCGGGTGGCCCGTTTGCGCATGCCGTGGCTGGTGACCACTTGCGCGGCCGAAGTGGTCGTGGGGCTCATCGTCCAACGGTTCGAGCACACCCTGGCGCAGGCCGTCGCCCTGGCGAGTTTCATGCCGCTCATCGCGGCCATGGGGGGGAACGTGGGCACCCAGTCCTCCACCCTCTGCGTGCGGGGGCTCGCCACGGGGCATCTTCAACATTCCGATTGGAAGCGCATCACCCTCAGGGAATTTCTTTCGGGGCTCTACCTCGGCGCGGGGTACGGGGTCGCGGTCGCGGTGGTGGCGGCGACGGTCTTCTGGGGCCGGCTCGGCTTCGCCTTCCCGTGGGTCGTGGGCGCGGGGGTGCTGTTGTCCATGACCGTGGCGTCCACCATGGGGGCGGCCCAACCCTTTTTTCTCCACCGCATGAAAATCGATCCGGCGGTGGCCGTCGGCCCTCTTGTGAGCACCTTGACCGACCTGATGAGCGTCACCGCCTATCTGGCACTGGCCACGGCCGCCATCGCGGCGGGCTGGCTCGTCCGTTAAATGTACGTCAACGTGGAGTCCATCGTGCTGGCGGCCGAGCCGCTGTCCGAGACCGACAAGCGGCTTTCCCTGTTCACCCGGGAGCGGGGGCGGCTTTTCGCGCGCGCGTCGGGCGCGCGGCGCCCGGGCGCGCGCCTGGCCGCCGCCACGGAGCCCGCGGTCCACGCGCGCTTCCGGCTGTGGCTCCCTGCGGGCGGAGTTTCGGCGCGGCTGACGGGGGGAGGGCTCGTGGCGGGTTTCCCCGGCCTTCGGTCGTCCTGGACGCGGCTGACCTCCGCCCTCTTCCTCTGCGAGTGGACGGACCGTTTGACGCCCCTGGCGCAGGCTCATCCTGAAAAATTTGATCTTTTGGTCGGCGCCCTGGCGGCGCTGGAGCGGGAGGATTCCGCAAAGGTCCGCCTGGCGTTCCTCATTCAGTTCGTGCGGCTGGCGGGCTACGGCAACGGGGCGGGCGCGACCAGCGTCGCCGACCCGGGTCCCGCCGCGGCGGCCTCGCTCGGCGCGTGGAATTTCGCCGGCTCCCCCCCGGACGCGCTGACGTCCGCGCAAGCGGCGCGCGGGGAGGAACACGTGGTCCAATTTATGGCGCCTTTGTTCCCGCGTCCGCTGAAAAGTCTGGCCCATCAGCGCGCGCTCAACCATTACCTGGCGAAAAAACGAGTGGGCGCGGAGAGCACGCGGTGACGTTCCAAGACATCGTTCTCGCGCTTCACAAATTCTGGGCCAAGAAGGGCTGTTTGCTCTGGCAGCCCTACGATGTCGAGAAGGGGGCCGGCACCTTCAACCCTGCCACGTTCCTCCGCTGCCTCGGCCCCCAGCCCTGGGCCGCCGCCTATGTGGAGCCCTCCCGCCGCCCTACGGACGGCCGCTACGGCGAAAACCCCAACCGGCTCCAGCATTACTACCAATACCAGGTCCTGATCAAGCCGGCGCCGGCCGACATTCAGGACGCTTATCTGTCCTCTTTAAAAACCATCGGCATCGATCCCCGGCGGCACGACATTCGTTTCGTGGAGGACGATTGGGAAAGCCCGACGTTGGGCGCTTGGGGCCTGGGCTGGGAGGTCTGGCTGGACGGCATGGAGATCACGCAGTTCACCTACTTCCAGCAGGTGGGCGGGATAAATTTGGACCCCATTTCCGTGGAAATCACCTACGGGCTGGAGCGCCTGGCGATGTACGCCCAGAAGAAGAACAGCGTGTTTGACATCCTCTGGACGAAGGACATCACCTACGGCCAGGTGCATCTGGAGGATGAAAAACAGTTTTCCCGCTACAACTTCGAAGAGGCCGATGTGGCCCAATTGCGGCGCCACTTCGACGACTGGGAAGCGGAGGCCCGTCGCCTCCTGGACAAAACGCTCGTCCGCCCGGCCTACGACGCGGTGATGAAATGTTCCCACCTGTTCAACCTCCTTGACGCCCGCCGCGCCGTCTCCGTCACGGAGCGGGTGACGTACATCGGCCGGGTGCGCGGATTGGCCCGACGGGTGGCGGAGCAATACACGGTGTCCGCGCCATGAAGGACGTGCTCCTGGAAATCGGCGCGGAAGAAATCCCCGCCCGGTTCATGCCCGAGGCCCTGAAGGCCCTGGCGGCCGGCGCTCAAAAGGCTTTCGAGGGAGCGGGGCTCTCCTTTCAGAAACTCGAGACCTTCGGCACGCCCCGCCGGCTGGCCCTTCTGGTCCACGGACTGGCTGAGCGGGCGGCCGCCCGGACCCAGGAATTCCTCGGACCCGCCGCCCAGGCCAAGGACCCCGCCGGGAACTGGACCCCTGCCGCCCAGGGATTCGCCCGCTCCCAGGGGACGACCCCGGAAAAACTGGAAGTCAAGGAAACGGACCGGGGCACGCGGCTCTCTTTCGTGAGGCGAATGGAGGGGGAAGACGCCGCGGCTCTGCTTCCCACGCTTCTGCCCGGCCTGGTCCGCGGCCTGTCCTTTCCCAAGGGAATGGTTTGGGAGGAGAGCCGTTTCGCTTTTGCGCGGCCCCTGCGTTGGATTCTCGCCCTCCACGGCGTCAAACCCGTGAAGTTCCCATTGGCCGGCCTGAAATCCGGCGTCACCACGCGGGGTCTGCGCTTCCGGGAGCGCCGTCCCCTGGCCGTTCCCGCGCCGGCGAAATACGTATCCCTCTTGCGGGACCATTGCGTCATCGTGGATCCGGTGGAGCGGAGACGCCTCATTGAGAAGCAAATTCTTCAAGCGGTTCAGACCGTCAAGGGTCGGGTGCCTTTGGAGACGGAGGGTGATCTCTTGGACGAAGTCACCCACCTCGTGGAACATCCGGTGGCGGTTTTGGGGAATTTCAATCCGGACTTTTTAGACCTTCCCGCGGAAGCGCTGGTGACGTCCATGAAAAAGCACCAGAAGTTTTTTCCCGTCTTTGACCCTTCCGGCCAACGGCTTCTGCCGCACTTCGTGGGCCTTCGCAACGGCCTATCGGAAAATCAAGCCGTGGTGCGGGAGGGCTATGAACGCGTCCTGGCGGCCCGCCTGTCCGACGCCTCCTTCTTTTTCAAGACCGACCGCAAAAGGCCGCTCCCGGATTACGGAGGTGATTTGAAGGGGATTTCCTTCCTGTCCCCAACCCTGAACCTGGCCGACAAGAAGGACCGCGTGGCCGCTCTGGTGTCCTTCCTTTGCCATCGCTTGAAGATGGACGATCGGACGCGGAGCGCCGCGAGCCGCATCGTCGAGTTGTCCAAAAATGATTTGGCCACCGGCATGGTGGGGGAGTTCCCGGAGCTCCAGGGCGTCATGGGCCGCGTTTACGCCCTGGCCGACGGCGAGCCGCCGGACGTGGCCCGCGGCGTTGAAGAGCATTATTGGCCGCTGACCGCCGAAGGGACGCTCCCTTCGGCCGCGACGGCGGCCCTCGCGTCCCTGGCGGACAAGCTCGACACGCTGGCCGGGAATTTTTTGATCGGCAAGATCCCAACGGGGTCTCAGGACCCGTACGGCCTTCGCCGCGCCTCCCTCGGCGTTCTGCGCATCCTCTCCGAACGCGGGTGGCCCCTGTCGTTGCCCGACGCCATCCGGTCCGCCCTTCAATCGCTCCCCGATGTCCTGGGCGACAGGTTGAAAGCGCAAAAATCCTTGGAGGATTTTTTCCGGCGGCGATGGTCCGCTCTGAGGGAAGCCAAGGGGTTCCGCTGCGACGAAACCTTGGCGGTGTCCTCCCTGCGATTCGATGAGGTGCCGGACGCGGACAAGCGCCTCGAGGCCCTGCGGGCCGTTCGCCGTCACCCGGATTTTGAGCCGCTTTCGACCGCCTTCAAAAGGGCCTCGAACATCCTCGCCCAGGCCCGGAAGAAGGGAGCGGCGATCAACGGCGAGATGGACGCGGACCGGTTTTCGCTGCCGGCGGAAAAATCGCTTCATGAGCGATGGGCCGCGGTTCGGGATCGCGCCGAGAGGTTGTTGTGTGAGAAAAACTACGGGTCGGCCCTTTCCGCCCTGGTGGAATTGCGGCGGCCCGTGGATGATTTTTTCTCCGGGGTCGTGGTCATGGACCCGGACGCCGGACTGGCCGCCAATCGATTGGCCCTGCTGGACCGTGTCGTCGATCTTTTCCGGCGAGTCGCCGATTTCGACAAGCTCCAAGACACGCCCACCGCCCGGGGGGGGCCGCTTTGATCACCGCGGCCTTAATTTTGGCGGCGGGTTTGCTGTACGTTTTGGCCCGTCTCTTTCACCCCAGCCTCCGCGCCATGGAAAAACCAGTTTTTGTCCTGGAGCGTCCTCCCTTGCCTCGAAAACTCGCCTCGGTCAGGGAGTGGCTCGAAAAATGCCGGGGGGAGGGGCGCCTATCCCCTGAAGAGTTTGAGCGTCTTTCCTTCATGGTGCGCGAGGAGGCGTCCCAGGGAAGTTCCCCAAGGCCCGCAGCAAGGCCTGCAGCAAGGCCTGTTGCAGCAAGGCCTTGACAGCCCCCCGTTTTTGGATTATAAAGAAAGCGTTGGCATCTCTAATAAGAGGAATGTTGCCTCTCAACAGGCCCGCCGAGAACGTTCCCAGAAAAAGCCCCTGTTTCCAGGAGGTTCTATGAAACGTTTCGCCCGTGTCCTCGTCATGATGTGCGCGGCGCCCGTTTTTGGGGCTTCGCCCCAGAACGAGGACGACATGAGCGCGCCGGCTTCCGAGGAAGCCGCTCCCGCTACGGACGCGTTGGAGGTCTCCGCTGCGGTCCCTGTGGAACCGGCGCCGGCCGAAGCCACGGCCGTGGAGGAAACCGCCGTTAAAGAGCCGGCGGCGATGGAACCTTCGCCGAGCCCGGAAACGGCCGAGGCCGCCCTGACCCCGGCGGAGCCCGCCATGCCCGCCTATCAAGGCCCTTCGGAAGTTCACAAAGTGGTCAAGGGCGACACCCTTTGGAACATCGCCGGGGCCTATTTGAAGGACCCCTTTCAGTGGACCAAAATTTGGGAGGTGAACAAGTCCTCCATCCCCAACCCGGACTTGATTTACCCCGACCAGGAATTCGTCGTGCCTTCGTTGTCGGCGGTCGAAGCGTTGGCCGCCTCATCGCCGACCTTGGAAGCCCCCGCTGCGGCTTTGCCCCCGGAAGACGCGGTCCCCGCGATGGAATCAGAGACCGTCGCGGAGACGGCGATGCCCATGAAAGCCGCCGCGTCTCTCCCGGCGCGGGCCCCGATCGCGTCGGCCCCGGTCCCCGTGCCCGAAGTTGAAGCCGAGGACGTTCCGGAGGCGGAGGCCGTGCCCGTGGGCCGCGTCAAAGCCACGGCCGTCTCGGGCGCGGGTTTCATGGGGGGGACCGCCGACACTTTGCTCGCCGGACCCGATTGGGAATATGACGGCTATATCCTGCGCGATCGCGAGCAAAAAATCATGATCTCCCAGGGCGACGTGGTCTACGTGAACGTGGGCGCCTCCGCGGGAATCGAGCCGCGAATGACGGCCCATGTATACCGGTTGGGCAAGAAGGTGAATGATCCCTTCCTCAAGAAGGACGCGGGAAAAATGCTCAAACGGGTGGGAACGATCATGGTGACGGGCCAGGTGAGCGATGAGGGGTGCACCGCCGTTGTCCTGGCCAGCATGGAACCCATTCACGTCGGCGATTTGATCAAGTTCGCGGCCCGCTGACCGTCGTCCGCTCGTGGTGTCCCTACGCGGATTTCTCGTCGCCGGCCTTTTGATCGCGTCTGTTTTTTGGGGTTGGGACCGGGGGATCACGCGGGACGGCTTGGTTCGTTTCATCGATCGAAATCCCAAACTGTGGAAGGCCGATACGATCCTTTTCACGCTCGGGAGTTTTCACGAGCTTTTCAACCGGAACGAGCGCGCACTGGACATCTACGGGAGGGTCGTGAAGGCATATCCCAAATCGCCGCTCGCTGATGACGCGCTTTTTGGCGTCGCGGCCTGCCAGGAGCGGCTTAAGCGCTGGGCGGAAGCGACGGAACACTACAAGGCTTACCTGGAAAAATATCCCAATGGAAAGTACTCCGCTTCGGTCAGCAAAAATCTCGAGTATTTAAGAAGCCGTTAAAATATTCCAACCCGCCGGCCCGGAATTCTCGCGGCCCGGGTTTTTTTATTCGGAGGTGGCCACACGAGCGTGGAGAGTTTTCCAACGGACGAAAGGGACGCGCGGCTTTTGTTGGGCCTGTATTCCAAATTCGGGCCGGTGCGGTTCGCCCGGTTGGTGGCGCGATTCGGGTCGGCCGCCGGCGCTTTCGCGGCGCCGGAGCGCGATTGGGCTTCGGTGGAGGGAATCGGCGGGGAAGCGGCGGCCCATCGGCGGGCGTTGTCCCAAATGGTCGCGGGCCTGGAAAGGGAAAAAAGCCGCGCCACGCGGGCGGGCGCCCGGTGGATCACCGCCTTGGACGCGGAGTACCCCGCGTCGTTTCGGGAATTGAGGGACGCTCCGCCCGTCCTCTATCTGTGGGGGTCCTTGAAACCCGTCGATTCCGTCTCGGTCGCTCTGGTGGGAACCCGGCATCCTTCTCCGTACGGCCGCGCCGCGGCCGAGCGATTGGCCCGGGAATTGACCCAGGCCGGCGTCCCCGTGGTGAGCGGCTTGGCGCGGGGGATCGACACAGCCGCGCACACGGCGGCCCTGGAGGCCGGGGGACGCACCATCGGGATTTTGGGAAGCGGCCTGGCGGCGTTTTACCCGCGGGAAAATCGCCGTTTGGCGGAGCGGATGGCGGCGTCGGGGGCGGTCGTGACCGAATTCCCCCTGGACGCTCCCCCCGACGCCAGCCATTTCCCGCGCCGGAACCGCCTGATCGCCGCATTGGCGCTGGGGACCGTGGTGGTGGAGGCGCGCGAGAAGAGCGGGGCCCTGATCACGGCGCATCTGGCCGCCGAGCAGGGGAAAGACGTTTTCGCCGTTCCGGGGTCCATTTTTTCGCCGGGCAGCCGGGGCCCCCACCGGCTTCTGAACGAAGGCGCTCGCCTGGTGGAGAGCGCCGAAGATCTCCTGGGGGAAATCCGCCCGCTCGTGGAACTCGTTCACGCCGGGCGGGCGCTGTCCAAGGTCCCTGCGGACGGCGCCGCGGAGTTGTCTCCCGAGGCGCGCCGGCTTTTGGCGGCTTTGGACCTCGACCCTGCGGGCATTGACGCCGTCGCCCGGCGGTCGGGCCTCCCCATCCAGGAAGTCACCGTGTCTTTGCTGACGCTGGAATTGGCCGGTTTTGCCCGCCAATTGCCGGGAAAACAATTTGTCCGCTCGGAACGTTCTCTTTCCGCGCGGTAAGAGTAAAGGAATCGCCCTATGGCTAAATCGTTCTTAATCGTCGAGTCCCCCACCAAGGAGAAAACCATCGGCAAGATGCTGGGGAAGGATTTCGTCATCCGCAGCTCGTATGGCCACATCCGCGACCTGCCCCGGAAATCCTTAGGGGTCGATGTGGAGGACGGGTTCAAGCCCGCCTACGAGGTGTTGCCCAAAGCCAAAAAGATATTGCCGGAGCTCATCAAGCTGGCGGCGGCCGCCGACAAGGTTTACCTGGCCACGGACTACGACCGGGAGGGGGAGGCCATCGCCTGGCATCTCACGAAAGCGCTCAAACTGACCAAGGCCAAAGCGCTGCGGATCACCTTCCATGAGATCACCAAGTCCGCGATCCAGGACGCGGTCAATCATCCCCGGGACCTCGACGACGGGCTTGTGGACGCCCAGGTGGCGCGGCGCGTGCTGGACCGCCTGGTGGGCTACCGCCTTTCCCCTCTCTTGTGGAAAAAAATACGGCGCGGTCTCTCGGCGGGCCGCGTGCAGTCCGTCGCGGTGCGACTGATCGTGGCCCGTGAGGAGGAGATCGAAAAGTTCAAGCGGGAGGAATACTGGACCCTCACGGCCCTTTTGGAGAAAGCCGGCAAGCCCTTCACGGCCGGTCTCTTCGGCCGGGGGAAGGAGAAGTTTGAGAAATTCTCCTTCCGCGCGCGGGAGCCCCTGGACGTCGTGCGGACCGCTCTTAAGGGCGCCACCTACCGCGTCGAATCGGTGGAGCCCAAGGAGCGCCGTCGTTCGCCCGCCCCGCCTTTCACCACCGCGAGCCTTCAGCAAGACGCGTCCCGCCGCCTGCACTACTCTGCCTCGCGGACCATGGTGGTCGCCCAACAGCTTTACGAAGGCATCGAGGTTGAAAAAGGCGAGGGTCCCGCGGGATTGATCACCTATATGCGCACCGACTCCACCTCGGTGGCCAAAGAGGCGCAGGCGGCCGCGGTGGAATTCATCGCGAAACAGTACGGCAAGAACCATCTGCCGCCCAAGCTCCGAATTTACAAGACCAAAACCAAGGGGGCCCAGGAGGCCCACGAAGCCATCCGGCCCACCCAGCCCGCCCTGACGCCGGAGTCCGTCAAGAAATTCTTGGAGCCGGACCAATTCAAGCTTTACGAGTTGATCTGGCGGCGGTTCATGGCGAGCCAGATGGCCGACGCCGTTTTCGACACGCTGACCGTGGACATTGGCGCCGCCGGCTATGTGTTCCGCGCGAACGGCCACGCCCTCAAATTTCCCGGTTATCTGGCCGTCTACGGGGAAGTGGCGGACGAGGACGCGAAAAAGGAGGCGGAGGAAGGCGAGGAGGGAAAGACACTGCCGCCCCTCGCGGTCGGGGACGTCGTGGCCCTGCGCGAACTGAAGCCCGACCAGCATTTCACGGAACCGCCCCCGCGCTTCAACGAAGCCAGCCTGGTGAAGACCCTCGAGGAGCACGGCATCGGCCGGCCCTCCACCTATGCCCCCATTATCCACACCATCGTGGATCGGGGGTACGTGCGTCTCGAAGACCGCCGGTTTTCCCCCACCGACCTCGGCCGCGCCGTGGACAAGCAACTCGTGGCCCATTTTCCGGAAATCGTGGACGTGGCCTTCACGGCCCGCCTGGAGGAGCGGCTCGACGCCGTCGCTTCCCATGAGGCCGATTGGAAGAAAGTCATGGCGGAGTTCTACGCCCCCTTTGAAAAGGGTTTGGCCAAAGCCGAAAAAAACATGACCCAGGTGGAGTTCAAGCCCACGCCCACGGACGAGAAGTGCCCCAAGTGCGCCTCCCCCATGTTCCTCCGGGAAAACCGGGAAGGGCGCTACCTGGCGTGCAGCCGTTACCCCGATTGCAAGAGCACCATCCCCTTGGACCGGGAAGGGAAGAAAGTCGTCCCCCAGGTCTCCGAGGAGAAGTGCCCAAAGTGCGGCAAGCCCATGCTGATCCGCACGGGGCGCAGCTTCGGGCGGCGGCCGCCGTCGCGTTACCTGGCGTGCACGGGATACCCCGACTGCAAAACGACCTTTTCCATCGACAAGGACGGCAACAAAATCATCCGTCCCGCCCCGGAAATGACCGACCAAAAATGCAAGAAGTGCGACAAGGCCATGCTGAAGCGCGTCGGCAAGCGCGGCCCCTTCCTGGCCTGTTCCGGTTTCCCGCGATGTCGGAACATTATTCCCTTGCCCAACCCGAAATAAATGCCGCAGCCGCCTCTTCGTGCGGATTGAGGAGGCCCTGCGCTGTTACGGGATGCACATCCGCGGGGACAAGGGTCTCGCCTCCGCGACCCTGAGGGCCTATCGCAGCGACCTTTCGGATTTTGCCGCGTATTTCAATAAAAAAGAGCCGGGCCTCGCGGTGGAGCGGTTGGATCGCCCCCGGCTCCGTCCCTATCTCGCGGCCTTGGGAACGCGGCCCTACCGCCGATCGACCCTTCTCCGGAAGTACAATGCGCTCGGGGCGTTTTTTGAGTTTTTGAAACTGTCGGGGCGCGCCCCCGGAAATCCCCTGGACGGCCTGCCGCGCCCACGGGCGGAGCGGCCGGTTCCGGATTTTTTGTCGACCTCCGAAGTGGAGCGCTTGTTGTCGGCGCCGTCCGAGGGGCGCTCCGCCTCCCGTGACCGGGCGATCCTTGAGGTCCTCTATTCTTCCGGACTTCGCGTTTCCGAATTGGTGGGATTGGACGCGGAGGCGGTGGACGCTTGGGGGGGAACGCTGCGCGTGTTCGGCAAAGGCGCCCGGGAACGCGTGGTCCCCGTGGGGGAGCGGGCGCTGGAGTGCCTGCGCGCTTACCTGAAAAGCCGGGGTCTCACCCTCCCGGTCACGCGGCCGGCGCGGTCCGCCCCGCTCTTCACGAACCTCCGAGGGGGGCGATTGAGCGCCCGGGCCGTCGGTTTGCTTGTGGCCGCGTGGGCCCATCGGGCCGCGCTGGAACGGCGGGTCCATCCGCACACCTTCCGCCATTCCTTCGCCACGCACCTGCTGGACCGGGGTTGCGATCTCCGGTCCGTTCAGGAAATGCTGGGGCACAAAAATCTTTCCACCACGCAGATCTACACCCACGTGACCACCGCGCGCCTCCGGCGGGTGTACGACCAAGCCCACCCACGGTCGTAACACGGATTCCGTGATGGAATCGATCCCTCCGCCCCCCGACAAAATTCATCTCCTGATGGAGGAAACCGGTTGCGATCAAAACCAGGCGGAAATCGCCATGGCGCTGGCCGGCTACGACGTGGAGAAAGCCATCCGCGCCATCGGGGCGCTGTTGCGCCATATCGTTGCTCTTAAGGGGAAATTCCATTTCCCCGGCAAAAATCTTTACGGACTTCTGATCGTGATCGCCGACACCAAACGGGAGCGTATCGCACGGGCCCGGGCCGTGGCGTCCTACAACCCGGCGCTTTTCGAAACGCCCTTGGTTCTGGAGTGGTTTGAATTCGAGAAAAGCCTCTACGCCGCGAGGTTGGGGGAAGGCACGCTTCAGCAACCCAGTCAAGATTTGGAGCGGATGCTGACGGACGCTCTGGAATCTCGACGGGACGCATTTTTTGCCCACGTCGCGGCCGAGAACGAGGGACCGTTGGCCGATTTTTTAATTAAACATCCTCCGATTTAACCGCCGGAAAAACCACCGGCGTCTCCGCCCGTTACACCCGCTTAACCCCAATGCAGTTTAGATAAGCGCATTGGGGTTAACAGCAAAAAATAAAAATTAAAAGACAAAAAAAGAAAAGACTTGACAAACCGCGAGTCCCTAATTATAGTTGAACCCCAGTGGTGAATTGTGGGAGATTGTGGTGTTAAATGTGGAAGAGTGGGGAATAGAGAAATATGTTTCTCGGCGGCGAATACCGGCACGGGTTGGACGCAAAACGCCGCTTGGCTCTTCCCGCCCGGTTGCGGCAGAATCTCAAGCGCTTTGTGCTCGCGCGCGGCTTAGAGGGCTGTCTCGCCCTCTACTCGGAGGCCGAATGGAAAAGACTCCTCGCGAAGCTGGACGGACTTTCGATTTCAAACAAAGCGCACGCACGGGCTTTCAAGAGGCTTTTGATTTCGGGGGCGATCTTGTCGGACGTGGATGGTCAGGGGCGCCTCTTGGTCCCCGAATCCTTGGGGCGATTCGCCGACATTCGGCGGGACGTGACGGTCGTGGGGATGGAATCGAGGATCGAACTCTGGTCTTCGGAGCGTTGGGAGCGGTATAGGCGCATGGCGGAAAAGAGCGCCGCCAAAATCGCGACCCAAATCGATTTTTAGCGGAGACTTGGGGCCTCTGGCCCGCCGCATCAGCGGCCCTGCCGCCCCAAGCGCCGCGAACTCTGTGAGCGGCCGCTGTCCCGTAAGCTGTACGTCTGGTTTAGCGCTTCGCCCCGGTGCGACCGGGGAGGTTCTTTGAGTAGCGGGCCGCTTCACCTTCCCGTCTTGTGGCGGGAGACATTGGAAGGATTGTCCCTTCGGCCGGGCGCCACCATCGTTGACGTTACGGTGGGTTTGGGGGGGCACGCGGCGGGAATCCTGGCGGCGACGGGACCCGAAGGGCGCCTGATCGGTCTCGACCGTGATCCCGAGGCCCTTGCCAAGGCCCGGGAAGTCCTGGCCGGGTACGGAGAGCGGGCGCGGCTGGTCCAGGGAAATTTCTCAAGATTTGATGAGGCGTTGGGTCTGAAGCCGCAATCCGTGGACGGACTTCTGGCGGACCTGGGGGTTTCGTCTTTGCAATTGGATTCTCCCTTGAGAGGATTCAGCTTTGCGCGGGGAGGCCCTTTGGACATGCGCATGGGCCCGGAGGGAGCGACGGCGAAGGACTTCCTCCTTCGCGTGGGCCTTGAGGAACTGGAAACGGTCTTCCGCGACGCGGGCGAGGAACGGTTCGCGCGCAAGTTGGCGCGCCGGCTCAAGGAAGACGCGGAGCATTTTGAGTCAACGGCGGATTTGGCGGCGGCGGTGGCTCGGTGTGTGCCGCAGCGGGGGAAAAGCCACCCAGCCACGCGGGTCTTCCTGGCGCTCCGCATGGCGGTCAATCGGGAGATGCCGAATTTAAGGGAATTCCTGGAACGGGCGCCCGTGGCGCTGAAGAAGGGCGGACGCCTGGCGATCATCGCCTTCCACTCAACAGAAGACCGTGTGGTGAAGTGGCAGGGAAGAGAGGCCTGGCGGGAGGGGCCGATGCGGGCGGTTTTCAAGAAGCCCCGGATCGCCGGCCTCGAGGAACTTCGGGTAAATCCGCGGAGCCGAAGCGCGAAGCTTCGGGTGTTCGAAAAAATTTAGACCCTGGCCGATGCAGAGCCAAAGGGCGCGCCGAAACCCTCAGCGCCCAAAGGCGATCCTCGGCGATTAAATTTGGGGTCTGGGTGTCTTCTCGGCGGAGGCACCCGCCCTTTTGAGGCCGGAGTCGGGCGTTCGTCCGTGTCCATTCCCCCGTAGGGCGCGTCATGAGACACGGCGCGGAGCGACGGGCGCGACAGTTTTGAGGTGGGGTGTCTTCACTCGGTGGAGATACACAACCTCTTTGACACCACGGGCTGCTCAATCCGGGAGAGAGGGGGAAGGCATCCACTTCTCCCTCTCTCCCGGGCTATTTGGTTCTCTCCCCTCTCGGGGAGGACGGTTGGGCCGGTGAGATCCAGGTCTCGTCGGCGCCGGCCGATGAACAGGGGGGCGCGCGGTGCGCTTCAATCAGGGTTTCGGACCGGCCTTGGCCGTGGTTGGCCTGGGTCTTTTTATCCTCCTCACGTTTTCGGCTTGGATGCATATTCAAGCCCTTCGGCTGTCCTACCGGGCGCAATCCTTGCGCCTGGAAATGGCCGTCTTAGAGCGGCGCGAAGAGGGAATCCAGAGACGCTTTGAGTTCGTCGTCTCACTTCCTCGGCTGGACCAAAGCGCCAGGGGGCGCTTCGGTCTTCGCCTTTCCCACCCCGACCAACTTCGCTTTTTATTCGACACGTGAGCCGCCGGGCGCGCTTTCACGCTGTGTTCGCCGTCGTTTCGATGGCGTTCGCCGGCGTTCTCGCCCGCCTGGGCTATCTGCAGTTGTGGCGTCACGACGATTTGTCCCGGCGTGTCCACCTGCAATCCAGCCGCTGGGTTAAGGAGGCGCCCCGCCGCGCGCGTATCGTGGATCGCCATGGGTCCGTCTTGGCGGAGTCGGTGCGCGTCGCCTCCTGCTACGCCGACCCCCGCTTCTTGCGACGTCCCGAAATCGTGGCGGATCGGCTGGCCCCCGCGCTTCACATCCCCGCGCCCCTTCTGCTCAAAAAAATACGCGAGACCTCCGCCGCGTTCGTCTGGCTGAAACGATTCCTCACTTCCGAAGAAGCTTTGGCGGTGGAACGGGAAAACCTGGCCGGGGTCGGCCTCCGGTGGGAATACCGCCGGTCCTACCCGAACGGCGATTTGGCCTCCTCCGTGTTGGGTTTCGTGGGAGACGACGGGCGCGGGTTGTCCGGACTGGAATACGCTTTTGACGAGGACTTGGTGGACCGGCGGGCGCCCCGGCGGACATTCCGCGACGGCCGCGGCGCGCGGCTGATGCTGGACGCTCCGGAAGAAACGGACGCCGGAGTCCTGCGGCTGACGCTGGACCGGTCGATTCAGTTCGTCGCCGAGCGGGAATTGGAAGCGGGCCTGGCCCGCTCCCGGGCCCGCGCCGGACTCGTGGTGGTTCAAGATCCCCAAACGGGGGAAATCCTGGCGCTGGCCGGACGGCCGGAGATTGAGCGCGGAGACGGCCGCTCCCCGCGGCCCGAAGACTTGGCGGTCCTCGGCACCCAATGGGTTTTCGAGCCGGGCTCCACCTTCAAGATCGTCACCGCGGCCGCGGCCCTCGAGGAGGGGCTGGTCCGCCCCGGCGAGTTGATCAACGGCGAAGGCGGAACCTGGCGCGTCGCCGCTCTGACCATCAACGACCACACGCCGGAACGCCGGCTCACGTTCACGCGGGCCATGGCCGTGTCGTCCAACATCGGCTTCGCCAAAGTGGGGCTTCGCGTCGGGGCGGAAAAGCTCTATGATTACATTCGCGCCTTTGGTTTCGGCGCGCGCGCGGGGGTGGAACTGGCCGGCGAGGGAGCGGGGCTCCTCCGTCCTCTCCGCCAGTGGAGCCGGACCACCTTGCCGGTGGTCTCCTTCGGCCAGGAAATCGGCGTCACGGCCGTCCAGCTTGCCGGCGCCTACAGCACGGTGGCCAACGGCGGAACTCTGTTCGAGCCGCGCCTGTGCCTGGAATTGCGCTCTCCGTCCGGAACGGTCCGGCGGTGGTCGTCGCCCGCGCCGGTGCGCCGGGTGATCTCAACGGCGACGGCGGCCGTCTTGACGCGGATCCTCCAGGACGTCGTGGAAAACGGGACCGGCCGGGACGCCGCCCTCCCGGGATGGACCGTCGCCGGGAAAACAGGGACCGCGCAGAAAACCGACCCGGCCACGCGCGCCTATTCCCCCGATAAATTCGTCGCTTCCTTTTGCGGGTTCGCGCCGGTCCTGCGGCCCCGGTTGACGGTGGTGGTGATTTTCGATGAGCCGAAGGGGATTTCCGGGGGCGGGTACAACGCGGGGCCCGTGTTTCGAAACGTGGCCTGGCAGGGGTTGGTCAAGCTGGGAGCTCCCGCCGACGCGCCGGCCCGTTATGCGCGGGACAATAACAAGGAGACGCCGGGAACGTGACTTCGTTGCGCGCGGTGATGGAGGGGTTGACTCACGAATGGAAGGGACCGGAAACGGACGTGGATGTCCGCGGGCTCGCCTGCGATTCCCGCCGGGTGAAACCGGGCGATTTCTTTGTGGCCATAAAGGGCCAGAAGCACGACGGCCATGAGCACATCGCCGACGTCGTTCGCGCCGGCGCCGCGGCCGTTCTCGTTGAGAAGTCCGTGGCGTCCTCCCTTCCCGTGATTCGCGTGCCCTCCACGACGGCGGCCCTGTCGCCGGTGGCCGCGCGGATGTACGGCCATCCCTCCCGCCGCCTCCGCGTGGCGGGGGTGACCGGAACGAACGGAAAAACCACCGTGACCTACCTCCTGGAGCATTTGCTCCTCCGCGCGGGGCGTCGCCCCGGTGTGATCGGGACGATTGATTATCGCTGGCCGGGCCGGGTCGAGAAGGCCGTCAACACCACGCCCCAGGCCGCCGACGTCCAGCGCCTTTTGGCCGCCATGCGGGAGGACGGCGTGACCGATGTGGCCATGGAGGTTTCCAGCCATTCCCTGGCGCTCCGCCGGGTGGAAGACGTGACGTTCCGGGTCGGCGTCTTCACCAATCTGACCCGGGACCACCTGGATTTTCACAGGGACATGGAAAGTTATTTCCGCGCCAAGGCGCATTTGTTCGATCTTCTGGGGCCGGCGCCGGCGGCGGACGGCCCTGATGAGCGCCGCGCGATCGTGAACCGGGACGATCCCTGGGCCCCGCGCTTGTTGGAAAGTCTTCATATCCCAGTTTGGACGTACGCGGTGGACGGTCCTGCGGACCTTTGCGCGGAAGAGCCGTCGCTCGCCGCGGACGGGTCGCGGTTCCGCCTTGACTCGCCGGCGGGCGCCGAGCGGATCCATCTCCAACTGGTCGGCCGGCACAACGTCTACAACGCCCTGGCCGCGGCGGGGGCCGCGCTGGCGCTGGGCGTCCCTTTCGACGTCCTGCGGGAGGGGCTGAAAACCGTCACCGGCGTCCCCGGGCGGTTGGAGCGGGTGACGGAGTTGGACCCCGGCGACGCCCCCAAAATGTCACGCGTGTCCTTCAGCGTTTTCGTCGATTACGCCCACACCGACGATGCCCTGAAAAACGTCCTCACGACCCTGCGCCCTCTAACGAAGGGGATGCTTCTTGTCGTTTTTGGCTGCGGAGGCGACCGGGACAAGACCAAACGGCCCCTCATGGGCGAAGCGGCCGCCCGCCTCGCGGACCGGGTGACCGTGACCTCGGACAACCCCCGCTCCGAAGACCCGGCGGAAATCGCCCGGGAAGTGGCCGCCGGCGTCCTCAGCGTTCCGGGCAAACCTTTTGACGTGGTCTTGGACCGCAGCGAGGCCATCGCGCGGGCGTTGGCGATGGCGGAGCCGGGCGATGTGGTGTTGATCGCGGGCAAGGGGCATGAGACCACTCAAATTTTCGCGGACCGAACGGTGGAATTCGACGACCGGGCGGAAGCGCGACGGCTCCTGAAAGAAAAAGTCCTCCTCTGATGGCGCTCCCTTACGGGTGGGACGCGCTGGCGTCAATGGCGGGCGGGCGCGTGATCCAGAGCGGCGCCCCGCCGGCGGGGCGCTTCGTCGTGGATTCCCGGTCGGTGGCCCCCGGCGACGTCTTCGTCGCCTTGAAGGGGCGGCGCCGGGACGGACACGATTTCCTGGGCGAAGCGTTCGATCGGGGGGCCGGGGGATGTCTGGTGGCCCGGCGGCCCGATCGCGTTCCCCCGGGGGCTGCGGTCCTGGAAGTGACGGACCCCTTGAGGGGGTTGCAGTCCCTGGCCCGCGCCCACCGGGAGCGTTGCTCCGCCGTGGTCATCGGGATCACCGGGTCCAACGGGAAAACCACGACCAAGGAAATGCTGGCCCACCTTCTCCGCTCCGGGGGAAAGCGGGTGTTGGCCACCGCGGGCAATCTCAACAGCCAGGTCGGCCTTCCCCTGACGTTGTTGGAATTGGAGAGCGCCCACACCCACGCCGTGATCGAGATGGGGGCGTCGAGCCGGGGGGAGATCGCCCGATTGGCGGACATCGCCCGGCCCCGGCTGGGCATTCTCACCGGGATCGGCCGGGCGCATTTGGAATTTTTTATCGACCTGGACGGCGTGGCCGCCGCGAAATGGGAGTTGGTCGAGGCCCTGCCCGAGGATGGGATCGCGTTTCTCAACGCCGACGATTCCCGGCTCATGGTCCGCCGCGCGTCCGCGCGGTGTTCGGTCGTCCTCTTCGGGACCGGCGCGGAGGCCGACGTGCGGGCCGAAAACATCCGCCAGGAACCGCTCGCCGCCTTCGACCTCGTCCTGGGAAACGCCCGGCGGGAAGTGCGCTTGCCGGTCCCGGGCCTGTTCAACGTGGCGAACGCGCTGGCCGCGGCGGCGGTGGCGGTGTGGGAGCGTGTGCCCCTTCAAACCCTGGCCGCCGCCCTGGGGAGTTTCACGCCGCCTCCGGCGCGCATGCAGGTGCGCCGCCGGGGGGACGGCACAATTTTCGTCCTGGACGCCTACAACGCCAATCCCGATTCCATGGCGGCGGGCCTTCACAGTTTCGTCCAGGCCTATCCCGAACGGCCGCGGTGCGTGGTTTTGGGCGGCATGCGCGAACTCGGGGACCAGGCCGAACCCGCGCACCGGGAATTGGGAGCGCTCCTCGCCTCGCTCTCCCTCGGCCGGGCGTTCTTCCTCGGGCCGGAAGCGCGATGGGTGGAAGACGGGTTTAAAAAAGCGGCGGGCGGGTTTCCCCTGGTCGCCACCGAGGATCGCGCGGCGCTGATGCGGGAATTGGAACGGACCTTGGATCCCGGGACGGCGGTGTTTTTTAAAGGATCCCGCGCCGCCCGTTTGGAAGATCTTCACGATCCGCTCCTCCAGATGAACGGAAAGGCTTGAGATGCTCTATTTCCTGTCCCAGTGGCGCGACCTTTTCTCGCCCCTGAATCTTTTCCAATACATCACCTTCCGTTCCGGCGGGGCGTTCCTGACCGCCCTCGGGTTCTCCCTCCTGTTCGGGGGGCCGCTGATCCGGTTCCTGACGCGCCTAAAAATGGGCCAGTCCATCCGGGAATACGGTCCCCAATCCCACATGAAGAAGGCCGGAACGCCCACGATGGGGGGGCTCCTCATCCTCGGGGCGATCCTGTCGGCGACCGCCCTCTGGGCCCGGCCGGACAACCGGTTCGTGGTCTTGGTGTCCGGGGCGATGGCGTATCTGGCGGTCATCGGTTTCCTCGACGATTACCGGAAATGGCTCCTCAAACACCCTGCGGGGGGCCTCTCGAGGATTTTTAAACTCAACGCCCAAATCGCGCTGGCGCTTGGGGTGGGTCTCTACCTTTATTTCTTTCCCCCCAACGCCCAATTTGCCCACCGCTTGATGGTGCCGTACATGAAAAACGTCCAACTGGCCCTGGGCTGGGGGTACCTTTTGTTGGCCGCGCTGGTCATCGTGGGCTCCTCCAACGCGGTCAATTTGACCGATGGACTGGACGGTTTGGCGTCGGGGACGATCCTCGTGAGCGCCCTGTCCTTCGCGATTTTCGCCTACCTCGCTGGCAACGCCCGGCTGTCCCAATATCTGCGTCTGGTCCCCGTCCCGGGCGCCGGGGAATTGACGGTGGTCCTGGCGGCCCTGGGCGGCGCCGTTCTTGGGTTTTTGTGGTTCAACGCCCACCCGGCGGAGATTTTCATGGGGGACACGGGGTCCCTCCCCCTGGGCGGCGCCCTCGGCGTCGTGGCCCTCTGTTTGCATCAGGAACTGATCCTCGTACTGGTGGGCGGGATTTTCGTCGCGGAGGCCGTCTCGGTGTTGTTGCAGATCGGCTCCGTGCGGTTGCGCGGGGGCAAGCGGGTGTTCCACATGGCGCCTCTGCACCATCATTTCGAAGTCGGCGGCTTGCCGGAAACCAAGGTCACCATCCGGTTTTGGATCGTGGCGGTGGTCCTCGCGCTCCTGGCGATGACGTCGCTCAAGATCCGCTGATTGGCGGCCCGACTGGACTTTCTAAAAATAAACCCCGGCCCCCGGGGCTGGTTCGAAGGGCGCCGCGTCCTCGTTATCGGCCTGGGAAAATCCGGGGCGGCGGCGGCCGCGCTGCTGGCCCGCTTGGGCGCGCGCGTCTCCGTAACGGAAAATCGTCCCCCGGCGGCCGTACGATTCGGACGGCGCTTTCTGCCCGCCGGGGTGGCGTGTGAAACGGGCGGGCACGAATTGCTGGAGGAGGCGTGGGACCTCATCGTGCCGAGCCCGGGCGTCCCTTCCGCCCTGTGGGCGTCCCGCGCCCGCCGGGGAACGCCCGTTTGGGGAGAACTGGAACTGGGGTACCGCGTCCTCCGTTCCGCCGGGCGCTGGCCCGCGCGCGTCGCGGCCGTGACCGGGACCAACGGGAAAACCACGACCACGGCGCTGTTGGGGGCCATGGCGAAGGCCGACGGCCTTCCAACCGTTATGGCCGGCAACATCGGCACCCCTCTCTGCGCCGTCGCCGACCGCTTGTCGGCCGATTCGGTCCTGATTTTGGAAGTCTCCAGTTACCAGCTGGAAACGACGGCGGCGTTCCGTCCGCTGGTGGGCGTGGTGTTGAACGTGACGCCGGACCACCTCGGGCGCCACGGCACGATGGCCCGTTACGCCCAAGCCAAGTTCCGATTGTTTCAAAGTCAGGGCCCCGGGGACGCCGCGGTGCTGAACGCCAAGGACCCCGTTTGCCGCCGGTGGGCGCGCGGCGTTCCCGGACAGGTCGCGTGGTTTGGAAACCGGCGGCCGGGAGTCCGGTGGGACGGCCGGGGTTTGGTCTCCACCCTTCCGGGCGGTGGCGGACGCTGGTCCGCGCCGGCGCTCCTGGCGGGCCGGCACAATTTGGAAAACGCGGCGGCGGCGGTGGCCGCGGCGCGCCGCCTGGGGTTTTCCCCGGGGGCCATCGCCCGGGCGTTGAAGGATTTCCCGGGTGTCGAGCACCGCCTGGAGATGGTGCGGGAGTGGCGCGGCGTCCGCTGGGTCAACGATTCCAAGGCCACGAACGTGGACGCGACCCTCGTGGCCTTGCGGGCCTTCGCCGGGAACCTCCGGGTGATTCTGGGGGGGCGGGACAAGGGCGCCCCGTATGCCCCGCTGCGCCGAGAAATCCGCCGCAAGGCCCGCGAGGTGATGTTGATCGGCGAAGCGGCGGAAAAAATCGCCCGGGACCTCGCCGGAACCGTCCCTCTGGTCCGCTGCGGGACCCTGGAGCGGGCGGTCCGCCGCGCGGCGTCAACGGCGTGGCCGGGAGACGTCCTCCTCCTGTCGCCCGCCTGCGCTTCCTTTGACCAATTCAAGGATTTCGAACATCGGGGACGGCGCTTTAAAGAGCTGGTGCGGGCGTTGCGATGAACCGGACGGACACGCGGATAAAATCGCCGGACCCGGTGATTCTGGGCCTCACTCTGGCGATGGTGATCTTCGGGTGGATGGTGCTGTATTCGGCGAGCGCCCTCGTGGCCGAAGGGCGTTTCGGGGACCAATATTATTTTCTGAAACGCCAGGTGCTCTGGAGCGTGTTGGGGCTCGCCGCCCTCCTGACCGCCCTCCGGCTTCCGCTGTCGTTCACCCAAAGGAATTCCCGGTATTTTCTGTTGGGCGTCATCGTCCTTCTGCTCCTGGTCCTGGCGGTCGGACACGAGGTGGGCGGCGCCAAACGGTGGCTGCGGATCGGCGGGTGGGGCCTTCAGCCGTCGGAGCTCGCGAAGTTGGCGGTCGTGATCGCCCTGGCGGACCACCTGGACCGCCGGCAAAGCCGGCTCGGCCATTTCGCGGGCGGGTTCCTGCCGCCGCTGATCGTCACGGGCGCGGTGATGGGGTTGATCGCCCTGGAGCGGGACCTCGGCACGCCGCTCTTGATCGGAGCGGTCGCCTTCGCCATGATCTTCGTCGCGGGCGCGCGCGTCTCCCACCTTGCGGCCGCGGCGCTGGCCATCCTCCCCGTGGTGTCCGCCTTGGTCCTCGCGGTGCCTTACCGCCGTCTTCGGCTCCTGGCGTTTCTCGATCCCTGGCGCGACGCCCAGGGAACGGGGTACCAGTTGGTGCAGTCCCTGCTGGCGATCGGGTCGGGTGGTTTTTGGGGGAAAGGTTCCGGCGAATCCACCATCAAAATGCATTATATGCCCGAATCCCAGACGGATTTCATTTTCCCGATTTTCGGCGAGGAATTCGGTTTCGTCGGCTCCGCGCTGTTGACCTCGGTGTTTTTCTATTTGACTTACCGTTGCTTCCGTGCGGCTCTCCGGGCTCCCCATTGGTTCCAGGCCCTGCTGGCCGCCGGAATCAGCCTTTGGCTGGGGGGGCAGGTCCTGATCAATTTGGGGGTCGTGACCGGCCTCTTGCCCACCAAAGGGATGCCTCTGCCCTTCATTTCCTTCGGCGGATCCTCGATTCTTGTCTTATTGACGGCGATCGGCCTCGTGCTGAACGTTTCCCGCCAGGTGGGCCCCCCCGTCATTGCCGTCGGACCGGTCCGGAGACGGCTATGATTATGAAAATTTGTCTGGCGGCGGGAGGCACCGGCGGACATCTGATCCCCGGCCTCGCGGCGGGGAAGGCCCTGCGGGCCCGGGGGCACGAGGTCCACTTCATCCTCAAAAAAGACGCGGCGTCCCAGGCGATGGTCGCCCGGGAGGGGTTCGCTTCCAGCGCCTTCGCTTTCTCCGGTCTTCCACGGCGCTTCGCCTGGAGCGCCGCCGCCTACCCGCTGACGGCGGCTGTCGCCCTCGCCGCGGCCCGCCGGGTTCTGCGCCGGGAAAATCCCACCGTGGTGCTCGGCATGGGGGGGTATGTGTCCGTGCCGGTCGGCCTCTGGGCGGTCCTGCGTCGCATCCCTCTCGTGTTGCACGAGCAAAACCGGCGGGCCGGCCTGGCCAATCGGCTCTTGTCCCGCTGGGCCCGGGCGGTGGGCACCACATTCGCGAAAACGACGGGACTGGCGCCGACCCGTGCGGTGGCGACGGGGCTTCCGCTCCGTCCGGACCTGTCGCCCCAAAACCCGAAGGACGCCCGGCGGGCTCTGGG
>Ga0247727_10003137_pt1 | contig 36935 bp, 30 predicted proteins | sample WisWelCaveWW1625_FD_202498 | JGI IMG/M metagenome (GOLD analysis project Ga0247727, IMG submission 202498) | Biofilm microbial communities from Wishing Well Cave, Virginia, United States - WW16-25 | ecosystem: Environmental > Aquatic > Deep subsurface > Groundwater > Cave microbial mat | place...
TCGCCCGGCAGCTTTCCGATGACCCGTTTCCACTGACCCTGCGTCGCCTCGTACTTGGCCATCCAGAAGCCCTTGGTCAGTGTCACCTCGACCTGGTCCTCGCCCGGTCGTCGTTCCGGTTCGTCTCGCGGGCTGCCCATGATGAAGCGGCCGGCCGGGCACCAGCAGAGCTTGATGCCGGCGACCTCGCGTTCGTCGCCGGCTTTGGCACCGTCGAACGAGTCTGCCGGCGCCGGTGGCTGGCGGTCGCTCCCCGTTGGGACGTTTGTGATAGCAGCGCGTTCACACCCGGACAAACCAACCATCAGGACGAGGCCGACCAAGCGACCGCAACGGTTTCGAGACATCGTGCTTTCCATCGATGATTACCTCGCCGCCGAACTACTGATGTTTAGAACGCGTCATCGCATTGGTAACGTGACGCCGCTCGACCGGGGTGCGTCACGATTGGCTGGCGGCCCATGCGTGATGCAGCCTCCGGCCCGACGCTTCGATCTTGGAGCGATCTTCGAGCCGATCGAGAAACTCGCTGGGCAGTGATTTCGGACCGCGTAGAGCGCCGAACAGACCGCCCGCCATCGCGGCGATTGTGTCGGTGTCGCCCCCGACCGCGACCACGAACTCCATCAATTTCATGAAGTCGTCCGAGCAACGGCAAAAGGCCAGCACCGCGGTCACGGCCGACTGATGGGCCAGCACGCCATGTCCGAGTCGCCCCGCTGCATCGTCGGGCGACTGTACTTGTCGCGCGGCCGCCAGCCGGTTGCAAAACTCAACCTGTGTGCAGCCGTGTGCGAGTTCGACGAGAAAGGCATCCGGATCGAACGCGATCGACCCGCCGACGGGCCGCGTCCCGTTGACGGCCGCCTTCAATGCAAGCGCCGTCGCTCGCGCGATGAGCACGCCACCCTCGATACCCAGTGGATGCGCGTGCGTGATCGAACTGGCAAGTTCCGCAGCGCGGCGTAGCGCCTCGGGGTCGTGATGAAAGAACAGCCCAATCGGTGCCGCTCGCATCGCCGCTCCGTTGCCGAACGACCCCTCCGGAAAAACTGATCGGCTCGCCGCCTGCCACGTTTCGCCTTGAAGAACGCGAAGCAGCAGCTTCCGCGTGCCGGGTCCGTAACCGCGTCGCCCATCCATTTGCCAAGCCCACCGCTTCGCTAAATCGTCCGCATCCACCCGCCCGTGTTCCGCTAGCGATTCGGCCAGCACGACCGCCATCTGCGTATCGTCGGTCCAGCGCAGCAAGTCTCCGTGACCGATGCCAAGCACCCACCAGGCGAACCGGCCAACGAACCCGCCCTCGTGCGGGGCGCCCATCGCGTCGCCGAGCGCGAGACCGAGCATGGTTCCGGCAAAATGTTCTTCCAGCGTCGAAATTGACACGGGGCACAACTGATGGAGTGTGGACTAAACTTGACGGCAATCACGGACGTCGATTCTGAGATTCTATCATGTGGCCAAATCCGATACGCCTGTGGGATTCCTCAGGTAAAATTGACTCACCACGTCTCACCCGGATTCTGACCGATGCCGTATTCCGCCCAGCGGCGCGTCACGAGATCGCGGATTTCGCGGGTGGTGAGCATTTCGGGCGGCCAGGGGCGGGGGTGGCCTTCTTCGGGGAGCTTGCGGGTGGCATCGATGCCCATTTTGTGACCGCAGCCGCAGACGGGGGCGGCGTGGTCGAGGATGTCGGTCGGGCCTTGATTGAAGATCACGTCGCGGCCGGGGTGGACGTTCGAGCCGACGTGGAACCAGACGCGATCGTAGTCGTGGACGTTCACGTCGGAGTCCACGACGACGATGATCTTGGTGAACATGAGTTGGCCGAGGCCCCAGATCGCGCTCATGACTTTGCGGGCCTGCTGCGGGTAGGTCTTCTTGATCGAGATGAACGCGAAGTTGTGGAACACGCCGAAGGTCGGCAGGTCGTAGTCCACGAGTTCGGGGATCATCATGCGGACGAGTGGCAGGAAGATTCGCTCGACCGCCTTGCCCATGTGGTAGTCCTCTTGCGGCGGCTTGCCCACGATGGTCGTGAGGTAGATCGGATTCGAGCGGTGCGTGATCGCGGTGACGTGGTAGAGGGGAAAAGAGTCTTCGAGCGAGTACCAGCCGGTGTGGTCGCCGAACGGTCCTTCGGTGACGAGCGGCTCGGTGGGATCGACGTAGCCTTCGATGACGATCTCCGCGTCGGCGGGCACCTCCATGTCGATCGTCTTGCACTTCACGAGTTCGACCGGCCGGCCCCTTAAAAAGCCGCCGAACAGACATTCGTCCGTGTCGGGCGGCATGGGGGCGATACCCATGAATGGATAGATCGGGTCGCCGCCGATTGAGACGGCGATCGGCATTTTCTCGCCGCGTTTCTTGTAGCGCAGCGAGTTCTGTGCCCCATCGTGGTGCATGTGCCAGTGCATCGCGGTCGTGTTCTTGTCGAAGAGCTGCAGCCGATAGACGCCGACGTTTCGCTCGCCCGACTCCGGGTTTTTCGTGAACACTTGGCCGAAGGTGATGAACTTGCCCGCGTCGAGCGGCCAGCATTTGATGACGGGCAGCTCGCCGAGGTCGATCTGGTCGCCCGTCTTCACGACTTCCTGACACGGTCCCGATGCGACGATCTTCGGCGGCAGCGAACCGAGCGTCTTCGCCATGCGGGCGAGATCGGGCAGCATCTTTATCTTGTCAATCAGCCCGCCCTCCGGCACGTCCGGTTTGATGAGTGCGGCTATTCGTTCGGCGAGTTCATCTACGTGCTTCACTCGCAGCGCCCGCGCCATGCGCCGCTCAGAACCGAGCAGGTTGATCACAAGCGGCATCCGCGAGCCTTTCACCCTTTCGAACAACAACGCCGGCCCGCCCAGGCCCCACTTGTCGAACCGCGACTTCGACATGCGGTCGGTGATCTCCGTGACCTCCAACTCCGGGTCCACCTCGCAGCGGATGCGGACGAGTTCGCCGTCGCGTTCCAGTTCTTGGAGAAAGTCGGTTAGTCGTTCGTATTGCATGGTCTTCAGGTGCGAAACGAGTGTTCTCTGAAAGGTCGGCAGCGTATCTTATCACCCTCTTGAAACGCAACGCGCGAGGTTGCAGAACACCGGACACGAAAGAAACGAATGGCTCACGCGGAGGCGCTGACCACGCACAGAATGAAGCAGCCTCTGCGACCTCAGCGACTCTGCGTGAAACTTCTCTTTGCCTGAAGTCGAGTGGGGGTCGTATCTGTAACCAGACTCATGGGGTAAGCACATGCTGACACTCGAAGGTTGCCTCGGGCGGCGCCGACGCCTGATGGATCGATTGGACCCGCCACCGGACTGGGCGATCGTGGCCGACCCGCGGCACCTGATGTACTTGGCGAATTTTCCGGTCGAGCCGTTTTCGTGGGCCTCGCCGCCGCCGGGCCTGTTGCTCATTGAACGCGCCGGACCGGCCACGCTGGTGACGGATAATCTCGCGGCCCGGTGCATGAAGTCGATCTGGGTGAATCGCGTCGAGGCCGGCCAGTGGTACGACCACGTGCATACCGTGGGCGACCGACGCGCGTCGGTGATCCAACAGATCACGCGACTGCACCCGCGCAATGTGCCGGACCGGGTCGCTGTGGAAGGCTGTGCCGTGCCGGCGGAGTTGTTTCAAAGGCTGAAGCTGCAATTCCCGACCACTTTGATTGAGCCGCTGGACGATGAGCTTCTAGCGATGCGAGCCGTCAAAGACTCGGATGAGCTGGATTTGATTCGCCGCGCGATTCGTGCCGGCGAAGCGGGCCACGCGCGGGCGTGGGAAGTGGTCCGGCCCGGAGTGACGGAACTCGATGTCTATCGTGAAGTGGCCAGCGCGTGCGTGGCGGCGGCGGGCCGGCCGGTGGTCGTGTACGGCGATTTCTGTTCGGGCCCGCGCACGTGGACGAACAAGGGTGGCCCGGCCACGGACCGGCGGCTGGAGGCGGGCGACATGATGATCCTGGATTTTTCCGTCGTGCTCGGCGGCTACCGCGGTGACTTCACGAACACGATCGCGGTGGGCGGCCAGCCGACCGACGAACAGCGGCGACTCTTGGAGTTGCTTCAACAAGCGATGTACTGCGGCGAACGGGCGATTCGCGCGGGTGCTGCCGCTAGCAGCGTCTGGGAGGCGGTAAACTCGCCGCTCGAAGCGGCCGACCCAAAGCTCCGCCTTCCGCATCACGCGGGCCACGGCGTTGGGTTGGCTCATCCCGAGCCGCCGATCCTTGTTCCTCGCTCCTCGGATATTCTTGCCGCCGGTAACGTCATCACGCTTGAGCCTGGCGTTTACGTCGAAGGCGTCGGGGGCATGCGCATTGAAAACAATTACCTCGTGACCGCCGACGGGTTTGAACGGCTTACTCAGCATCGAATTGCCTTGGCGTGACAGCAACGGACTTGCCCTTGCCGCACTTTGCGGTCTCGCCCTATTATCTCCGCGTCGAGCGATTGGTTACGTGCGAGAAGGAGTTTTCATGCCTGTATCTGATCTCATGGATAAACTTGGCTCATTGTGCAAGCGCCGCGGGTTCATCTTTCAATCGAGCGAAATCTACGGCGGCATCGGCGGATTTTGGGATTACGGACCGCTCGGCGTGGAGCTGAAACGCAACGTGAAAGAGGCGTGGTGGCGCGACATGGTCACGGGCCACGACGACACGATCGTACAGCCGGGCTCCCCGCGCGAGTATGAAATGTGCGGGCTCGATTGCTCGATCATCATGCACCCGCAGATTTGGAAGTGCAGTGGGCATTACGACCTGTTTCACGACATGATGCAGACCTGTCGCCAGTGCAAGAAAATGTTTCGCGCGGACCACGTGTGGGAACAACTCAAGGACGCTCCCTGGGTCTTGTCGTTCGCCGAAGCGAGTTCCGAACCGGCATCCGTTCCGGAGCTGATCAAATTCAACAGCGTCGCGGCCATGAATTGGGCCAAGACCAAGGGTCGGAAGCTGGCGCCCGGCCTCGCACTCGTGCGCAACACCGAGGTTACGATGTCCTGGCTTGCCGAGGATCTTCAAACTAACCCGGAGTTGCAGCTCGGCGTGACGACCCTCCTGAAGTACATGGCGACCGAGCAAAAGGCTCGCACAGGGCTCGTTTCCCCTTGCCCGCTGTGCGGCGGAGACTTGACCGAGCCGCGCGAATTCAGCTTAATGTTCGAGAGCCACGCCGGTGCCGTGAAGGACGACGAAAACAAGGTCTTCCTCCGACCGGAAACGGCACAGGGCATCTTCGTGAACTTCAAGAACGTACTCGACTCGACACGAGTCAAGATCCCGTTCGGCATCGCGCAGATCGGCAAGAGCTTTCGCAACGAGATCACTCCAAGGAACTTCACGTTCCGCTCGCGCGAGTTCGAACAGATGGAGATCGAGTTCTTCTGCAAGCCGGCCGAGTCGCGGCAGTGGTACACGTACTGGCGCGACCGGCGGTTCGCGTGGTACACGTCGCTGGGGATGAAGAGCGAGAAGCTGCGGCTGCGCGACCATGCAGCGGAGGAACTGAGCCACTACAGTTGCGGGACCGCTGACATCGAGTACGCCTTTCCGTTCTTGGAGGCCGGCGACTACGGCGAGTTGGAGGGTGTGGCCCATCGCGGCGACTTCGACCTGCGCAGCCACATGGAGGGCAAGCTCGTGAAGGACGCGGCCGGCAACCTCGTCGTCGATCGCGGCCCGGACGGCAAACCGAAATACGCCGGTAGCGGCAAGGATCTGAGCTATTTCGACGACGAAGCGAAAGAACGGTTCGTGCCGCATGTGATCGAGCCGTCCGCCGGCGCCGACCGCGCAACGCTCGCATTCCTCTGCGAGGCATACACCGAAGACGCGATCCCAGACGAAAAGGGAGTGCCGCAAGCGCGAGTCGTCATGAAACTGCACCCGCGGCTCGCCCCCGTGAAGGCCGCGATCTTCCCGCTCGTCAAACGAGACGGCATGCCGGAGATCGCCGCGAAAATCTATCGCGATCTGAAGCAGCATTGGAACGTCTTCTACGACGAGAAGGGCGCGATCGGCCGCCGCTACCGCCGCCAGGACGAAGCCGGCACGCCGTTCTGCATCACGGTGGACGGCCAGACCCTCACCGATCAGACGGTGACCATCCGCGACCGCGACACGTGCAGGCAGTGGCGCGTAAAGTCGGGTGATATCCACAACGAGATCGCAAATCGGTTGACCGCCTCGTGAACATGGCTGAAATCGCGAGTGCGAAACATGATTCCTTGCATCAGTCAAATCACGACGCTACCGGCAGCATTTGGCGACGATGTGCATGCGGCAGCGAATGCAAAGTGCGGCGCTGTCGAGGTGTGGCTGACGAAACTGGAGTCGTTTCTGGCAACCCGTGCACTTGAGTCAGCCAAACAACTCGTGGCGGATAGCGGGGTGAAACTCGAGGCGGCCGCAGGGCAGGGGGGAATCTTGCTCACGATGGGCGAGGCGCGGCGCGAGGCGTTTGCACTGTTCGAACGGAGGTTGGAACTTTGTGAGGCGCTCGAGATTCCGACCTTGGTCATTTCCGGCGACTTTGCCGAATCGATCACGGCGACCGATTACGATCGGGCAATCGTTTCATTGCGACAGGCCGGGCAACTTGCGGCAGCTCGCGGCGTGCGGATCGCGCTGGAGTTTCAGTCGCGGGCCGCGTTCTGCAATAACCTGTGTACGGCGGCGAGCCTGGTCGAACAGTGTGGCGAGTCGAACGTTGGTATCTGCCTCGACGTGTTTCACTACTATACGGGGCCTAGCAAATTTGAAGATCTTGTCGCCCTCTCGCCGAATCGACTTTTCCACGTGCAACTCAGCGACCTTGCCGGCACTCCACGTGAGTTGGCTACGGACACCGACCGCATTCTGCCCGGCGACGGAGATTTTCAGCTCGGTCCCATCATTGACCACTTGCGAGCGATTGATTATCGCGGGGCCGTTTCCGTCGAACTCATGAACCCACAGATTTGGAAAGTCCAGGCCCTTCAGGTAGCTGAAGTCGCGGTGACGGCGCTGCGAAGGCTTTTGGGCTTGGCGGTTCCGTGATTGCACGTCCGCACCGCAAGAGTGATAATGAACGCTGCCAGCGCTCCGAAAAGGAGACGATTCATGTCCGCCGAATTCACCCTGCTCCTGCTGATTGGATTATTGCAGAGACCTCGAACCCCTCCGATCGCATCTTGGCCGCATCGACCGGATCAAAGGCCGAACGTGGAGGTTGGACCTTACTGCGATGATCCACGCAGGCCCGTGCGAAAGCCGATTCGCGAGCCATCGTTGACGGAGTTTCTCGTCAGAGATCCGTTTTTGCCTCCGCTGTTTTTTTCAGAGGAAATCACGACGATGGAGTTCTTCGGCCCGCCGGTTGGTTTTTATTCGGCCCCGTTGCTTGGATTCGATGAGTATTTCGTGTACCCGGTTATTCAGCAGCCGGTGTTTGTTAGCCCGGCACCGGCGTTTGACCCACGAATTCCACCTCAGCGTGTGCAGCCGGCAGCTCCACGCGGCGGCACAACGGATATTCCGGTTAGGTTAGTTGAAGAACTCATTGAAGGGCAGCGTCCCAGTTTGGCGGTTCGAGCAGCGGCGGCGCGGTTGGAAGGTGCCGCGGATCGCTTGTTCCGCGCCGGGCACTTCGCGCGAGCGGCGGAACGATACCAGCAGGTGCTTGCGAAAACGCCCGATAACGATGACGCCAAGTTCAAACGCGGCGAGGTACTGATCGCAGCCGGCAACTACGACGAGGCGAGCCGGACGTTGCGCGATGCCTTGCGTTCTCGCCCGGATTGGCCCCATGTGCCTCGCGATTTGAGAACCCTGTTCCCTGATGAGGCGGCGATTCGGCAAGTGATCGACGAACTGGACCGCGAGTCGCGGCAGCCGGATGCAAAGGCCGATCTCGTGTTCCTGCGTGCCTATGTTCTTTACTTCAGCGGTCAGCGTGAGGCAGCGGAAGCGATCTTTCGCAATCCGCCGGTCGGTGCCGCCACGAATCATTTCGACGTATTTCGCGAGGCAATCGAGCGGCGTCGAGGGGGGAATTAGCCGGTGGCAACTTACTCGGCGTCGAGTTCGTGGTGGATGAGCATCGAGGTTTTGCCCACCACCACGACATCACCAAGTCGCCCGACGGCAGATTGAGGGAAATGAGTCTGGTTCAGGAAAAAACCGCTGCGGCTACTCAGGTCTTTGATTTCAACTTCGGATTCCCGCGCGACGATTTCCAGATGGCGTCGCGAAACGAAGGTGTCGGCGCTTAGGACCAATTCGCAATCGGAATGCCTGCCCAGAGTGACCGGCTGGCCGAGAGCCAGCACGGCGGTTTGGCCCTTCTGGCTGCCGGTGAGCACGGAGAGCGAGAATCGGCCGGGGGCCGCCGCAGTGGCCGCGGCCCAGCGCCGACCGGGTACCAGCGGGTCGCCCTCGATTCGCACGCGCACGGGTGTTGCACCGATCTGCAACAGGTCGCCGTCTTGCATCAATCGGTCGATGATCTCGCCGCCGCCCAAGAGTCGCACGAGCCCGCCGGTGACGTTGATCAAGTGCGGGCCGTCCGATTGCCAAACCAGCAGGGCTTGAACGGGCGTGGCCGAGCTGTCTTGCAAACGAACGTCGCAGACCGGCGAGGTGCCGATCCGAAGTGGTTGGCCACGACTCACGAATTTGCCTTCGCCGGGCGTTTCGAGCACGCAGGCCGTCGCGGTCGGTGAGTTTAGCGTCGTGACGTTTGAGCCGCCGGACTTGATCGTCTGCGCCTTGGGCGGCGCCAGTTCCGGCCAGCGTCCTGGAATGGCTGTCATCGACTCCGCTCCACCGCTCGGCCCCACGTACGCCAGCCAAGTCATTCCGACCTTCACCAAATCGGCCGGGTGCAGTATGCACTGCTTGGTCTCCCAGCCGTTTACCTCCATGTGCGTGTTGGCTTGCGGATTGATGGCTAACCAACCACACGGCAGGCGAACGAGAAAAAGTTGGTATCGAGCAACTTTCGGATCCTTCAGTCGAATCTTCATGTTTTCGGCGCTGCCGATTGTGTACCCCGTTCGCTCCAACGGCCACGGCAATACGATGCCGCCGGAACGAAGCTCGACGAGATACTCCTTGCCGGAATCCAGATTCCAGGACGATTTTTGTTCCGCCGCGCAAACGGGCGACGTATCCGACAGTCCGGGCACGTGCGATGGAGCTTCGGATGCCCCCGTGAGCGGCCATGAACGCGATGGATCAGAACCCGGGCGGTCGCTTCGATTGCGTCCGCATTTCGAGCAGCTCTGAGCACTGTCGCTCAGCGTAGCGCCGCAGACGCACTTCGAGGTCTTGCTCCTGGGTCGAGGCACTGCGGAATCCGCGGGACCTGGTTCGGTCTTTGCCTCGCCAGCGGACCCGCACACCGAGCATTTCGTCGTTTTGCGTCGCGAGACAAAACCGCACGTGCCGCAGACGCGTTCTTGGGGGCCAGCCACGACCTTCTTCAGCCCGGCCAGGGCCGCGTCCAATTCGGCGAAATCGCCAAATCGTGCGGCCGGATCTTTCTTCAGGCATCGCGTGACAATTCGCGCCAGCGCAGGGTCAACATCGGGACACAGATCGGCCGGCGACTTGGCTTCCGTCTCTTGGATGGCAAAGTACAGTTCCGCTGGGTTGGTGGCCCGGAACGCCTGTTGACCGGTCAGCATCTGGTACATCACGGTCCCAAACGAATAGACGTCGCTTCGTTTCGTCACATCGCCGGCAGCCCGGAGTTGTTCAGGTGAACTGTAGGCGACTGTGCCGACAAACTGGCCTTCGCTGGTGAGGTTGGTGTCGCCCTGGATCTTTGCCAGCCCAAAATCGGTGACCTTGAGCTGGTTGGTTCGAGTCACGAGCAAATTGCCAGGCTTGATGTCGCGGTGCAGAACGCCAATGCCGCGATCGGGTATCGGCCGATTGTGTGCGTGCAGCATCGCCGAGCAAAACTGACGGCCGTATGCAATCACCTGGGCTTGGCTCAGCAGTTTTTCCGCTCGCAAGAGCGCATCCAGGCTGGGTCCGTCCACGAATTCCAGAATGAGCATCGGCCCTTCGGCACGGGGCATGTAACTGTGGGCCTGGACGATGTGCGGGTGATAGTCGAGCTGCAGCCACGTGGCGGCTTCGCGGCGAAATCGTTCGCGAAGTATCTCGTTTTCGGCGTGCAACTCGGAGAGCTGCTTGATCGCAAATCGCTTGCGCACGATTTCGTCCATCGCGATGTAGACGAAACCCATGCCGCCGGCGAAGCGTTGCTCGACGCGGTAATGCTCATCAATGAGGTCGCCGACAGAAAATGGCACCTGCTGCCTCCTTACTGACCTTCCGTCCGCTCGCGTCGTGCTGTTGGCTCACTTGCCTTGTTAGAACAAGCGCGGCTGCTTGCACCACGATTCCCCAGAGACTCATCCTGCGAATGCAGAGGTGATACGGTTTGATACTCCATTCGACCAGCGTGCCATACGCAGAACGCAAGGACTATTTTGCAAAAGCAACTTGGTTGTTGCAAGGGTGCTCAAGGAAACAGCAACTTGACCGCAGTGAACAACCGATCAATCTCATCTTCGGTGTTGTAAAAGTGCGTGGAGACTCGTAGGCAGGCACCCTGCGGGCGATCGAGCACCGGCGTTTCGATGAGGTGCTGCTGCCAGAGCGTTCGTTGGATTTCCACGGCGGGTCCTTGGGGCAAACGGTAGGCGGCAAGTGCCGCGGAGAGACCGGGATCGTCTGGAGTCATGGGCTCGATTCCAGGAATCGAAGCGAGTCTTCGTCGCGAGAAATTTGCGAGTTCTCGATCTCGTGCCTGAATGAGATCAACACCGATTTGCTCGGCGAACCGGATGGCGGCGGGCATTGCCAGCCAAGGGGCAGGGTCGCGTGTGCCCTGGAACTCGTGGGATCGAATGAAGTGTGTTGAGCCTTCCTGGTCTCGACTTTGCGATCGAGCCTGATCGTATTTCCAGCCCCAACTTACCACCAGCGGTTCGATGCGGTCTTCCAAACCCGGCCGAACAAATAAGAAACCAGAGCCGCACGGGGCTAATAGCCATTTGTGACCGTTAGCCGCGTAGAAATCGCAGCCAATCGAGTCGAGATCGACGTCGATCATGCCCGGCGCGTGAGCACCGTCGATCACCGAAAGTATTCCGCGCTCACGTGCCATTGCACAGATTTCGTGAACCGGCAAAATCAGGCCGGTCGCAGTCGAGATGTGACTGATGAATAGCAGTTGGGTTTGACGATTTAGTGCAGTGTCAAATCGGTCCAGCAGATCTTGCTTCGAGAAGTTTGCCCCAACCGGCAGTGCGATGGTTTTGATGGACGCACTTGCTCGGCTGGCCGCTCGTTCCCAGGCAAATGCCATGGCGCCGTATTCCTGATCGGTGAGAAGCACGTCGCGGCCGCGTTCGAGCTTGAGTCCGTTCGTCAACGTGTTCACGCCGGCGGTGACGTTCGCCATGAAAATGATGTTCTCGGGCCTGGCTCCCACAAAACTGGCCACGCGTTCTCTGGCCGGCCAGAGGGCTTCGGGCAACCTTCGCCAAAGGATTTCGCAGGGTTCGGCCGCCAGGCGGTGCCGCCATTCCGCGGCTTCGCGCATAACCGATCGCGGCGTTCGGCCGCAGGTGCCCGTGTTCAGATAAGCCACGCCGGGCATCGATTCAAATTCGTCGCGAATCGCTGACCAGTCCGCGACCATGTCCAGAGCTTTGCTCAATTTGAAACTCCAACGAAACTGGCTGATGGATTCGGTCGATGAAATGATATACTTGCGGCAGACATTTCAGACAATTCCGAACCAGCCCGGCGCCGCTTTGATGGGCTTTGTAACGGCGCACCGAAAGGAATGGCTAATGCACGAATTCGTCAGCAGATCGCGTTCGAAGCGGCCCGGTTAATGTACCAACGGGTCGAGACCGAGTACTATACCGCCAAGCGAAAGGCCGCCCGTCTGCTCCGCGTCGAACACCGCTTCAAGCCCGGCGACCTCCCATCCAACCAAGAAATCCGCGATCAAATCCAGGCGTTTGCCCGCATGCAAGAGGGCGAGAAACGCAAAGAAAACTTGCGAGCGATGCGCGTCGAGGCTCTGCGGTTGATGCGAAAGCTCGTTCGGTTTCGCCCGCGACTTATTGGCAGCGTCTGGACGGGTCACGTGCGAAAGGGCTCCGATATCGACATCCACATCTTCTCGAACGGGCCATCGCCAGTCACCGCCGTGCTGGATGAAAACGGCATGCTCTACGACGTCGAGCACAAGCGAATCGTCAAGTTCAACGAAGAGCGGGTTTTCACTCATGTTCACGTTCACGATCGTTTCAAGATTGAGTTGACCCTGTATCCGGAAGACAAGGTGAACTACGTTTTCAAAAGCTCGATCACCGGCAAGGCGATCGAGCGGGCGTCGATCGCCGAGCTGGAGTCGGCACTACGAGCCGAGCGGCCAGTTGAAAACCTGGATGAAGTTGTCGAAGGGCTGGAGGAGCACATCGACCGCTTCGAGCTTTTCCGAATGTTGCTGCAACCGCTCGAAGACAAGAAACAGTCGGCCAAGTTTCATCCGGAGGGCGACGCCTTGTACCATTCGCTGCAGGTTTTCGAGTTGGCCAAGGAAGAGCGGCCCTACGACGAAGAATTCCTGATCGCCGCCCTGTTGCACGACGTGGGCAAGGCAATCGACCCGGCAGATCACGTTGCGGCGGGCCTGGAGGCGTTGGAGGGATCTATAACCGACCGAACTCAGTTTCTGATCGCTCACCACATGGAAGCACTGGAGTACCGCCGAAATACGCTGGGATTCAAGGCGCGGCAGCGGCTGCGGGTGTCGGAGCACTTTGACGACCTCTTGCTGCTCCGCGATATCGACACGCGAGGACGAACGCCGGGCGCCCTGGTCTGTTCGATCGCGGAGGCATTGGATTACATTCGATCGCTCGAATCGGAAGCGTACCTGAATTCCACGGAGTAGTTGACGAAGACAAAACCAGGCAACCCCGTATAATCCCGCAAACGCATTTTCATGATGAGATGACGGCAGGAAGGGGCGAATCGATTGAAACACGCCAGTCGAATCAGTTTGGTTCTAATTCCCGCAGTCCTGATGCCGGCTTGCGGTTGCGCGAGAATTGCAAAGGTGCGGCGAAGTGTGTTCCACCGCGAAACCACGGTACCGTCGGCGGAGCTTTCGCAACAAGAGATCGCCGCGAATGCAGGTTTCGGCCGGTCGCGAGGATCACGCAAGTCAAGTTCGGGCCCGCTCGGGCGATTGACGTCGCAATCGAACGCATGGCAAACGGTCGGCCAGTCGGTGGAGGGTCGGCCGATCGAAGCCAGGCTCGTGGGTACGGGTGCGACGCGAGTTTTGTTCATTGGCGGAATTCACGGCGACGAGCCGGAGGGCCAGCCGCTGATCGAGCAACTAGCGGAGGAATTGCGTTCCAGCCGCAGTCTGACTCGCGGCCGAACCGTCTTGCTGATTCGCGACCTCAATCCCGACGGAACGGCGGGGGGAACCCGCTCGAACAAGAACGGTGTGGACCTGAATCGCAACTTTCCCGCCTCTAATTGGGACTCTGTTGCCCGCCAATCTCGATTCAACCCCGGTCTCAAGGCCGCCAGTGAGCCGGAAACACGGTTACTCGTGGACTTGTTGCGTGAGTTTCAGCCCGAACGCATTCTGGTCATGCACGCAACTCGCGGAAAACCCATGGTCAACTACGACGGCCCCGCCCGCGAGATCGCCGGCGAACTCAGCAGGCTCAGCGGATATGCGGCGACCGATTCGATCGGCTATCCGACGCCCGGCTCACTGGGAAGTTACGCGGGCATCGACATGCAAATCCCGATCATCACACTCGAATTGCCTCGCGGAATAGCAGCCGCCGAGGCTTGGGCGGCCAATGCACAAGCACTCCAACGATTCATTCAATGAAGTTTTCGATTGCAGGCGCGCGATTAGTTGGCTTGCTCAAGTTACCGAGTTCTGAAAAGCAAGTCACATCCGTCTGGTGAGTCGAGAGCCTTGTTGCTAAATTCGGCGAACGCGGAAAAAGTCCGGTACAGAGATCGTCCCTGCCTTGGAAACGGCATCTACTACTTCAGCCTGCTTTCTCGGGCAGGTTATTATCAGCGAGGAATACATGGCCACACCGTTGGAATGCTGGGTCGAAGAATCGGCCCGGTTGACGCAACCTGACCGAATCGTTTGGTGCGATGGGTCGGAGCAAGAACATCAACAGCTCATCGAAGGCATGGTCCGTAGCAGAACGCTGCTTGAGCTGAACCAGCAGGCATATCCGGGTTGTTTTTTACATCGCAGCAACCCGAACGACGTGGCCCGTACCGAGCACTTGACCTTCATTTGCACGGAAGACCGCGAGGACGCCGGGCCGACGAACAATTGGATGGCACCCGCCGACGCCCGTGGCCGATTGGAGCCATTGTTTCGCGGGTCAATGCGGGGTCGGACGATGTACGTCGTGCCTTACTTGATGGGGCCGGCGGGATCACCGTTCAGTCGAGTGGGCGTGGAATTGACGGATAGTCCGTATGTCGTGGCGAGCTTGCGAGTGATGACGCGCATGGGGCGAGTCGCGACAGAGCAGTTGGGGACGTCAGAGATGTTTGCCCCTGGACTGCATTCGCTGGGCGACCTTGATCCTGAGCGGCGGTTCATCATGCATTTTCCCCGTGAGCGGCTGGTGTGGAGCATCGGATCGGGCTATGGCGGCAACGCACTCCTTAGCAAGAAGTGCTTCGCACTGAGAATCGCCGGCGTCATGGCGCGGGAGGAAGGCTGGCTAGCCGAGCACATGCTGATTGTTGGGATCGAGGATCCGACTGGCCGAATTACGTATGTGACTGCCGCATTTCCTAGCGCGTGCGGGAAGACGAACCTGGCGATGCTGATACCGCCCGCGGCCTTTGAGGGCTACAAAGTCTGGACTGTCGGCGACGACATCGCATGGCTGCGGGTTGGCGACGACGGCCGGCTGTGGGCGATCAATCCCGAGGCGGGTTTTTTCGGTGTCGCTCCCGGCACGGGTCCGAAGAGCAATCCAAACGCCATGGCAACGCTAGATCGAAACAGCTTGCTTACCAACGTGGCCATGACGCCTGACCGATTGCCCTGGTGGGAAGGGATCGGCACCGAGCCGCCGCCCGGCTTGATCGACTGGCAGGGCCGAGCGTGGTCTGCCAAAAATGGCAAGGCAGCCCATCCGAATTCGAGGTTCACCACGCCTGCGAAGCAGTGTCCGACAATCTCCCCCGCGCTGGATGACCCGAAGGGTGTGCCGATTTCCGCGATCATTTTCGGTGGTCGCCGCGCTCGCCTTACGCCGTTGGTTTACCAGTCACGCGATTGGGAGCACGGGGTTTTTCTTGGAGCGTCGATGGGTTCGGAGACGACCGCTGCCGCCACCGGGGCGGTAGGCGTATTGCGACGCGACCCCATGGCGATGTTGCCTTTTTGCGGCTACAACACAGCCGACTATTTCGCGCATTGGCTGGCCATGGGCCGACGGCTCACACACCCGCCGGCAATCTTCACCGTCAACTGGTTCCGAACAGACAGTGATGGCAAGTTTCTGTGGCCAGGATTTGGCGAGAATATCAGAGTGCTCGACTGGATCATCCGGCGTTCCCGCGGCGAGGGAATTGCCATAACGACGCCGATCGGGTTGCTGCCGGCGGTAAGGGACCTGAATCTTGAGGGCCTCGCTCTAACCGATAAAACCTTGGCCGAACTCCTTTCACCAGATATTCCGGCCTGGAACGCTGAACTGGATGAGCAGGAGAGGTTCTTTAAGCAGTTCGGTAGCCGAATGCCCCAAGGACTGATTAATCAGCTCAGCGATGTTCGGACGCAATTGAACCGCGTTGCCGATTGACCCGGGAATAAGTTGGCGGTTGAGGCCTCGCGCACGAAAAATCCCCCCCGGAAGCTACCAGGGGGGATTTCCCTGTTTTGTAAATTGATGCCGTGCGGCAACTACTTGGCGGGTGCCGCCGGAACTGGGGCAGGTGCGGGGGCCGGCTTGGGTGGAGGTGCCTGATCGCCACCTTCTGCGTGCTCTGCACTGCCGCTTGTATTGCAGCAGCGACGCGAGCGAAGTCGAGAGAGCAGGCTACGGCGCTGGCACGGATCACAAGAAGCAACTTCCGGGCACGCCGGCTTGCAAGGATCGCGGCGGCAGCACTCTCTCTTCGGGCATTCTTTTTTCGGGCAGCACTCTTTCTTCGGACATTCTTTCTTCGGGCAGCACGCTCGCCGAGGTGGACAACACGTCGGCTTGGGCGGACAACATGCGTCACCCGTTCCGCTCAATGCGAGCATCAGAACAAGACTGTGCATAGTGGTCTCCTCAACAGTAGACATCCTGGGAACTACTTAGAGCACTCGCCCCTCGGCCCGAGTCCCCGACAAAGGCCACACGCACGGGGCACGCAACTCGCGTGATTATGGGGGCCGTAATGGCATTGTCAAGGCAGTTTGCAAGAATTGGCGAGAATAATTGGCGTCCGGCGAGGGCTTCAGATCACTCGCAATCAAGAAGCAGTTTTGCGTTTAGGGGTGTATACTCTGCTTCAGTTGCTTGGCATTAACTCTGCTCGTTCCAAAAGGATGTGGGAGCAATCGAATGATTCCAACCATAGTTTCTCACCCACTCGCCGCCCAGGCGCTCACACAACTCCGCGATCGAAACACGGGACCCGCAGTTTTTCGCGCCATGACCAAGCAGCTTTCGTACGTACTTTTGTTGGAGTCGACAAGTGACATGCCGTGCAAGACTGTGGAGATTGAAACGCCGCTTGAGCGGACGACCGGCCAGGTTTTGGCTCAAGAGCTGGTTGCGATCGCGGTGCTGCGCGCGGGACTGGGAATGCTGGAGGCTGCGATTGAGTTGCTACCTGACGTGCATGTGGGGTTTGCCGGATTGCAACGCGATGAAACGACGGCCCTGCCGACTCAGTATTACATGAAACTTCCCCCTCTGGCGAATCGTCGTGTGCTGGTGCTCGAACCCATGTTAGCAACGGGCGGCACATTGAGTCGGGCCATTGGCGAAATCAAGCGGCAAGGTGGCGAGGAAATCCTGGTCTTGTGCGTAGTTGCCGCACCACGGGGTATCGAACGCTTGCAGAAGGACCATCCGGACGTGCGAATCGTTTGCGCAGCAGTCGACCGCGAACTGGACAAATCTTTCTACATCTGCCCGGGCCTAGGTGATATGGGCGACCGCCTTTATGGAACATTCCCGGCGGAGCCCTAAAAATTGCCGTCCCGAATCAGTATTGGATCCACCCCGCCTGATTAAGGAGTTCGTGCAGCCAAGGGCGAGTCCACGGGTTGCGCGTGGCGTAAAACGCCGCAGCGGCAGAAAGGACCAACGCAAGCAGTGCCAAGCTGCGGTACCCGCGGCATGACGCCTTCCACCCCAAGCCGTGTGGCAGAAAAATTAGCCAGAGTGGGATAAGCCAGAAGAGCCAACGAAGTCCGTTGCACATGCCGCCGTAATTTCGAGCACCCGCGAAGAAGGTGTAAAAGACGAGCAGCACGATGGTCAGACCGGCTGTCAGGATGGCAACGTCGCCCAGCCAACCCGCTCGAACCCGCAGTGATCGAACCAGTCCTATCGCGGAAAAAACGAAGATTGGCGAGAGTGAAAAGATGCCGTGGTGACCCAAGAGCATGTGAAACAAATAAATCGGTGCAGGCTCGAACTGGTTGTCGATCCCCTTGGGGTCGCCAATAACCAGCGTGCCCTTTTCGTCGCGGCTGCTGCCGACCAGCCGGCCGCTCGCCGGGTCGATTTTCCAGTAGGAACCTTCAAACGGGTACCACTCTTTCTGTGCGTAAGCCGGCGACAATCCTCCGGTCGCAAGGTATGTCGTTACGAAGTTAGCCGCCACGGGAATCGCGGCCAGCGGTAGAAAACATCGAATCGTTCGTCCCAGGTCTTTCCACCCCAGTCCAACCAGCAATGCGGCGAAAAGGGCAGCGGCAGGTAATTCCAAAACGGCGGTGAAGGCGGCGAAGAATCCCGAAACGGCAAAGCGCCACCATTCGCGTCGGCCGTCACGCCAGATCAATATCGCCGGATAAAGGGCAAAAAATCCAAAGCACGCCGCCACCGTGTGGTTATTCAGCGTCACGCTGAATCCAGTTAGGTACGTGCCAATGCTCGCCGCGGATAGTGAATACGCATGCACCCAAGCGTTGGCGGTCAGACACGGAAGCAGTCGCGAAAACAATATCCAGAAGATGACGAGTGGTAGCAGATTCGTCGTCGCCACGATGATGCGTACAAGGGCCAGTGGATGCTTTTCGAAACTCAATCGGCCGCCACTTGCCGTCTTGATCAGCCAGTATTCGCCGGCGAGCACTGTGGGCATCAACGGTGGTTTAGATGAATACAATAGCCCAGTGTCAGGGCGGCGAACCTTGTCGATCGTGTCCCAACCGGGTTCCGCCAGCGGCGAGCCGGTCTTGTAACTTCCGTCTTCGTTAATCGACCCGACCGCGTAGGTGCCGCTATCGACCAGCGCGCGAATGGTCACAAAACGCGAGCGGTCGTTCGGGCTGTGCATCGGGTGAATGAAGCCGTCCTTGGACCTGTTTCCCTGGGCAATCATGATCAAGCCGAGCAGAGTACCCGTCGCAAGGGTGATGATGATGGGGTCGAGCATGGGTGCGTCGGATTTGGCGCCGGGTTGCGGGACAGTCTCAGGCAAACTCATGACTGTGGCCCTTCCGTGGCTGGCGACGATGTGCGTTCGGCGATGTTGTATCTGTGTTCGTTGCGAACGTTCATAGCGATGATCAGTTCCGCAAGAAACCCAATCGCGACCATTTGGAATCCGAGCAATACTCCGGCCACCGAGTAAATTAGAAGCGGTCGCTGGCCGATCGGGCCGAAATCACGCACTTCGAAGTGCGTGAGCATCCACAAAACTGTCAGGTATCCGAGCCCAATCGTTCCGAGCATGAATGCTACCAACCCGATGCCACCCAGGAGATGCAGCGGCCGCTGGCCAAAGCCTGTCAAGAACGTGACCGTCATAAGATCGAGGAAGCCTTTGAAGAACCGTCGCACACCATATTTCGATCGTCCGAACCGGCGCGGGCGGTGTTGCACTTCCATCTCGGCCACACGATAGCCATCGGCATGGGCAATCACCGGAATGAATCGGTGCAGTTCGCCGTACAAGTGCATGTGCTTGACGACCTCGGCCCGGAAACACTTGAAGCCGCAGTTGTGATCCTTCAACTTAAGGCCAGTCAGACGGCTCACCATGCGGTTGAACACGCGGCTCGGCCAAACCTTGTGCCAAGGGTCCTTTCGGTTTCGTTTCCAGCCATTCACGACATCTGAGCCGGTCGCCAGCTTGGCCAGGAAGTTCGGTATCTCGGCCGGATCATCCTGCAGGTCGGCGTCCATTTGAAAGACAATCTGCCCTGTGGCGGCTTCAAAGCCGGCAGCCAGCGCAGCAGCCTTGCCGAAGTTGCGGCGAAATCGAATGCCTCGCATGCGCGAGTCGGTGGCCGACAAAGGAGAGATCACATTCCACGAACCGTCTCGGCTGCCGTCATCCACGAATATTACTTCGACGTTCAGGCGATTGGCCGCGGCTACCGTCCCGATTTCCTCTGCAAGTTGCGGCAGACTTTCCACCTCGTCGAGCACGGGGATAACTATGCTGATCAGTGGGTCTCGATGCGGCGACTCTTGCATATGCGATCCAGCATTAAGAACAGTCCGGTTCCCACCGCCTCCGACACGAGCCAGAGCACACGCAGCAGGACGGCCGCAGCCGTCGCCGCCACAACGCCGCCGGCGCCGAGGATTGGCGCGAGCGTTTCAATCAACACCCATTCTCGAAATCCGATTCCGCCAGGCAACATGCTCACGAATCCACCTACCGTGGCCAATGCCACCACGGCCGTCAAGAGCCCCAGGGCTTTCAATGGTCCGAGGTTACTCAAGACTGCCGGCAACACATTCGTAGCGGCCAGTACGGCGGCCATGCTCAGCCCCATAAGGAGCCAACCCAGAGAGATGATTGTGACTCCGATCAGCACAGTCAACCAGCGGATTGTGTGCGGTTCCGCTTCGGCAGTCTCACCGAACGGTTTGGTCGCCAGGTGTCCGACTCGAGTGGCGATCGGCGGCAGTACAATAACTCCAAAAACAGCAGTCAGCCCAGCCGCACACAGAAGCATTTCTTCGCGGTGTGGTATGTTGAGGACGGGTAGAATCACGAGGGCCAAAAGCGAGCCGGTTGCCATCATCAGCAGAGTTTCGTGTACAGAAGTGATAGCACCTACCGTAAGTGAAACATTCGATCCACCCATCATCCCAGCGCGAATGACAACTACAAGACCCTTACCCGGCACGTACTTTCCCAAGTGACCGAAGAAATATGCGGCCAGAGTCGTCGTCCAATTCGGTCTCGCGCCCCGGTCACGCATTGCCAGCCACCAAAACGCCGCACAAGGTATAAGGCCCGCGACATAGCTAACTGCGCCGATGGCTAACCAACCGGGGTGAGGAAGCTCATCGTATGCCGCTAGTTTCTCGCGTTCCTGCCAAACGCGGCGGCCAACCCCTACAAGGACAATTGCCACGATCGCGCAACGCAGAACGGCAATCGCCCAGCGCCGCGTTGTAATACTCAAGCCTGAGTGTTTGGCGGGCTCTGACAAGAATCCAATCTCAACGAGTGACGAACAAACATTATTTGAGAGGAGGATACCATGCCCGAGATATTTTGCCGACGCAACTGGTGCGATCCTGTTCTATGAATCCGTAGCTCTCGTGGGGCTACCGATCCATCAGAATGGTCGTTGAGAGTTTCCTCAAGAGTGGAGTTGCATGCTGGGTCCAACCCTGAGCGATCATTGAAGGCACTCGAAAGGCTTCGTGCGACGCACTTGAAATCTTAGGACGCTAACAGAATGGGGACTGGCTCCGAGTCCGCGAGGTGCCTGACTCCATTTTGTTGGGGCCTTTTAAGCGGATTGGTCCAGAAGCTTTTGTAAGGCAGGGGTGACAACGCAAAAATCGAGACTGACATTTGTTGACTCGGCTGGAACCCAAACTCGGCATCCACGGTCATCCAGGTCCACGATTCGACCGAGTTGTCCACGAAGTATCTTGTTGATCAGCTCCAAAATGGTACGCATTGTGTTTTCCTCCCAGAGTCTCCCCTGTATTTCAGGACGGATGGATTCCTGAAATACAGGGAAGGTTGTTTTTGTCCCGCTTGCAGATGGGCCGGTGACAATAGCAACAGCAATGCCCTCCGCCGATGCCGTAGCGCAACCTAAGACTGGATTGGCGCTTAAGAATACGCCGAAAGATCCAGGACGAGTATTTCCCGGCTATCAAAGCGATGAATCTGGAGTCAAACCGATTGTGCCTGGAAAATCTGATCGAGCCTCACAATGGGCATACAATGACTTTGCCACGTTGGCCGAAGAGTGCTCTGGGAGTGCATCCGCCGCTTGATGCACGACGGTAAGAGAATCTCCTAAACGACTGTTGAAGTGTGAATTTCGGTTGTTACAATACGCCGTGAACACGGACTGTCACGTCTGAAGATGTGGCCGTTTCGGCCGATCGATCAAAGGCAAGTCTGTGGTTTATCCTGCAAGTGCAGGAAGTAACAAATCATTTCTGGGCTCGTTTCTAGGCTCGGAAAGCAAAGTGACCGTCGGGTAATGTCGAACACATGCAACTCGCAATCACGATACGGCGTGTTTGAAGCCGATTGTGCGAACAAATCATAGGGACTTTTCTTGAAGCAAGAACAGGATGGTGACCCAAACATGAAGAGCGAATCAACGCTGGAGCCGCCTCAGCCCGGAACCGGGGAATTCCCGGATCTCTCGGATCAGATGGTCAAAGAACTTTGCCAAGTTTTCAAACTCCTTTCGGATGAAACGCGATTGCGAATTGTCATGTACTTGGCTCACGAAGGGGAACTGAACGTCACGGAGCTTTGCGAACGGCTTGAGCAATCGCAGCCAGCCGTCAGCCACCACCTGGCACTGATGCGCGTGGCGGGTCTCATCGAACCTCGCCGCGACGGCAAGCACAATTTTTACTCCGTGCGAGAAGAACATTTCCACGAGTTGATGCGGAATCTGTCTCCAAGCAACAGCGGCAAGAACCCCATGGTGCGGTTCCACGATTTTGTGTTGAGCTACGAGGGCGAGTAGATTCTGCTTGGAATCCCGCGAGCGGGCCATTAGCATGCCACGTCATGACGCCGCGCGCGATCACTGTTTTTTTTGTGACCGCAGCCCTTCACTGTCTTTCCGGCTGCGCGAACCGCAACGCGCCCGCCGACGAACTTTTCATAGCGTCGCCTCATCGGGATGAGATCAAGGAAGAAATTGAGCGGGCGTTCCGGTCGTGGTATCTGCGAGAATTGGGCCGCGAGGTCCACCCCATCTGGCTCGACCTCGGAGGAAGTTCCAACATTCAGAAGTACCTCGCCGACCGGCTTTCGAAGGGCAGCACGGCGGGCGTGGACGTATTTTATGGCGGCGGCAGCGATCCGTTCGATGCCCTGAAGCGTCAGGGGCACTTGATTGCGTACAGGCTCCCGGAGCCGATCCTTTCTCGAATTCCCACCGACCTTGACGGCGTGCCGTTGTATGACCCCGAGCATTTCTGGTACGGCGTCGTGCTCAGTTCGTTTGGAATCATGTACAACAATGAAGTTCTGCGGCGGCTCGATTTTCCAACACCAAGTACATGGGAGGATCTGGGATCGCTTGCCTATGCCCAATCGGGCGGGCGATGGGTGGGAATGGCCGACCCGCGCCATTCGAGCAGCGTTCACGTGATTTATGAAAACATTTTGCAAGCCTACGGCTGGGAGCGCGGGTTCGCCGTGCTGGCTCGGGCCGCTGCAAACACGAAAGATTTTGTGCGAGAATCTTCCACGGTTCCACGACAGGTTCAACTAGGCGAAGTGGCGTGTGCCCCGGTGATCGACCTCTACGCCTTCAGCCTGATCACTCGCGAGGGGCCAGACCGAATCGGCTTTGCACTTCCTGAAGGCGAAACCGTGGTCACGCCCGACCCGGTGGGGATCGTACGCGGGGCACCAAATCAACCGGCGGCCGAGGCGTTCGTGCGGTTTTCGCTCTGCGAAGAAGGGCAGAAAGTTTGGATGTTGCGGCCCGGCTTGCCGGGAGGTCCAAATCGATATGATCTCGCGCGGCCAGGAGTGCTCGCTCATCTTTATGATGAAATTCCCGCCGACGAACTGGCGGTCACGATCAATCCATTCAAAAGCAAAGCGGCCTTAAAATACGATGGTCGCGTGGCAAGCAAGCGGTGGAACGTACTGAATGATCTACTCGGTGCCGTGCTCATCGACAGCCAATCGGAGTTGCAGCAAGCCTGGGCCGTCGTGCAAAAAACGCCGAACAATTCCGATCTCATCGAGCAATTGACCAGGCCACCCTGCGACCCGGAACAAATGACCAAACTTGCCGAACCGCTGCGTCAGAGTGCTCGCCTGCGCAATGAAACCATTGCAACCTGGATGTCGGACGCTCGGTCGCGCTACCGAGCCGTCGCCGAAAGCGCCCGCCGCCGAAACACACCATGACCGCAATCCGAATCGAGCAATTGACCAAGCGCTATGACCGCTCCACGGTTGTGGACAACGTGTCGCTGCGCATCGAGGATGGCGAATTATTTTTCTTGCTCGGGCCATCGGGCTGCGGCAAGACCACGTTGCTCCGGACGATCGCGGGCTTTTTGACTCCCGACAATGGAAACATCTACTTCGACGACCGTCTCATGACCCAGGTCGCTCCGAAGGATCGTGGCACGGGTATGGTTTTTCAGAATTATGCGCTTTGGCCGCACATGACCGTGACCCAAAACATCGCCTTTGGTCTGGAGGTTCGCGGGGTGCCGCGCAGGGAACGCGAGCGACTGATCGCCGAAGCGGTGGCACTTGTCCGGCTGACCGGACTGGAGAAAAGTCGCCCGGCCCAGCTCTCCGGCGGCCAGCAGCAACGAGTTGCCCTGGCCCGCGCGCTGGTGATTCGCCCCAACTTATTGCTGCTCGACGAACCGCTTTCCAACCTGGACGCCCGGCTGCGGACTGAGATGCGCGAGGAGATTCGTCGCGTTCACGAAGAAACGAAAGTGACGACCATCTATGTGACCCATGATCAGAAAGAGGCGTTGTCGTTGGCAAGCCGCATGGCCGTCATGCATCGCGGTCGCGTGGTTCAGGTGGGCCCGCCGCGCGAGTTGTATCAGCGACCACGATCCGAATTTGTGGCCAATTTCCTGGGTGAAACGAACTTGATCGAAGGACGGCTGATCCAGGCGAACCGCGATCGGGTGAGCGTGGAAACGCAACTCGGCATGCTGGAAGGCATCACCACAACCGATGGCCTGAAACTCGAATCAAGAGTCCAGTGTTGCGTTCGACCCGAGTGCATCGCTCTCGAATCCGCCGCCCGCTCCGGCCCGAACCGCTTGCGTGCAAGGGTCGAGCGCGAGGTCTTTTTGGGAGAGGTCCGGCACGTGTATCTGAGGTGCGGCGAAAAATTGCTGACCAGCTACCAGTTGCAATCAACCATGGCCGCCAGTCCTGTCGGCGGTGAAATGGACTGCGTTTTCACCGCGGAAAATGTGGTCGTTCTGCCGCGAGAATAGAGTGGCATTGACCGCGGAACTGCGATTGGAATTCCGCATGCGTACCCAAATTGTAAAACTCTTGATCCTGCTCGCGTTCGTCACGTTTCTGATCTACCCGATCGCTTACGTGTTCCCCAGTGCCCTTTCGGAGCGTGGGGAACCCTACGAGGTGATCTTGATGAACGCCGGGCCGCGTGCTGAAGAACTGAGCCAACTCTTCTATCAGGTATCACTCGAAAAACTTCCGGCCACGGTTGCTCAAAACTTGGAACTCGACGACGCTCTGTCCGTGCTTCAAGCGGTTCGCGATCGCGGGGGAACCGCCCGATTGGAAGGCAAACTGCGGCCCACGTTTTTTTATGTTCGCCAGGTATTCGCCAACCCGTATCTCTGGGAGTGTTTCGCGGCGAGCCTGACAGTCGCAGTGGCCACGACTCTGCTGACGACCCTGGTTACCCTTCCGCTTGCCGTCTGGTTGACGCGGTTTCGCATTCGCGGCCAGGGCGTGCTTAGCGTACTGTTGCTCGTGCCGCTGATCCTCCCTCCGTTCGTGGGGGCGATCGGATTCAAGCAACTCTTCTCTCGATTCGGGACCCTAAATCTTTGGCTCATGGATGCGGGAATTCTGGATGGCCCGGTCGATTGGTTGGGGGCGAGCGGACTGTGGGGGCTGGTGCTGGTCGAGGTGCTGAATCTTTACCCGATCATGTATTTGAACGTGGCCGCGGCATTGGCCAACGTGGATCCCAGCCTGGAGGATGCGGCTCGAAATCTGGGTGGCTCGGAATGGACGCTGTTTCGCCGAGTGACATTCCCGCTTGTCTTGCCCGGCTATTTTGCAGGGGCCGCCATTGTCTTTGTCTGGGCGTTTACCGACCTGGGCACGCCGATCGTGCTGGGATATCGACGCGTTGTGGCCTATCAAATCTTCGAGAAACTAAGCGAGGCGGAATCGAACCCGCTGGGCTACGGACTCGTGCTGGTCACGCTGCTGCTCACGGCCGGCCTGTACTCGATCGCACGGTTCACGGTGGGCCGCACGCAGTATGCGATGGTGTCCAAGGGCGGCGTGGGCACCACCGCGCGGGCGGCCAGCCCGCTTCGCAACACTATGGTTCTTTGCTACGGCGGCCTGCTCACGGTCCTCGCGATCCTGCCGCACATCGCGGTAATCATGACCTCTGTTGCCGAGAAGTGGTCGTTCACGCCATTGCCGACGGCTTATACAACGGATTATTTCGTACTGGCCGTCACGCACAAATTGGCCGGCATGAGCATTCGCAACAGCGTCGCGTACAGCCTGATCAGTACCTCGCTGGACATCGTTTTAGGAGTGACAATCGCCTACTTGGTTTCGCGTCGGCCGTCGTGGTTGTCGAGCCTGCTCGACGGCCTGGCCATGTTGCCGCTTGCCTTGCCGGGCCTGGTGCTGGCCTTCGGATACCTCACTTGTTTCTACCGTCCGGCCGAATGGCTGAACGGCCTCGGACTGGATTGGCTCGCCGCAAACTTGCAGCCGCAGAAATCGCCCATGCTTCTCTTGGTAATCGCCTACGCCATGCGTCGGCTGCCGTACATGTCGCGAGCGGCCCTGGCCGGGCTACAGCAAACCGCCCCCGTTTTCGAAGAGGCGGCCCAGAACCTCGGTGCCTCGCAAGGCCGGATCCTGCGTAAAATCGTGCTGCCTCTTATCGCTGCCAACATCGTCGCCGGCTCGATCCTCACCTTCTCGTTCGCCGTGCTCGAAGTGAGCGACTCGATCATGCTCGCCCAGCGCGAAAATTTCTTCCCGATCACCAAAGCAATTTACGTGCTCCTCGCCCGACCCGACGACGGTCCATACATCGCCTGCGCTATGGGAGTTCTCGGCATGGCCATGCTCGCCGCCGCCTTGCTAGTTGCCACGGCAGTACTTGGAAAAAAGATGGGCGAGCTGTTCCGAGCCTGAGAATCAGAAGGAATTGCGGGTGGTGATGCAGAGAGCATCACTATCGACTTGCGGACTGGCTTCTGCGGTTAATGTCGCTAGAATGTGTCGGTCAGTTGGGGCGCAAAAAAAATGAGGGCTCGTGCTCGCCGTTGCACGAACCCTCCAAGCCAGGCTGCCCAAATCGCCAGGGTTTCCCCCAGCGACCTGGAGACCCACAGCCTTTTGTTGTATCGGATTAGGTCACGCAAGACTTTAGAATCCAACCCATGAAACCCGCCAAACTTGCGTTAGAAGATGGTTCGGTCTACTCAGGAACCGCCTTTGGAGCCGAAGGGGAGGCGTTCGGCGAGGTCGTCTTCAATACAGGCATGACGGGCTATCAGGAAGTGCTCACCGATCCTTCCTACAAGGGCCAGATTGTCACGATGACGTACCCACTTATTGGGAATTACGGAGTCAACTCTGAGGATGTCGAGAGCACTAAGCCGCACGTGGAGGGGTTTGTGGTACGAGAAGTGAGCCGGGTCGCGAGCAACTTTCGATCGACCGGGGACCTGCACAGTTTTCTCGCGAAGCACGGCATTGTTGGTATTGAAGGCATTGATACCCGTTCGCTCGTTCGACACATTCGGAATCGTGGGGTAATGAAGGGTGTCCTTTCCACCCTGGATTTGGAGGACCGAAGTTTGGTTGATAAGGCCGTGGCCAGTCCGGGGCTTGTGGGGAGAGATCTGGTCAAGGAGGTGATCCCTTCGGCAGCAATCCACTGGCAGGACGGGTTCAAGTGTGAGTTCGCACCATCGTCGGCAATTTACCAGGATTGGGCGCGAGGGTCGGGCGGGGAATTGCCGCTGGTAGTTGCGCTGGATTACGGCATGAAGTGGAGTATTGCTAGGCATTTGGTTGAGTCCGGTTGCCGATTGACGGTGCTGCCCGGCGATGTGACGGCTGAGGAAGTGTTGTCGCACAATCCGGACGGTGTCTTTCTGTCGAACGGTCCCGGTGACCCGTCGGCCTTGGAATATGCCGTTGCGACCATCCGCCAGCTTCTGGGGCACGTGGAGCAAACTGGTATGCCCTTGTTTGGAATCTGTTTGGGCCACCAGTTGCTCGGTCAGGCCTGGGGCGGAAGCACATTCAAGTTGAAGTTTGGCCATCGGGGTGCCAATCAGCCGGTGCTGAACAAGCTGACGAATCGAGTCGAGATCACAACTCAGAACCATGGGTTTGCCGTTCGACCCGAGACGCTGCCGCCGTTTGTGGAATGCACACATTTCAATCTGAATGACCAGACACTCGAGGGCATGCGGCACCGCGAACTGCCGATCTTCAGCGTCCAATACCATCCAGAGGCATCAGCTGGGCCTCATGACAGTTCCTACCTGTTCGGACAGTTTCGGAAAATGATTGCGGATGCTGTCCCGGCATAGGACTGTCCGATGGTTGGCGATTGTCGAAACTTCTTGTGCCGTAACAGCTTCGGGGTTGCTCTGCACTCCGTGCAGCTTGACCGCTTTTGGGGCGGTGACTAGACTCACCGCTTCTTGCGTGCTTGACCTGCACGCCATAGAAGTACAAAAGGATCGCGTTGTTGATGGATCACGAGCGTCCTGGCACTTAAGCGAAGGGATTTTGGAGTGGATTCAACTTGCGTGGTCGGGCTTCAGTGGGGCGACGAGGCCAAGGGCAAGATCGTCGATCTTCTAACCGACGAACATGATATTGTAGTTCGCTTTCAAGGTGGCTCCAACGCCGGGCACACGGTTGTCCGCGACGGCAAGAAGTACAAGTTTTCGCTCATTCCCACGGGGATTCTCAATCCGCGAATCACGGGCGTGATTGCCAACGGAGTTGTCGTTGACCCTGTTTCGCTGTTGCAAGAAATCGATACGCTCCGAGGGGCGGGCGTTCATATTGGCGACAATCTGATCATCAGCGATCGTGCGCACGTGATCTTTCCCTACCATCGCAAAGAAGAAGAGGGCCTGGAAGGTGCCGGAACCAAGAAGGCGATCGGGACAACGATGCGCGGCATTGGGCCATGCTATCGCGATAAGGCGAGCCGAGTGCATGGCATCCGAATTGGCGATCTGCTTCAGACCGGCCTACTCGAACGACGCCTCACCAGTATCGTCGAGGTCAAGAACAAGACGCTCGCTGCTTTGTTACCGGACTTTGAGCCATTCGATGTCAAACAGTTGCTCGATCAGTATCAGAGTGCCGCGGAAAAATTGCGACTGCACGTCGTGGACACGACGGAGTATTTGCACACGGCGTTAGCCGGCGGGAAGCGACTGCTGTTCGAGGGGGCTCAGGGCACACTGCTGGACGTGGACCACGGCACGTATCCGTTCGTGACGTCATCGAGCAGTTCCGCTTGCGGGTTAGCTGCCGGGAGCGGCGTGCCAGCTCAACGAGTGGGTCGGTTTTTGGGCATCATCAAGGCGTACACAACTCGCGTCGGCGAGGGACCGTTTCCGACCGAACTTCTCGACGAGAAAGGCGACCAAATCCGAAACCGTGGCAAAGAATTCGGCACAGTCACGGGTCGACCGCGACGTTGCGGCTGGTTTGACGCCGTTTTGGCCAGTTACAGCGCGAGAATCTGCGGCGTGACCGGTCTGGCGGTCATGCTGCTGGACGTGCTCAGTGGTCTAGGTGAAATTCAGATCTGCACCGCTTATGAACGGGTCGGCCAACAGCTTCATACGCTGCCGGCTGATGCGGAAACGCTGGCCCAGTGCAAGCCGGTGTATGTGACGAAGCCAGGCTGGAAATGCGATGTTTCCGCTGCAAATAGACTCTCCGATTTGCCGGCGGAAGCTCGCGACTACCTCGACACGATTTCGGCTTTGGTTGGAATCCCCATCGACATCGTTTCGGTCGGTCCGGACCGAAATCAAACGATTCGCCTGCGGTGAAAACTGCTTTGGAGGTCGTGTCCGGACATGCTGAGAACTCGGATATGGATGGGCGCCCTTCTGATCGCCGGCATGGCCTTTGGTCTTTGGTTGGACGAAAAAATGGGGCCATCGTGGCTGCCTGGAATGCCGTCCTACCCCTGTTGGCTTGTCATTTCACTGCTGTTCGTGGTTGGCTCTTGTCGTGAACTGCTCTTGCTGTTTGGCTTTCGTGGCCTGCAAACCAACGCAGTGCTGAGTTACGGCGGCGTGATCGCGTTGACATTGGCGAACTGGATTCCCTGGTTCATTGGACCCGCGGGAGTAGCATCGCATTTGGCCTGGGTCTTTGCCACGATGTGCGTGGTGAACATGATTGTTCTCATACGCGAAGGGCTGATATTTCGGCAACCAGGCCAGGCGGTGATCACATCGGGGGTCGGCATCCTAACAACATTCTATTTGGGCGGTCTCGCGGCATTTCTCATTGAACTTCGCTGGGCAAATGAAGGCATAATCGCCATTGCATCGCTAATGGCCGCAGCCAAGGGGGGCGACATCGGTGCCTATTTCGGTGGTCGGGCACTCGGACGACACAAGCTGTGCCCTTGGCTTAGCCCAAAGAAGACCGTGGAGGGGGCCGTCTCAGGTCTGGCCGCATCGGTTTTGGTTACCCTGCTGGTGGTCCGAACCGGAGCAAGGTTTTCGGATAATCCGCCTGCACTGAGCTGGCTGGTGGCAGCTAGTTTTGGATTGTCGGTAGGTGCCATGGCACAGATCGGGGACTTGATTGAATCCTTGATCAAACGTGATTGCCAGCAAAAGGATGCGTCAAATAGCGTGCCTGGATTTGGTGGTATTTTGGACGTCCTGGACTCACCACTTTTCAGTGCTCCACTGGCGTTTGGCCTTTGGCATTGGCTCGGACCGTGAATCAGCAAAACCAGAGATTTAATTGCCCTGCGTGTACCCCGATTCAATGTCATAGGGTATTGCAAGCCCCTTCGGACTATAATGGTTCCAGCATGCTCATTCCCCCCTGGTCGCGTTCCGGGGGCGGCAATGCCAGTTTGAGGATCACCCGCAACGGATGTCCGAAGCGACAATACAACTCAGGGACCCGGAAGAAACCGTCGCGTTGCTTGGAGCACGGGACCAGTACCTGCGCCAAATCCGCGATGCCATTCAGGTCCGAGTCATGGCCAGAAACGGACAAATCTGTGTCGAGGGCGAGCCTGACCAAGTGAGCCGCGCGACCCATGTTTTCGGTCAGCTCAAACGCTTGATCGAAGAAAACGGAACTATCAGCCAAGCCGATGTCTGCTTGGCACTGGACGCGACCCAGCCGGGCTCAACGGAAACGGCACTTCCTACGACCGAGTTGGTTCAAGGCAAACGGCGAGTTCGGGCACGCAGCGAGGGCCAGCAGCGATATATTCGGGCCATCAAGGAGAGCGAGTTGGTTTTGTGCATTGGCCCAGCCGGAACCGGCAAGACCTACCTCGCCGTGGCCGCGGCCGTGAACGCATTACTCCACGAACAAATTCGCAAAATCGTGCTGGTTCGTCCGGCCGTCGAGGCGGGTGAGAAGCTTGGCTTCCTGCCGGGCGACATCGTCGCCAAGGTGAACCCCTATCTCCGCCCGCTGCTCGATGCCCTCCATGACATGCTTGAATACGACCAGATTAAGCGGTACATGGAGGCGGACCTCATCGAGATCATCCCGCTGGCCTTCATGCGTGGCCGCACGTTGAACGAGTCGTTCATCATCTTGGATGAGGGCCAGAACACGACCGTGCCTCAAATGAAAATGTTCCTGACGCGCATGGGTCAGGGATCGAAGATCGTGGTCACCGGCGACATTACGCAGGTGGACCTGCCGAGTCACACGCGCAATGGCCTGAGCGACGCCGCTGGCCGCTTGGGAAAGATCGACAGCGTGTCAGTCGTGCGGCTCGGCCGGGAGGACATTGTGCGTCATCGATTGGTGCAAAGAATCGTGGAGGCGTATCAGGACGATAAGTCCTCACGCCCGCGCTAACTATGTTTGGAAGCTGGAAACAGAATCGTTGGTCCACGCGCAAGGTCGCGCGTCGCATGAACGGACGCGGAAACGGACACCGCAGTCTCGTGCCCGACCGCGCGGCCGTTGCCAAATGGTGCATCTGCGCGCTGGCCGCGATTGCGACCATTCTGGTAATTGATTTTGGCGGCATTCCCTTCAACTACCGTGTCGGCCAAACGGTGCAGCGCGATATCCGGGCCAAGATCAGCTTTTCCAAGGTCAACGAGACTCGCACCGCACGCAAGCGCGATCAGGCCGCCGAGGCTGTCCCGTCGATTTACACCAACGACTCGCGAGTAATCGAGCAATTGGTGACAGCCGTTGATTCGCTATTTGATGCAATTGCCGGGGCTGAGTCGTTGGAGCAGGTCCCCGCCGCAATTACCACCGAGTGGCCACTGACCCCAGAGACCTTCATCGTCTTGCGTGCCGGCTGGCCTGACGCAAACGCCCTCCGCGAGGCGTCGCGAGCGATTCATCAGGAACTTGTGGCCGTTGAACGGCGAGGCATTCTCGATCTGGAATCCGGCAACCATCGGCCGGAAGGACCCAGCATCGGCGTGTTAGGGCCGGATGGCGAGACGACTAACTTTGAGTTGGGTGAAGTTCTTCGACCATCGCAGATGGACGTCGCCGGCCCGTTGGCCCAAGGTTTGGTTCGTGCGTTGAACTCAAAGGAACTGGGCGAACTCGTTTTTCGGATCCTGCTGCCTCGACTCGAAAAGTTGCCGGGAACGCTAAAATATGAGCCGACCGATACCGAGGCAGCCAGGCAGGTCGCGCGAGAGAGTGTAGCGGACGAGAGGGATGCCTTTGAAGTCGGTGATCGCCTCGTGCAGCAAGATCAGGCATTTTCGGATGAGAAGATTGCACTCTTGAAGGCGGAGCATGAAGCCTGGGTCTTGAGTAAACAAGGCCAGCTCGCTCGACTGAGACGATCTGGCAGCCTCGTCCCTCTCGTGCTGGGTTTGTATGCCTTGGCGATTTACTACGTCGGCCGATTCGAACGTCGACTGGCCGCCAGTTTGAGTCGCGTTGCGTTGCTAGGCGCGTTGGTTGTGGTGACGGTCGGTTTGGCCAAGCGACTGCACGGCGACCTGCCGCACGGTGAAACAATCGCGATCGCATTAGCGGCGATGACCTTGGCGATCGTCTACAGTCAACAGTTTGCCCTACTGGTCAGTTTTGGAATGGGCTTGATCTGCGCGTGGATGTTTGGAACGGGCGTGAACGACTTCGTGGTGCTGACCGGTGGAACGGCTGCCGCCGTATTGGCCCTGAACCGCGTGCGGTCGCGGACGAAACTCATCAGCGTCGGTGCAACGGCTGCGGTTACATATTTTGTCCTTACGTGGGCCACTGGTCTCTTGGCCGCTCAACAGATTCAAATGCTGCTCTGGGACGCTTTGCTGCGGGCGCTTTGGGGCATCATGGCCGGTTTCTTGATGGGCGGCAGCCTGCCGTTCATGGAAAAGCTTTTTGGAATCGTTACCGACATAAACCTGCTCGAACTGAGCGACGTCAGCCATCCGTTGCTATTGGATTTGATGCGTAAGGCACCCGGCACTTACAACCACAGCGTCACGGTGGCCACACTGGCTGAGGCCGCCGCGGAACAGATCGGCGCTAATTCACTCGTTTGCCGAGTCGGAAGCTATTTTCACGACGTCGGCAAGATGCTCAAGCCTCACTACTTTATCGAAAACCAGTCCAACTCGGTGAACCGCCACGAAACACTGAACCCTGCGATGAGCACGCTCATTATCATTGGTCACGTGAAAGATGGGGCGAATCTGGCCCACGAACACAGCTTGCCTCAAACCATCATCGACCTGATCGAACAGCATCATGGCACGACTTTGGTTGAATATTTCTATCAGGAAGCTGCGCGAGAAGTGCTCGAAGACACAGAGAAAGAAGCCGATGTCGAAGAATCGGCCTTCCGATATCCCGGTCCGAAACCCCAGTCGCGCGAGGCTTGCATCCTCATGTTGGCCGACGCCGTCGAGAGTGCCAGCCGCACGCTGAGCGAACCGACACCGGGCCGAATCGAAGGGTTGGTTCACGAGCTTACGCTGAAGCGACTGCTGGACGGACAATTCGACGAGTGCAGCATCACGTTGCAGGAGATTTCGCTCATCAAAGAGAGCCTCATCAAGTCGGTGAACGCGATCTACCACGGCCGCGTCAAGTACCCCGAGCAGCGAGCGGCCACGGCATGAAGTCGAGCCGGCGAAGGCCCCATCGACCGAAGGGACGACGGCGCGGTCGCTCGCGGAAAAAACTGCTCCCACCAAGCAACTCGATTGAAATCCTGAATCGCCAGCGCCGCGTCAGCATTAACCGAACTCAACTAAAGTCGGCAATTCAGAAGGTGCTCCTGGCCGAGGGTGTGCGACACGCGAATCTTGAAATTGCCCTGGTGAACGATTCCGCAATTCGCCGAGTCCACAATCGATTTCTTCAACTCGATTCCCCGACCGACGTATTGACCTTTCCGCTGCAGGAGCCGGGCGAACCGATCGCTGGCGCGATCGTAATCAGTGCCGAGACCGCGGCACGCGAAGGCCCGAGGCACGGATTGGAGCCCAAAATCGAGATTCTGCTCTACGCCATTCATGGTATCCTGCACCTGTGCGGCTACGACGATCACTTTGCGTCCGACGTACGTTGCATGCGGCGCCGACAGAAAACGCTACTCCGCCAAGTGTCTGCTCTCATCTGACGCCGCCGATCCACCAACCGAACACTGTGGAACCCAAGCACGTGGCCACCGAAAAAGCCCAAGCCCTGGTGATCCGCTCGGTCGATTTCAGCGAAACCAGTCGAGTCCTTACGCTGTACACTCGCGAGTTTGGGAAAGTGGGGGTAATGGTGAAAGGCGGTCGGCGGCTTCGCAGCCCATTCGCAGGTGCTCTTGATCTGCTTAGTGTTTGTCGTATAGTCCTCATCCGCAAACATTCGGGAAGCCTTGACCTGCTAACCGAAGCGGAACTGGTAAAGGGTTTCTCTCCCCGACAACGGAACAGACTGCAACTCCTGTACGCCGGCTATTACATTGCCGAGTTGTTGCTGGAACTGACAGAAGATTGCGATCCGCACCCGCAGCTCTTTGACGTCGCCGTCAAATTGTTGCGAGAGCTGGAATCGACCGGCGATGTGAAGCTTGTATTGCGGCGATTCGAGCTTGCAATTCTTCGTGAGACCGGCCACATGCCGTTTCTCGACGGATGCGTGAAGTGCGATCGCAAGTTGGCGATCGAGCGGGCGGTATTGTTCAGTGTCGCGGCTGGTGGGTTGGTGTGTCCGGCGTGCTCGAAGGCAGGACTTTCAACGCTGCGGCTCAGCGCGGGATCAGTGAAGGTATTGCAACTATTAGGAAGCGAATCCGGTAGCCAGTCGAATCAACTCAATCTTCTCCCGGGAATGGATCGTGAGATCGCCGCGGTAACGCGTAACGCAATCAAGTATCTGATCGGTCGAAATCTGAGAACTGCCCAGTTTCTCGGGGAGTCTCCAACGTGAACCGGAACAGAACTCCAGACACTCGAAGTGCCCGAGCGGTGCTGTTGCCCTGCCTCATGCTTGCTTGCGCGTGGGGTTGTCAGCACAAATCGCTCTTATCCGACCCGGCAATATTGACGCAGGCCCAGAGCGTGGGTCCCGAATCCGAAACGCTCGTACTCCAAGCCGGGAACTGGGAAAAGCCTGAAGCGCCGGAGGCCGGTTCGCCGCAGGCTGACCTGCGGATCGCAGAGACATTCTTCCGTGCCGAGCAGTACGAGAAGGCTGCCAAGGCTTTTGAGGAAGGCGCCGAAAAGCACAAAAAATTGCCCGAGATTCACGAGAGGGCACTGTTCATGAAGGCCGAGTCGGAGTTCCAGCAAGGGCTGTACGGCGAAGCACGCGACAGTTTCCAGGAATTCCGCAAGGCCTATCCCGGCAGCCGGCAATTATCCGCCACCATGCAACGCCTGTTCGCAATCGGCGACACGTGGTTGGAAGACGCTCGCCAGGACGTTCGACATGGCCGGCCCAGTTCCGTTCACCGGTTTCTCAATGTCGATCCGGAGCGCAAGCCGCTGTTTGATATCGATGGCCATGCCATTGAAACGCTGAAGTATGTCCGGGAAAACGACCCCAACGGGCCCTTGGCAGACGACAGCCTGATGATGGCCGCCGGCTATCAGTTCACGATGGGAAATTTCCGCGAGGCCGACCTGCTCACGGACCAATTGATCCACAGCTACCCGCACAGCGAACACCAGGCCCGGGCGCACCTGATGAACGCGGAATCAAAGATCCAATCCTACAAAGGTGCCAATTACGACAGCCGGAAGTTGGAAGAAGCGCGACGGACATTGCGATCGGCCATTGCCCAGTTTCCCGACGAGCTGGAGCCTGAACGACAGCGGTTGTATCGCGAGCTGGAAGAAATCCGGCAAGAGCAAGCCAAGGCACAGTTCGAAGTCGGTGAATGGTATCGCCGCATGGCGGAACGCACACCCAAGCTGGCCGAGAAGTACAAGGGCTCAGCACGTCTGTATTATGAATATGTCCAAAGGAATTTTGCCGGAACCAAATGGTCGGATCGTGCCGGCGAACGACTCGCTGGGCTCGACCGGCCTGCCACGGCTGCGATTCAACCTGAATCAACTGAAGAGGACGCCGGCGACGACTCGAATGGATCGAGGCGTTCCTGGCTGTCACGCGTGTGGAAATGATCGTCACCGAAAGGAGTCGGTGAAAATGAACCGACGGACGTTTCTCAAAGCGAGCTTCGCCTCTGCACTGGCCGGCTGCGGCTATACCACGCGGCCCATGTACCCCTGCACCATCCAGACGGTTTACGTGCCCATGTTCGAGTCGAAGGTGTTTCGACGCGGGCTGGAATTTCAGCTCACGGAAGCCGTCTGCAAAGAACTCGAACACAAGACGCCATTCAAAATTGTCAATTGCCAGGACGCCGATACCACCCTGAAGGGTGAGATAAAGTCCGTGCGAAAGCGAGTGCTCATTCAAACTCCCGAAGATGAACCCCGCCAGCTCGAAACGGCCATCGCCGCCGATGTCGAATGGCGTGACAACCGATCGGGCGAGCTGCTGTGCAACGGGCAAACCTCCGGAGTTCCCTTTGTCGTTCGCGGCGATGCGACGTACGCACCGGAACTTGGCCAGTCCACCGCCACCGCCTTGCAGGAAATGATCGACAAGTTGGCGGTCCAGATAGTAGCCATGATGGAGGAACCTTGGTAAACTGTCTCACTCCGGATGGAACGACCACGCCCAGAAGGTAGTGAGCGGATGGCGGATACCCCTCAGCAAAGCTCCCCCAATACGCCTC